>ERZ779637.896-NODE-896-length-15494-cov-5.583976_pt1 | contig 15494 bp, 25 predicted proteins | sample MGYA00514196_ERZ779637 | MGnify/ENA primary metagenome ERZ779637 (study PRJEB29562, sample SAMEA4376700) | mouse gut metagenome | isolation source: Cecum | study: EMG produced TPA metagenomics assembly of the A DSS colitis mouse model was used to assess the...
CAGACTACTATTTGATTGGAAAGCACATTGCACAGCACCGCCACCAGGCTGGACTGACACAGGAGCAACTCGCCGAAATATGCCACATTTCCGTCACCCACATTAACCGCATTGAAAATGGTCGCAGGAAAGCAAGCCTTGACCTGCTTATATCTATAGCGGATACCCTTGGCACAACCGTGAACGGGCTGCTCGCCGGCAACCAGCAGAATGACTACTGGGAGGGCATAGATGAAATCAGCAAATTGCTCATGGATTGTACTTCAGCCGAACGGCAGTCCATCGTACAGATCATTTCCGCCATCAAACCAATCCTGAAGAACCAAGCATAGTAAACAAAACGCAAAAACTATAATTCCTGTCCTGACAGGCTATGCCCTTGCCCTACGAGGTTCTGTTTATTTTTTATATTTCTAATATTATTTATATGACAGACAGGAGGAAATATTTTAAATGAAGGAAAGCAAAAACCGGGTCGGAACCGTAGCGGACCAAAAAAGGCGCATCAGGGAGAGGTACAAAGGCATTAATTCAGATGAACTGGATATCATTCCCGCAATGCCGCCAGAAGACCTTTATAAGACAGAGCAGGAAAAGCGCGTGGCCGTATACGCCCGTGTCTCCACAGACGACCCAAGACAGACCTCTTCTTATGAATTGCAGAAAAACTATTATGAAGACGTCGTTAGGAACAAGCCAAATTGGATCCTCGTGGAAATTTATGCAGATGAGGGCATCTCCGGTACTTCCCTGCAACACAGGGATGCGTTCATCCGCATGATTGACGACTGCAAAGCCGGGAAAATTGACCTCATAGTCACTAAGAGTGTTTCCCGGTTTGCCCGAAACGTCCTGGACTGCATTGGGTATGTACGCCAGTTAAAGGCAATGAATCCACCAATAGGTGTGTTCTTTGAGACCGAAAACATATACACGCTGAACCCCAACAGCGAAATGAGCCTCTCCTTTATCTCCACCCTCGCCCAGGAAGAGAGCCATACGAAAAGTGAAATAATGAACGCTTCTATCGAGATGCGATTCAAGCGGGGTATTTTCCTTACCCCTCCACTCCTTGGATACGATCAGGATGAAGACGGCAACCTTGTGGTTAATGAGGACGAGGCGAGAACCGTCCGGCTCATATTCTTCATGTACCTGTATGGATACACCTGCCAGAATATTGCCGACACCCTGACCCGGTATGGCTTTCGAACAAAGAAGGGAAACATGCAATGGTCGCCGGGCTCCGTGCTGCAAATCCTTCAGAATGAGCGGCATTGTGGGGATGTGCTTGCACGCAAGACGTGGACACCTAATTATCTGGATCATAAATCAAAGAAAAATAACCAGGACCGCAACCAGTACCGTCTGAAGAACCACCACGAATCCATCATCTCCCGTGATGATTTCATTGCCGTGCAAAGGCTGATACAAAATGCAAAGTACGGGAACAAGGGATTCCTCCCGCAAATGCTTGTGATTACCGACGGTGTTCTGAAGGGGTTCGTCTCTATCAATCCCCGTTGGGCGAATTTTTCAGTCCCCGATTACTATGAAGCATCAGCCTCCTCCAATGGCAGCATTGGACCAATTCCGTCTGCGCCGTTGCAGTTTGAGGCAAGTTCAAACGATATTGACCTCCGCGGTTTTGAGGTAGCCCGTGCACAATTTTTCAACACGCGCGACCGCATCAGCGTTTCCTTTACGAACAGGTATGTATCTTTCAGCATGGAAGCAATAAGGAAATTACAAAACATGCCATATATTGAAATGCTGCTCCACCCCGTAAGGAAAGAACTGGCAGTCCGTTTATCAAAACAGGATGTCCGCAATCATATGGAGTGGTCCTCCCAAAAGGATGGAAAGGTAAAATCCAGGCATATCAGCGGTTCTGCCTTTCTCCCGACCATCTTCTCACTCCTGGGCTGGGATGGCAATTTCCGGTACCGCGTTATCGGAACCTTCCACCACCATGATTCCGGCAGTCTCCTCCTCTTCGACCTGCACGATGCGGAGATGCTTATTCCGACGGGATATCTAACAGAAACCAGCCCTGGGGAATACCATGAGGAGCCTGGCCAGTCAATGCCTTACACAAGAGGTAAAAACCAATCTGTCACTGCATACCCGGAAGAATGGAAGGATGGTTTTGGAAAAGGTTATTATTCCCACTGCCTCTCCAGCATTGGAACCAGCGGCCACTCGAACGGCAAATGGGCAATCGACATCGTTGGAACACCCGCCAGTGATCCGGATATCAACACAACCGATTCGGAAACGCTGCATACCGAAATACAAAAAATTATAAAAGAAATGGAGATTGAAAATGGAAAATGAAAAACAGTCCGGCACGGCATCATCAAAAGACATCGAGGTCATCCTTGACAAGGCCTTCTGTTATGATGGCTTTCAAGTAGTGCGCGGGGAATTTTTTGCGCATCTTAACGAGCCCTCATTTATTTTTTACAGGGATTGTGTTTCGGTCAACACAGCCTGCATCCGAAAACTTCCTGATGTGGAATTCATCCAGGTTCTTGTAAACCCGGAAAAAAGGCAGCTCGCCGTACTGCCCTGCAGGGAAGAAACCCGTGATTCTTTCCGCTGGTGTACACAAGGCAAAAAAAGGATGCCCCGCCATATCCCCTGTCATATCTTTACGGCAAAAGTGCTGGCACTTATGGGATGGAATCCCGATTTCAAATATAAGCTGCTCGGCAAACTGATCGACACGGGAAACCAGATGATATTCATCTTTGATCTTGCATCACCGGAAATCTTCATAAGCGAAAATGCAGACGGAAAGCAGGGAATCTCCCGTCATGCCTCCTACCCCGCCGAATGGCAGAATCAATTCGGCATCCCGGCCAATGACCATCAGAATTCCTTGCAGGTCAGCATTTTCAATGGCCATGTCGTCTTCGGCATACACGAACCATCTATAACCATGCTGGGAAAGGAGGTGTCCACCATTGAATAACCGCCTCTCCAATCCTGTGATCTGCATCGATTTGAAAAAGAATCGCATCCGCATCCACAAGATTACCCTCCGCCAAATGGGTAACCCTGAGTACATCCAGCTCCTTGTCAATCCGGCTGCACAGAGCATGATCATACGCGGATGCGCAGCCGGTGACAAGTTCTGCCAGAAAGTGCGGATGCAGCATTTGAACTCAGATTACTGTTATGAACTTTACAGCACTGAACTGCTTAACAGCATGAAATCTGTTGCCTCAGGATGGGAAGACAAGCAGTCCTATCGGATTTATGGCTCATACAACCGCGTCCTTGATGCAGCCCTCTTCATATTGAGAGACTTTGAAATTATATAGGGAAGGATTTTACTCATGGAAAATACAGACAAACTGTTATCCATCACGCTTGATGATGAATTTAACAACCTCATACAGCCGCTTTCGGGATTAGACTATCATCGTCTGGGTTTGCAGATAAAAAGTGCCGGATATGCCGTCATACGCACATGGAACAATATCCTTGTCAGTGACCTGCACATTTACAAAATATGCCGGGAATTCAATATCCCTTGCGATACTGAGGAAAAAGATTTCCAGAATCGGAACGAAGCTATTTCATTCATCTGTTCCGAGGAGCTGATGCGTGACGACCACACCAACGAGTATATAAAATATCTGATTGGCAAGGAATATTTAGCAATGGTCAAATGCAGCAATTCAATAAAAGTCCCAAAATTAAGTATAGCAATGCGGCTGGGAACACGGCTGAACATTTCCCCCGCAACGGTTCAGAAGTACGGATTATATGCCGATTCCTTAGACCGCGTATTTGCCGTCCAGCCAGATATCGTCCAAGACATCCTGATGGGGCTTCTGCGGATATCACACGAAAATACCGTGGAATTGTCCCGGCTTCCAAAAGAGGAATTATCAGCACTGTCACAGATTGTAAATGAAAATCAGTCCATGCATCTCAGCTATGCAGATATCCGGCATGAAATCCGATGGAAGAACTACACCGCCTCTACCACAAAGCCTAAGCAAGTGCCGGAGCCAGGGAAAAGCCCGGGCATACGCCGTATTCCCCAGTATGATCCTGATGCGCAAATATCCAGTCTCGCACTTACTATACCATCCTGGATAAGTTCCATCGAAAGGGCAATGAACCAGACTAACTTTCCTGAAACAACGCATGAGGCACGGAATAGACTTAACGGGCAGCTCGCATCGTTAAACAAAGCCCTCATCACTATCCTTAAGGCTATGGAGGAATCACATAATGGATAATCTAACAAAATATGTACCGAACGTTCACTTTGAGCAGATCCCCATCAAAAATCTGGTATCCAACCAGGAGTACCAGAGAAACCTTTCAATTAACCATGTGAAGAAAGCCGCTTCCAACTTTGACCTCTATCAGATTAACCCGGTCAAAGTGAGCCGCCGAAATGGAATAAACTATGTTTTCAATGGGCAGCACACGATTGAGATCGTTGCACTCGTATCGGAATCAAGGGAAACCCCTGTGTGGTGCATGGTGTATGACGACCTCGAATATACCCACGAAGCAGACATCTTTGCCAACCAAATGAAATATGTAAAGCCGCTTATGCCCTATGAGATTTTTATGGCAAATGTAGAAGCGGGAAACGATAAACAGCTCATCATTAAAGATCTTGTAGAATCCTATGGGCTGCATATCACGCCCTCTGGGTGTCCTGGTGGCATCTGTGCCGTATCCTCCCTGGAATTCATCCATGACAGGTACGGCTTCCATATACTCGACCTGACACTCCGCCTTACAATCGGAACATGGGAAGGCGAGCCTCAGTCCCTCTCTGCAGGAATACTTAAAGGCATTGCAAAACTGCTGAACATTTACGGCGAAGACATCAAGGAAGACACCTTCAAAGACCGGTTAAGCCGTATTTCAGTGAAAGAGGTGGTACGCACAGCGAAGGAACGGCGTCCTGGAAGTATGGGATTTGCAGAATCCTTATTGCTTTATTACAACAAAAAAGCTCGCAATCCCCTCCCATGGGATCAGCTCTATGCGCGCCACTCCCAAAAGGCTGTGGAGCAGACTGCCGAAAATGAAAAGGCAGAAAAGATATCCTCAAACATAGAAAACGAAAAGGAATAATCGCCCATCAGGAAATTTCCAACCACCCTGCCACACCACAAGGATCGGGGGGCTGTCTTTTATCTGTATCCGCTTAAACAATTTTTCAAAATGCGTTTGCCCTCGATGCCGGAAACTATAATCATTATGATTAATGGATTCCAGCATGGCATAGTGGAGTGGACGCATTTTTCACGTTTGTATTCAGTTTTCAAAATTGTCCTCTATGCACTCCAGATAAATATGCTCCTCATCATTCAAGTTAAGCAGCTCCATATGACGCTCCACTGACAGAGCGTTCCGGTTTGTAACAGGCACGATTTCTCTTTCCCCTGTCATCCTATCTACCCTCAGATACTTCCTCACATTAACCATGCTGAAATATATTTCCTGACTCATATTTTCCCCTTTCCTTTTCGGGCTTTCTTACGCCCGCTCATCTGAAATTCATCATGTGACATGATTCCAGATACTGCCGTCTCTAGGTCACAAGCCGTCCCTTGAGCATGATACGCATCAGCAGCATTATGCTTATGGTATATTACGAAATGCCGAAATGTGGGATATTCCCTTTCAAGCAGGTGCCAATAATGGCCTGTGTTTTTTGACTTCAAAGTGATTGCAAAAGCCCCTGCCTGCAGCACCTCAAAATAATTTCCTTCCAATTCTTTTATCTCTTCTTTCGTTATCATGGCGGTCTCCTATGTAAAAATGCGAATCAAAAAGCATTCTGCGCCGGGCAGCAACCGCTTTCTAAAGATTTAACGATTGCTCGGCTATCGTTAAAAAGAGGTGCAAAGTGCTAAATAGGACTGATTCCATTTTACCGCAACAGACACCAAAATCCAATAACCCACCTTACCGATTCCTTGAAATGCCTTATTTTTAGCCTTTTCAGCGATTCCGCATTGTATCAATTTCGTTGTTGCGATGTTCATCGTTGTATAGATCATAGCAGATAACAGAAACAGCCCTATTCTGCAAGGAATAAGACTGCCTTTTACTAATATCTATATATAATAACCTTCAATATCTATCTCATTAATTCTGACATGTACTTGTGTATGTAATTTACCATTTTCGCATCCATAGCTTTAAGCATTTGTAAAATCTCCTTTATCATATTTTCTTTTTCCTTCTCTTTAGTTTCCATCGTTTTTTTCCTCCCACATTTGCTTTTTTGCTATTTTTCGTCTTTTATTGTATTATTTATAAGTCATGTTATTCATTTTTCAATAATCGTTTTGTTTCTGTTTATAGTTTATTTATAATACAATATTAGACAAAAATCTATAGTCTTGCCATAATTACCAGAAATTACCAAATTATTTAATCATAAAAGGAGCGGTATCTCTACCACTCCTTTTAAGTGTTTTGATCACTTGCCTTCTCGAATTATGTAACCCTTTTCCTGTGCTCGTTTCGTTTATTTATATATTTATCTAAATTGCGTTTGTATCCTCTGTTTATGTCTGTTATACACTGGATAAGTTTTGTCTGCTCCCTGCGGCAATAGCCGGAACAGAGATTTGTTGACGTATCACTTGTAAAGGTCCGCTGGCAATACTCGCATATCTTTTTTGCCTGTCTGCGCCGCTCCATCTTTTTGATATCCTGCCCGGACATCTTACTATATCCTCGCTTATGCTCCCTCTGCCACTCTAAAACGCCCTCTCGCTGGCAAGTGTCGGAGCAATATTTTTGCCGCCCGGAATTAACGACATACTCCGCCCCGCACCATTGGCATTTGTCAATGCTCCCCAGTGGACGTTTTGCACCGGTTTTTTTATGTTGCCTGCTCGTTTCCTGCTGTGCTTTATATGCACAGTCCGGACAACGTTTTGCCCTTGGCCCTCCGTAAAACTCAACGCCGCAGTCCTGGCAAGTGCGGATTTTAACGACGGTATCCAATTTTTTAGCCTTTGCACACGCCGGACAATAGTGACTATCCGTGGAGCCACAAAAAGGTTTGCCGCATACCTGACAAACCCGTTTTGTCCTATTAGTCACAACATAACCTCCGCTATAACCTTCGCGCCGTCCTCAAAATCACACTTAAGCAGTGCCTCGTTTTTATCGTCTCCGGAATCGCAGCTATCTCCATAAACAAAAAGTACAATACCGGTATTATGATGGTTTTCGGCGTATCCCTTTGCGTAATCGTACCATTTTTTTAACTCGTCCATATCCATGTACTCGGTTATGCAGATTGCGCTTGTTCCGTTTAATCGATCTACGTCCTCTTTGTAATCGCAATCACGTTCGTTCCATAAATCTAATGACGCATCCAGATACTCGCCATCCTGCAGTATTTCTAAATCTCTTTTGGATGCTCCCCTAAATCCATAATACCCCGTTTCCAGCTCCATCATATCCATGATCTGGTTAAGATTCATTTTTTTCATAATTAACCCCCCTTTCTTTTGGAAATCTATTTGCATTACCTTTATCTGTCTGTTATAATTTTTGTGAATTGGGCGGCTTGTGCGTCTGCCGCCCTTTTCGGTTCTCAGGCTGATTTTATTCAGCCTTTTCTTTCGTCCGGTTCCGGTTTGTACTGATCTTCTCCCGTTTCGATATAGAGGATAAAATCATTGATTTTTTTCTCGCTCCATCCGGCAGCTCTTAAACCTAAAACCAGTCTTGCATTTTCCTGCATGTTCATCTGCTCCATGATTCTCCTTTCTCCCCTTGGGGTATTATCAGATTCCCTTGCTTCATCTGACAATATCATTATAGCATTTTTAAACTATTCTTTTGATATTTTTTCGTCAACGCACATTTCTATAAAAGCAGATAGGGACATTCCTATTTTTTTCGCTGCCGCCTGATACTCTGCTTTCTTACCCTTTTCAGCCATAACAGTAATTCTGTCATATTTTTCTTTTTGGTACTCGTTTACATAAGCAAACGCCGCCTTTTTATCCGCAAATGCCATACTTCCACCTCCTGCCTGATTTTATATTAACATCTGTCAAAAATTTTTTCAAGCATTTTTAAACTTTTTTACAAATATGTGTTGACAGCATATTTAAACTATGCTATAGTAGACTTATCAAAGGAACGGAGGATATGGAATATGAAAAAATATAATTTATCAAAAATCATGAAAAAAGCTTGGGAAATGAAAAGAAGTTATCATGCCAGATCATTAACATTCGCACAGTGCCTGAAAAGAGCATGGCAGGAAGCAAAGAACGAATATCAGAACAGCCTGGTGCCTGAAAAATTTACAGACGGCATGGAAATAACAGTTGATGGTATTACACGTACTTTATCAAGATGGACTAAAGGTGGTTATGACAGAGTTTATATTAACGGTGGATGCCGCAAAGGTGATGGCTTTGTAGACCTTAAGAATAAAAAAATGTTTCTGAATGGCAATCTGTCATTCCAGGCCAAAATAGCTGAAAAAATACTTGCGATGCAATTTTAAAAAATGTTTAGTTAAGTTTATGAATAGAACGGAGGATACATGAAGTGACAAGAAAAGATTTAGCAGAAAAACGCATTGAAAAACTGGAAAACATGGAACAGGCGCTTGAAATGATAAGTATACTTGATTATGACGAGTGTATAGTGGCATTAAAAGGTGTAGAACGGATGCCTCCAATCATGCATAAAGCACTTATTGACAGGGCGAAATATTTAAAAGGAAATACGTTAGGATTGATAACTGCCGGAATACAGGCGATTGTAAATTGTTAGTCACACCACCCACCCGGCGGGGTTGCGCCGGGAGAAAGAAGGGAAGATATGAAAAGAGACAGTATAAAAATTAAAGGGTATGTTGGAAAGTGGTATGTAATTGATGAAACCATGTGGAATGGTGGAAAAGTGTATCTTTTAGAGCATGAGACATACGGTGATGAAGCCGCTTGCCTAATCGTAAATGAAGATTTATCAGTCGTTCTGGATGATGTATGGAATGGTTTTGAAGACCTTGAAGACTTATAATCTGATTCCGTCCCTGCCGGGTAATGCAGGGAGAAGGAAGGAAAGATATGGAAGGATATACAATCAAATGTGGCGGTCATAATTATGTAACGCTTGAACAGAACGAAAAATTTATTTTATGCTTAGACAATGATATGCATTATGCAGAAGAAATAATACATAATATCGAGAAAAGAACGGGAATGAATTTTCAAGACATTCCAATCAAAGGCAGTAAAGACGATTTTCAAGGATTGAGATTTTTTAGCGGAGGCTGGAAACGTGATTTTTGGAATAACTTTCCAAGCAAGAAAGAAATTGATGGATACATAAAAATGAAGCAAGGAGTTGTCAAATAGTAAAGAACAGGCGGCAGGGTAACACCTACCGCCCTATTTAGTTATACCTTGATTAACTTCCCGGTTTTAAGCAGCTGAAGCATGTACCGATTCTGTTCTGCTGTTCCCCTGTATCCTGCTATCCCGTTTTTCTGCGCGATTTTACACCGGAATGAATATGACGGATCCACCCCGATCCGCTTAAACGCCTCCACGATACTGCCGCCGGCATATGCCGGTACCGGATAATAAAAAGTTGCGACGTCGCAACCTGTCACTGCACCGTCATACTGTGTCAGGTTATACTTTTTGACAATTGACATGATGGTGCTGACATATGTAGGACTGGTGGCATAACCGCCGTTTTTGATGGCCGTAATGCATTTTAATGGGTCTGGCTGGTTTATGCATCCTTTGTACCGGCTGCAAGCCGCCAGCATATCATAATAGTCTTCTATGGCATCCTCTATGCTGTCGTAGGCTCTAAACATGTCTGTGATGGCTGTGTAGGTTTTACCGTCGTAACACTCTTTTGTCTTTGTACTGTAGGCCTTGTCATGCCATGCTTTGCCAAAATGCACCTTGCTTTTTCCGACCTTAACGCCTAATATGGCGTTAGCATTGATCATCTTAGGACTTGTCCCGTATGCGCTTTCACAACACGCCTGTGCTATACACACAGAGGGCAGTGACCACTTGTCCCGCCCTGCTGCTTTTGCTTGGGCAATCGGAGCTACTTTAGCTATAAATGCTTTTACCTGTGTCTGTGTGGCCATTAGCGTTTTCCTCCGTTTAACTCATATACTGCCGACTCGATCAGAGTATTAAGCTGGCTGTCGGACAGGGTAATATTTTTTTTGATTAGCTGCTCTTTGATAAACTGGGTGACGATCGCTTTTTTCTCAGGGCCGGTCTTATTGCCAAATACTGTCTGCTCCGCAGACTTTACGGCCAGATCTACCCATTTGACTACCCAGGCGTATTTCGTGTTTTCGGCCAATGCCTTAAGATACGGCACCGCGTACCTCGTTAACAAGATTACGGCCAGTACTACGGATGCTTTTAAAATTTCAAACAATACGTTATTCATAGATCGATTTCCTCCAATTCTGTTAATTTGCTTTTGTCTTTATGCTTCCTGCAGTTCTCGGTCTTGGCTTTCCATATGATAAAACCGGTATGTAAGCCTAATTCCGTAAATGCTACGGGGAGCCCATATGTAATGATGGCAAGGTCTGTTATGCCGAGGACGCCGCTTAAGGCGTTAAGGAGATAACATAGCCATGTAAAACGCCATACCATACAAAAATTGTAATAATAAAGTTTGTCCGAAAATCCCCGTCTTTTAATTAGTTTTTTAATCTTAATCACCGCCCATCCTGACCACCACCCTCAAAATCATAACAGCCGGCTGATGCTAATGCGATACATCCAAATACAAATACAACTGCTGATACTGCCAGAAGGGAGCAGGCCAATAGCAATAATAATTTCACGGTTATCCCTCCTCCACATCATGGGCCTGTTTGTTGATATGCTTTGATAACTTATCCTGTGCCTCCGTTACCCGGCCATTGCATCCCTGCTGTTTCAGACCGTCCAGCACGGCCAGAAGGACATAGGCATGCATACATAATTCCGACTTAATGTCTTTGATGTCTTCGTCCTGCCGGTTTTGCCGCAAATACCACCGGTATACTGCAAATACAGCGCCTAAAATGGCCATGACTGCAGCAAGCACGGCGGATGCGGTTATGATTGTATTGCTGTCTATGTACATGTCTCTCACCTCCTTATCATCTTGTAATAATAAAAGCCGTTACCTCTGTCAGCGTCATGGTTTTACCGGAATTATCATTTCCAAAATTAAACCTGTCCTGTGTTGTAATAGCTTTGCTACTATTTAATTGTGCCCCGGTTCCGGTGCACCCGTAGGTTGATCCTGTATAAGCGCAGTCTAATCGTGTTGCATAATACCCTTCCGCGGTTGACTTCCTAACGAATGCGGGGCATGACATGTATCCGGCCGTATTGTTTTGCTGATATTTTATGTAGTAGATAACCGCCACAAGGCTGTCACTATCTTCCACCAGCTCAAAAATCGGAAATGTTACAGATGTTCCTTCGTTTATTATGTGTGTCTGGGTATTATATCCGCCCCCTCTAACGTCATCTGATAAAGACAATTTTCTTACTGTTAGACTGACATTATCTGTTGACGTGATCTGATCTCTTAACTCGCCTATTTTATTATCAATTGAGACAAAAGTCGTATAAGCGTTTTCCAACTCTGTGTCCGTTGCATCCAGTCTGGCCCCAAGGCTGTCATATGTACCACGTGCGGCGGCTACCTCCATCCTTACGCTGGTAGTACTGTCCGTATAGGCTTTTTCCACAGCTCCGGCAATTGCCTCCAGCACGTCTCTCCCGTATCGCGCTTCCCGGATTCTATTAACAAATTCTTTAAACATTTTCTTCCTCCTTATTTTTCTGATGTTTTTTGAGGAGATCGGCCGCTTCGTCCAGTTTTGCGTATAGGTCACCGGTATCAAAGGACAATTTTTGCGTATCAATTCGGCTGCCTATTGTACTAAATAGCCCTCTTGCGTCCATTACCTCCGTAGCAATTTTCCAATCTTCCGCTTCCTCTGCTATCTCTCTGCTTATTTCTTCCAAAACCTCCGCAATCGGTTCCCGGACTTCTTTTCCATACGATGCCGCCCGGATTTCCCGGATACGTTCTTCTGCTGATTCTGTTCTCATGCCTGCCTCCTATTCCGTTTCGTAAATAATTGTGACTTTACGGTCTTTTGTAGTGGTCAAAGATTTCCATGTACCTTTTATATAAATTTCATGGGTGGAGTAAGCGTCCCAATTTCCATTAGCATCAAACAAAGTTACCGCTACAAAAATTGGAGAAGCAACTCTTTTTTCTATTCGAGTCCCCAGCCCCTTTACTTCTATTTGTTCCCGCGTCACGGAGACAGGCATGGAATTATGCCAAATTTTTGTACCATTTGATGGATGCATGTACAACATAATAAATGATTCCGTGGCACCATCAATTAAATTAAAAGGCATGGTTGTTGATAACGCTGCAGCTCCAGATGTTGACTCTATACCATCACCAACAATAAAATAACCTATAACGCGCTTGGTATTGTTTGGCATGTCGGAAATAAGTATCTTAAAATTAGTATTTAATGTTAATTTTGCATTAACTGTGTATGTGGATATCTTGATGGAGGATTTTCCAGCGCTAACCGCATTGCTTTGGATCAATTGTATAGCTGCAGCAATTGCCGCAGGCGTTTTTGCGCTGGGTGTGGCACCGCAGGAGACGCACTTGTTATAGATTGTGTCACACCCAACCTGAAAAGACTGTTTTAATGTATTAATATCGTTTTTGGTGGCAAAAAAGTGCCAGTCTGACCATACATTTGTGCTATGGCTGTAATACCTGCTTGCCATGCCATTCTCGCTGACGGCTATTTGCGATACCTGGTTGTAACGGCTGTTTTTTATGCTAGATACATTAAGCCAATATCCTAAAGTACTTAATGCAGTCGAGTGCCCAAATATATATGGATGCTGACATATAAATTCTATGTCTGATATGTGTGTATCAATGTTGCCGCCAACACCCGTATCGTAAAAAGCATCAACCGGATTTACTTTTGACAAATCAGTCCTTGACACCGTATTAACCTGTGCGCCCGCCTCGATCCCAGCAAGCTTATTTTTTTCTGAGGCAGTCATATGTATCGTGTTATTGCCTGTATGCGCATCAACCTCCGCCGCATCTGCCTTTTTACCGATTGCCGCGTCAAGCGCCGTTACCACGCTGTCATGCTTGGCAATGGCGTCCTCAACCTTAGCAAGAGTATCCAGTGTTTCGGGAGCTCCGCCGATTAGGTCCGCCACCTTTTGATCGGTGTAGCCGGTGGACTGCCGGTAAGTTGCATCCGCATAAGTTTTTGCCTCGGCCAAGGTCTGTGCAAGCGGCTCTGCCAAATCTGGCAAAGCTGGTATATCTTCTTTCCTGGCAAAGGTATTCTTTATTTTTTCCCAGAGTTCCCGCACCCGGTCTTCATTTAAATATCCCATGGCATCTCCTTTCAGATGAGTATATTTTCCAGGTCTTCCTTGGTCATGGCCTGCAGATCGATTCCAGAAGAATTATTTGCAACGTTCTGTATCTGTTTATCCGTGATTTTCTTGCTGCTTATATTACTTGCGGTGAAACTCGGCAATGTTCCGCCGAGCACAATTACATCTTCTTCCGGATTTGCAAGGTGGTTTTCCATTTTTACGAGAAGATAAGTGCCATGCACCCCGTTTTCCTCTGCAATTACTTCCGTCCAGTACCCCAGCCGAAAAGATTCCGTATCTACCCCCGCATGAATAAGATCGATGGCATTTAACTGCATAGTTACCGGCAACGTAGACGCCTTTTTAATATATTCCCGTGCCTTTGCAAGCAGATTTTTAGCGGTTGTAACGTCTTTCCAGTTATGTGTTCCCCATATCCATCCGAGACGTGCTACCGCATCCGCATCATACACATAATCAAGTCCGTTATTTACGCTCCCGATTCCAAGCGTTCTGCTTTGACCTCCGGCGTCCATAACGGCTCCCGTCGGAATCAGGGCAGTTATAATATCCGTGGCATCTGTATATTTTGCCAGGTCAAGCAGGTTTTCACTAAAACGGATCTTCTGATTATTGGTTCGGCCGTAATCCTCCAGGTAATCCAGATAATGCACATCCCCGTCCCTGCGGGTCCGCAGATATCCTCCATGCGTATCCACCAGTTTGTCCCGCAGTACGTCCAGGCTTTTTGCATATCCGGAATCACTCCGGTTTATGTAGTCATTGCTGTCCGTAACAGTGATTATCCCAAGCCGGAACTGCTTCCGGGGCTCCACCTGGCTGTTGTGGCTGTTTAAAACCATCTGAAGAAATCCTTCGATATTCCCTTTATATTCAAACGGCCGTTGGACGGAATCATACAGAAATGCCAGATCCCCTTCGCAGGTAATGCTGCCGGTACAATAAAAATCTTCTTCACTGCCCATATACCGCCCTCGGAACACTTCATTTTCCCCTTCCCGGACCATGAAAAAGGTTGTTACCGGATTCAGTTCGGTATAGGCGTAATGTTCTTTGTATATTTTAAATTCAAGCGTACCGGCGCTCCCCGCTTCCCTTGTCAGTACGGGATCATCCAGAGGAAGTCCATAAGCCGGATCAAACAAAAGCTTCTCTTCCACTCCGGGGTTCTGATAATAAATACAGTACATTTAAAGCACACCTCCCCTGTACGCTACACTTACCGTACCATTGCCAGTAAAAACAAGTGTATTCAGGCCTTCCTTCAGCAGGATGCTGTAAATTGTATTTTCGCCGGAGGAAAGGGGATAACAGCTCCCGTTAAACGATACTTCCATGTCAGGGCCCTCGGCTATAATAACCGGCACCACTGGCATCCGGGTTCCCGGAATCAGCAGCGTCATGCTTCCGTCTACGGTAAGGGATGCATATTCCCGGATAATTCCGGTTTCAAAGCTGAAGCTGTCCCACTCCCACGGTTCGAGAGACGATACCGTCTCATATTTAAAGGGATCCACTTTTCCTGATATAACGTATTCATGCACATAATGGTCTTCTTTTGACACTTCGATTTCAAAGCGGCCGTAATAATAATATCCCGGGTCTGAGGGCAGCCACATTTTTCTTTTTGCCCCCTGCAGATAAGCCGCAATTAAACCTGTCTGAAGACTCTGCCGTGTATAACTGCCGTATCCGGTCAGGATAATTTTCACCTGGCGTTCTTCATAAACAACCTGTCCCGCCCATTCTGTCAGGTCAAGGGCACCGTTACGGCCCGGGATTTCTATTTTTTTAATGACCGGTGCCGGAGGTCCGATCTCAAATCGGACCAGCTCCAGTCCCCAGTCATCATGCGTCCTTTTATCATCAAAAACCACATTCACGCTCATGTCAGCTCCGTTATTTTCCTTTCTTGATCTCTTCCAGTTTTTTATCAATTATGGGTGCGAGTATGGTTCCCGCATATCTGCCGTCTATGCTTACTTTTCCCGTAATAGATCCTTTTTCCAAAAC
>ERZ779637.898-NODE-898-length-15465-cov-12.317975_pt1 | contig 15465 bp, 9 predicted proteins | sample MGYA00514196_ERZ779637 | MGnify/ENA primary metagenome ERZ779637 (study PRJEB29562, sample SAMEA4376700) | mouse gut metagenome | isolation source: Cecum | study: EMG produced TPA metagenomics assembly of the A DSS colitis mouse model was used to assess the...
GAGAGGACGCCGTAGAGGATCAGGATAAAGTGAACCCGGAAGAGGGAGAAGACGCCGTAGAGGATCAGGATAAAGTGAACCCGGAAGAGGGAGAAGACGCGGCAGAAGATCAGGACGAGATAAACCCTGAAGCCGAAGAAGAGACGACGAAGAAAGCGGATGGGGTTCTGAAAGAAGAGACTGAGGAGGAAGAATTTACCGTATTTGAAGAGAATATGGACAAGATTTCCAAAGCTGAGGCAAAGAACTTTGACGTGATTGAGCCAGTCAGACTTACGGATATGATCGATCTGGGATATGGCGGGTTCAGCGTGGGAGGCAGACAGGTCTATTCCCTCCTCCCGTCAGAAGATTATTATCGGGATCAGCTGACGGATATCCAGAAAAAGGTTTACGATGCGGCAAAGGATACCTTGACGAAAGGAACGAATCAGTTCTCGGTCACCGTTCAGGATCCTTCCGAGATAGGCTGGGATGATATGTGGCATGCAGTATCTGCCTTGATGCTGGCTTACCCGGCAGAGACGGACTGGATGAAATATTGTCCGGATCGGCTATATTCTATGTATGATGAGTATGATTCTTCCGGAATGACCCAAAAGAAGACCGCATCTTTCGGGGTATCTGATTTTTACAGCAGTTCTCTGGAGCAGCAGGCGCAGGAAGTAGTTAAAGAAGTAGGACAGCGCGCAGTGCAGTATGCGGTGGAGAACTATCCGGAGGTGCTGACGTACGGCGTTGTAAAGTATTTGGATCAGTGGGTTTGTGAAAATGGATATTTCGCAGATGAAAAAGGAGGCGAGGATGCATTTTACAGACTCAGTGAGGCCGGCGAGGATGCCGATCCTGCGGATCGGAAGGCATATTATAATTGCCATACGGCATACGGCATCCTTCTGGATGGATATGGTGTCTGTGAAAGTTATGCGAAGACGATGTCAAGGCTGCTGGATGCGTTGGGCATTCCCAATCTATTTGTAACAGGGGACTGGAAGAACGGCGGGAGATTATACGGACACGCATGGAATTATGTGCAAATGCCGAACGGAAAATGGTATCTGCTTGATTCGACGTATAATGATGAGAGTGGTCCTCCCTCACATAAGGTGTCAAACAGGCGGTATCTTCTGGTGAAAAACAATGGCGCATATTTGCCGGATGGAAATATATTGCAAGAGTATGAGCCGACAAAATTCACATTTCCAGCATTGGCTGACAGCAATTATGACGCCGGCAGTGAATATGACGCTGACAGTGATTATGGCAGTGGAAACGGCGCCATCACACTGAGCCAGACAGAATGCAGTTTGATCCCGAAGGCGAAGCAGACGCTGACCTACACCATCGATGGGGATTGGGACTACAGCGGAGCTACCGGCGTTTGGTCAAGCAGCGACACTAAGGTGGCGAAGGTAGACAAGAATGGCGTCGTTACTGCAGTGGCGCCCGGTACGGCGACGATATTCCTGACAGCGTCCGGAATGGCGGCGGAATGTAAGATCAATGTAGACCAGGTCAAGGCGGTGAAATCGGAAAGTACCGGCAAGACCAGTGAGAGCGTGTCTCTGGGGATCAATGGCGAAAAGAAAGAGCAGAAAACGATCGCTCTGACCGTGGACATGGGGAAATCACCGCATACGGCGGAGTGGATGATGCAGCAGGGTAAGGTGAGCGAGCCGCAGACCGTCTGCTCCAAACAGAATGTGACAGTGACGGATTGGTCTGTTTCGGAAAATCGCATCATGGTCACGCTGCAGGCAGTGAGTCAGGGAACTGCCAGTGTTTCCGTGAAATTTGCAGGGAAGACGGTGACTATCAAAGCGGCTTCCGGACAGCTGATCACAGAGGAAATGTTCGACGTGATATGGCCGGAGACTGTCAGGATAGAGGGGGAGAACAGAACAACACCTTATACAGGCAAGGCTGTCAAGCCTGTCGTCAGAAAGAAACAGGATGCACAGTACAGGTCGGTAACGTTTAAGACCACCTATGTGCGCAATAAGGAGGCCGGAACCGCCAGTGTTGTGGTGACGGGAAGCGGAAAGTACGGCGGTACGATAGAATATCCGTTTATCATCACGCCGCTCGACATATCCGGTGCAGATTTTTCAAAGGCGTTGAAGAATAAGGCATATAACGGCGGGGCCAATCCGCCCGCCACGGTGGTAAAACTGAACAGAAAAGTTCTCAAGGCAGGCCGGGATTATGAGATTTTGTATAACGGTGAAAAAGAAAGCGATATAAGAAATAGAAACGGCGGAGCAGTCCCGGTCGGTTCCTACACGATCACGGTAAACGGGAAAGGCAACTATACGGGACAGGTCAGCCAGACCCAGCAGTATACGGTGACGACGAACACGATTGCCAGGGTAAGCGTGGCGGGAGCCGGAAGTGCAAAGTATACCGGCATAGGAAAGAATCCCTTTACGGTTAAGATTGGGAAAAATGTACTGCCGGCTGCAGATTATAAGATAACCTGGTATCGAGGACAGGGGAAGAAGAGAAATACCACGCCGATGAAGAATGCGCCGACTGCCAAAGGTAAATTTACGGCGGTCATAACTGTAGAGGGCAGCAATCTGACTGTCACAGACAAAAAGAAAGAGATCGTTAAGAATTTTACGATTAAGTAAGGAGTGTGTCACAAATTTACGGTTTATCCGGTCAGGCGCACCACAAACACACTCCCGCATGGCAGATTGTCCTGCACGGAGATCTTCCCGTGATGGGCAGATATGATCTCATGGGCAATGCTTAAGCCAAGCCCGAAGTGCCCTTTGGCGCTTCGGGCTTTTTCTGCCCGATAGAAACGGGAGAAGATGCGTTTCTTATCACTGTCGGGTATGCCCACGCCGGTGTCGCTGACGGTGATCTCGAAGAGGTTCTTCCTGTCCTGGCGGCAGGTGAGCGACAGTGTTACAAGGCCGTTTTCCGGCGTATAGCTGACGGCGTTGTGCAGCAGGATGGAGAGCACCTGGGCGATGCGGTCGGGGTCGCAGCTTAGGCGCGGCAATGGCACATCCGGCAGAGACAGAGAGAGGGTGAGATTTTTCCGGCGGCACAGCGGTTCAAAGGCCTCGAAGGCGTTGGTGCACAGAGTGTCCAGCTCCACGTCCTTTTTCTCGATCAGGAAGCGGCTTATGTCGGAACGGGCCAGGGTCAGCAGGTCATCGATCAGGGTATTCATGCGTCCGCCTTCTTTGCGGATGGTTTGGAAGAAACCGGCCTGTTCCTGCGGGGAGGCAGTGACACAGCATTCGGTGGTGGCGAGGATTACGGATAAGGGAGTGCGCAGCTCGTGAGAAGCGGAAGCGATAAATTGCATTTGATCCTCATGATTCTGTTGTAACGGCTTAAGCAGACGGCCCGTGAAAAACCAGGAGAAGACGGAGAATGCCAGAGCAGCCAGTATGTCTAACAGCAGAAAAAGCAGCCGCTGGTGGCTGATCTGCGTCTGCAGGCCGGCCAGCGGATTTAAGATCAGGATGCGGGAGTGGGTCTGACCGCGCTCGATGTCGATGAGGCTGCTGTAATAACGCTCTCCGGTAGAAGGCGAAGTAAATTCATATTCGTCGTGATGAATGCCGAAATAGTTGCTGCCGTAGGAGCTGACCGTTTCGGATTCAAACATCAGGTCATAGGCCTGCAGACTTTCTGTCAACAGGGATTGACCGAAGGAGTCATTTGCGTTGCCGGATTGTTCGTCAGTGACTGTATCAACTGTACCGTTTCTTAGTGTATTATAGAGAAAAGGTTTATCATTGTCCGTGACAAAGATCAGATAGGAATTTCTGGCCTCCAGCCCGGCCAGCCACTGCATGGAAACATAGGTGGACTGCTCCAGGCTGGAAGCGATCGTGCTGATGTCGCTGCGAAAAGAAGCGAAATGGTTTTTGTAAAGGCTGCTTTCGGATACCTGCAGGTAGAGCAGGGACATGAAGATCATGATCGCGGTAGTCGTACCGGCACATAACAGAGTAAAAAGAAAATGAGCTTTACGGAACATGCGGGAATCCTTTCTGGGCGCATTTTTGTACGGGCATTGCCCTTTTAACTGATGAACAGGCCATACCCCACGCCGCGCACGGTCTTGATCTGCAGCGTGCTGTCTACGGATTTCAGGCGGCGGCGCAGGAAATGGATATAGTTGTCCAGATTGCCGGTTTCCACATCGCTGTCCGGTCCCCAGACTTTCAGGAGCAGGGTATCACGGGCCAGTGTCTGCCCCGGGGTGTGCAGGAAGGCTTCCAGCAGGTCTCCCTCATGTTTGGAAAGCGTGCAGGTTCCGGAAGGACCGGAGAGGCACATGTCACGAATCGCCCATGAGATATCGTGGTAAGAAAGCCTGCCGTCTGCCTGTCCGCTCAACATCAGAGAGCGTCTGGTAACACAGCGGATCCTGGCCATCAGTTCTTCAAACTCAAAAGGCTTCACGAGGTAGTCGTCGGCGCCCAGATCAAGCCCCAGGATTTTATCCTTCAGCGCTCCCAGCGCCGTGATCAGGATCACGGGAGCAGTAACGCCATGCCTGCGCAGGGAGGAGAGAACTTCGGTCCCTTCCTGGAAGGGCAGCATACGGTCTAACAGGATCACGTCGTAGATATTCTGTTTTCCATAATAAAGAGCATCTTCTCCGTCGTAGCAGGTGTCTACATTATACCCCTGCCCGGTGAGCTGCCAGGTCAGAGCCTTATTCAGATCCCGGTCGTCTTCCGCCAGTAAAATACGCATGTGAAATCCTCCCTTAAAAATCTATTATAAAAAATTTCTTTCGCTTATCCGAGTTCGCGGAGCGAATCTCGCAAAGATAATTTGCGAAGCAAATTATCTTTTTTTTATGATACCACAGGATTCTTTAAATAATCTCTAAGAATTTCTTAATATGTTTAGAGACTTCTTAGAGATTATTTTGATAAGATGCAGTAAAAGGGAGCAGGCTGAGAGAGGGAGGATGATTTTGTCATGAAAAAGATGTATTTGCGAAAGAAAGTGTGTTTCCTGCTGGTTCTTAGTATGATCGTGGCACTGGCAGGCTGCGACAGCGGAAATTCGACAGCTTCCGGCAGCAGGGCAGATGCCGATAACGGTATTGATGGCAGCGGCAATATGGATCCGGTATCCGGAGACGTGGACACCGTGGAGGCAGACGGCGTGGCAGCCATGGGACGTTACGTGGAGAAGGAGCTTGACCTGACGGAATTTTTGGCAAACAGCGACGGCAACAGAGGACTCCGAAGGCGCTTAGACGGCAGTCTGGTGATCTTAAGCACGATAGGCGGCCTTGTGGTATCCGAGGATGAAGGGGCTACCTGGCAGGCGGAAGAGCCGGACTGGTTTCAGGCCATGAAGCAGGAAGAGAAATATATCATTGATATGGATATGGCTGCGGACGGCACCATGGCCGTCCTGTATAACAGCGGCTGGGCGGAGGAATATGACCCAACGCTGATGCTGGTGCTGCCGGACGGTACGCAGGTGCCGGTGGAAGCGGAACTGACGGAGGAGGAGAGCAGTTTCAGCACGCTGGCCGTTTCCGAGGAGGGCAGGATCATAGTCGGTACGGCGTCGGAGACTCTGTATGAAGTCCATACGGACGGCAGCGCAGAGAAGTACCTGACGGTGGAAGAGCGGCCGCAGTGGATGAAAATACAGGATGGTCTGCTCTTTCTGGACAGCGAAGTCGGCGATATGCCGGTGATCTATGATATGGAAGCGGAAGCCTGGGTGGAAGATGATGTGCTGCAGGAGTTTGCGGAGGCCAATTATGGCGACCGTTATTACAACGGTTACACCTTCCAGAACATGTACCTCCTGCCGGGTGAGGAGCAGACGGTCTACACCATCGGCGGCAAAGGGATCCACCGTCATGTGGTCGGCGGCAATATGATGGAACAGATCGTGGACGGGAACCTGTCCATGCTGAGCAATCCAAATTATACCATCAATTCAGCCATCCGGTTGGAGGGGGATGAGTTTCTGGTGCTTTTTGCCAACTGTAAGCTGATGCGATTTACCTACGACCCGGATGCCCCGGCGGTGCCGGAAAATATGCTTAAGGTCTACAGCTTAAGGGAAAGCGATGACATGCGGATGGCCATCGCCGGCTTCCAGTCTCAGAATCCCGACAGTTTCATCTCCTATGAGGTGGGGATGCCGGAGGGGGCGGCGGTGACGAGGGAAGATGCGTTGAAGAAGCTGAACACCCAGATCATGGCCGGTACGGGGCCGGATCTTTTGATCATGGATGATCTGCCGCTCCGCTCTTATGTAGAAAAGGGGCTTCTGGCGGATCTGACGGAATATCTTGCACAGTACAGTGTGGAGAATGCGCTTTACGATACAATCATCAATGTGATGAAAATAGACGGTAAAGCCTATATGGCGCCGGCCACGGTCAGTCTGCCCGTGGTGGTGGGGGAAGAACAGTATGTGTCGAATGTGACGAGCCTGTCAGATCTGGCGGATCGGATTGAGGCGAGACGAAAAGCGGATCCCGGACAGGATATAATCGGGATGATCAGTGAGCGAGGCGTCCTGAAACGCTTCGCACCGGTGAGTGCGCCGACCTGGATCGGCGGGGACGGCCAGATCGACAGGCAGGCGCTGGGGGAGTTCCTGGAGCAGTGCAAACGGGTCCACGGGGTACAGATGGAAGGACTTGCGGCGGATGCGATCGCCAAATACGGGGAGAGAGACGCCAATCTGCTGGCGTATTACGGGATGGACGCGGATCTTCTGGAATGGCGGGTAACACACGACTTTTTCGAGGTGCTGACAGGGGAGATGGCTATGGCCTCCGGCTGGGTGGAATCTGCCGCCGATTGGCGGGAAGTGGTCTCCATAAACAGAGCGGCAGGCTTCGAGGAGTATGCGGCGGCGGAGCTGAAAGGGCAGTGCAGCGGTGTATTCAGGCCGAACACATTGCTGGCGCTCAACGCGGCTTCCGGGAAAAAAGATGCTGCAATGCAGTTTTTTGATTATTTCCTCTCGGCGCAGGCGCAGAGCAGTTATGACGGACTGCCGCTTAACCAGGAAGCTTTTGACATGCAGTTTACACCGGTTGAGGGGTATCTGGCAGAGGATGGAGGCTACAGCTATCTCTCCGTGAGCAGTGAGGACGGCACGAGACTGGAGTATGTGGTGTACTGGCCCAGTGATGAGCAGATCCTGGCTTTGAAAGAACAACTGGGGCATTTACAGACCGCCTATCTGCCGGACAGCGTGTTGGAAGATGCCGTATTTGAACAGGGGGTGGCCTATATGCAGGATGAACTGTCGTTGGAACAGGCGCTTGACGGGATCGAGCAGAAGGTTTCCATCTACATGGCGGAATAATGGATAGAAGAAAAAGCCAAAACGTAACGGTACAGTTATCTGTACTGTTACAAGATTCATAGAAAGGAAGAGGAGAATATGTTGAAAAGGAATCTGAAAAAAGCGTTCAGCCTTCTGCTGGCGGCTTCCATGGTCTTTGCCATGGCGGGATGCGGCACGGGAGGTGCAGGAAGCGGAGAACAGGAAACGAACGGCGGCACGGACGCAGCCGGGGAAAAGGCGCAGGACGTGACGACCGGCGGGGACGGTCCGGTGGCCATGGGCCGGTACGTGGAGGAAGAGATCGATCTGTCCGAACAGCTGCAACAACCCAGCAGCATGAGCAGGCTTGCGGACGGCAGCCTGGTGATCATGGACAAAGCCGTAGGGATGCTCGTATCGAAAGATGAGGGGGAAACCTGGACGGAGGAAACGCCGGACTGGTTTGCCGAACTGAAAGACAGTGAAGTTTATATCAGCAACATGTACATGGGACCGGACGGCACGGCGGCAGTGCTTACCGGGGAGAGCAGCGGGGAAGGCGATGACATAACTTTTATCCAGCGTCTGTCTCTGTACCTGCCGGATGGCACTCAGGTTCCCGTGGAGAAGGAGATGACCGAGGATGAGAAGTTTTTTAAGCAGGTGGCCTTCAAGGAAGACGGAACCATTTTGGCCAGTACTTACAGAGGAGTCTACGAAGTGCAGCAGGACGGCAGCTGCGAGCAGATCCTGACGTTAGACTATAATCCCCAGTGGATGTGGGTCAGGGATAACCTGCTTGTGGTCGACAACGACTGGGGTGAGCAGGAGATGCCCATACTCTATGATCTGGAGGCGGGAACGGCTTTCGAGGATCAGGTACTGACGGAGTTTATGGCGGAAAATTACCAGAGCCGCAGCTTCAACGGCATGGATTACTGCGACGTCTACCTGCTGCCCGGCGAGGACGGCACCGTCTATGTCACCGGCAGCAAGGGCATTCACCGCCATGTGGTCGGCGGCAATATGATGGAACAGATCGTGGACGGCAGCCTGTCCATGCTCAGCAATCCGAACTACTGGATAGTCGATATGATGCAGCTGGAGGGGGACGCCTTTCTGGGACTTTTCACAGGAAACAAGCTGATCCGGTTTACCTACGATCCGGATGTGCCATCGGTGCCGGAACAGGTGGTCAAACTCTACAGCCTGCAGGAAAATGCGAATATCAGACAGGCGATCTCACGCTATCAGGTGCAGCACCCGGATGTGTTCGTGTCCTATGAGGTGGGCATGGGCAGCGGGGACTCCGTCACGAGAGAGGACGCCATCAAGAAGCTGAATACCCAGATCATGGCCGGGGAAGGACCGGATCTGCTGGTGATGGACGATCTGCCTTTTGATTCTTATGTGGAAAAAGGCATGTTGGCGGATCTGACCGATTATCTGGCACAGTACAGCGCGGAGGAACCTCTTTTTGACAATGTGATCGAAGCGCTGAAAAAGGACGGTAAGGCCTATGTGGCGCCGGCCACGATCGGCATCCCACAGATCGCATCGGCGGCGGAAGGCATTGAGAATGTGAAGGATCTGTCAGATCTGGCAGACGTGATGGAACAGCTGCAGCAGGCACATCCCGGCGAGGACATCATAGGCATCGGCGGTGCGTCGGCACTTTTAAAAAGGCTGGCAGCCACCAGTGCGCCGAAGTGGATCACGGCGGACGGCAGTATCGACAGAGAGGTATTGCAGGAATATTTGGAACAGTGCAGACGGATCTACGATATCCAGATGGATGGTCTGGATCAGAAAATGGTGGAAACTTATCAGGAAAGAATGGGAAGGCTGGCAGAGTATTATGGCGTCGGCATGGAGCAGATAGATTGGGAAGCCTACCTGGATCTTATGTCCTATCTCGGCAGAGAGCAGCATATGATGATCGGATGGATGTGTGCCCAGTACGGGTATCTGGAACTGGTATCCCTGTCTAAGAACGAAGCCTCCAAAGATGCGAAAGTGATACCCATGCAGGGACAGTGTACCAAAGTCTTTAAACCTGCGACCATGCTGGCGGTCAGCGCGGCTTCCGGGCAGATCGATGCGGCGAAAGATTTCATGAGCACATTCCTGTCTGCGGAAGTGCAGAGCGAGTATGACGGACTGCCGCTTAACCGGAATGCCTTTGACATCCAGTTTACGCCGAAAGAGGATATTATGGGTGCGGAAGGGGAATACACGTCCCTGTATACGACGGATGCGGACGGCAATGGGATAGGCTACACCATGTACTGGCCGTCGGACGAGACCATAGCCGCTTTCAAGCAGGAACTGTCAGAGCTGACTACGGCGTATGTGCCGGATCAGATGCTGGAAGGAGCAGTGTTCAAACAGGGCGCCGGTTATATACAGGGAGAGCAGACTATCGAGGGGGCGCTGGATGAGATCGAGAAAGCAGTAGCCATCTATATGGCAGAGTAAGCTGGTGTACTGACAAGTTTATGTTCAGCTTAATGACGCTGACAAAGAGGAAATCTGCGTAAGGCCTGTGGCAGGCGGCGTAGATTTCTTTTTGTCTATTTATAGCGGATCAGAGAACCAGTCTATCCTCTGATCTGTACAGGAGATTGTTGTTTGTATAGTTAACGACATTAGAAATTTCGTTTTCGGCCTTGCAGGAGCTGCCGTATACGGATCCTGCAAGAGCCGGAAACAGAAATTTGTTATGTCGTTTACTATAAGTATCCTCATCATGAGATTAAGGGTATCGAGTATGCTCTGTGCATAGATCCGCACGGAGAAACCCTCTCTTTCACCACGGCCGGCAGGATAATAATGCAGGAAAGTGTCTTATATAACATCCGGGCGTGAGTACGGTGTTGAGTTTTCATACGTATTTGATCCTCAGTGCGGGTTTACGGCAGACCGGATGAAGCCAATGTTGCCAAAAATCGGAATTTGGTATATGATGCATCATAGTGCTATTATAGTAAACGACATAACAAATTTCTGCTTCCGGTTCCTGCCAAAGCCATATACGGAAGCTTTTGCAGGACCGAAAATGAAATTTTTAATGTCGTTAACTATAACAATATCATGAACGAGGGATGATTAAATGGCAACAGAAACGAAAACAACTATGACACGGGAAGAGCGGATGGCGACACAGCCCATCGGAAGATTGATGGTAAGCATGACGCTGCCGGCTATCCTGGCGCAGATCATCAATATTTTATACAGCATCATCGACCGGATCTATATCGGCCATATGGAAGGCGTAGGTGCCAATGCCCTGACGGGTGTGGGCGTGACCTTCTGTATCACAGTGTTTATCTCGGCATTCTCTGCTTTTATCAGCAACGGCGCCGCTCCCTTATCTGCTATCTGGCTTGGCAAAGGGGACAGGGAACACGCGGAAAAGATTCTCGGCAACAGCGTCAGTTTCTTGCTGATCTGTACGGTGTTTTTGATGGCTTTTTTCTATGTGTTTCAAAGACCGCTTCTCTATATGTTTGGAGCCAGTGACGCCACGATAGGCTATGCTATGGACTATCTGTCGATCTATCTGCTCGGTACGTTGTTTGTGGAACTGGCGCTGGGTCTTAATGCCTTTATCATCTGCCAGAGCCAGCCGCGGATTGCCATGTTCTCCGTGCTGATCGGTGCAGTGGCTAATATCGTGTTGGATCCGGTCTTTATCTTCGGCTTTCATCTGGGGGTGAGGGGTGCGGCTATTGCTACGGTGATATCGCAAGGACTGAGCGCGGCCTGGGTCATGTCTTTTTTACTGGGGAAAAAGACTTCTCTGAAGATTCGCAGAAACTGTATGCGCCTGGAGGGCAGGATACTGGGAAGTGTGTTCTCGTTAGGCATCTCGCCTTTTATCATGAACGCTACAGAGAGCTTTATCAGCATTGTATTGAATCATGGCCTGCAGACTTACGGAGGAGACCTGCATGTGGGTTCTTTGACGATCATGCAGAGTATCATGCAGCTGTTCTCCGCGCCTATCAATGGCTTTACGCAGGGCATGACTCCCATCGTCAGTTACAATTACGGAGCCAGGAATTTTAGCAGGGTCAAACAGTTGTACTGCTGGATGATTGGGATGTGTTTCGGCTTTCGGTTCCTCTCCACGGCCACTACCATGTTCCTGCCAAGATTCTATGCCGGGTTCTTTACCAATGAGACACAGCTGGTGGCTCTTACAGGGGAAGTGATGCCGATCTTCATGGCAGGTATGTTGGTATTCGGTCTGCAGAATGGGATTCAGCCCACCTTCCTTGCTTTGGGGCAAGCGAAGATTTCTCTCTTTATTGCTGTACTGCGTAAGATCATCCTCTTGATCCCGTTGGCTATCATCCTGCCGCATTTCATGGGAGTGATGGGCGTGTACTGGGCAGAACCAATCTCCGATACGCTCTCGGCGGCTACGGCGTCCATCCTTTTTATGCTCAATATTAAGAAGATCCTGTCGGAGGAATCGCTGGCGAAGATACAGTAAGAAAGGAGCAGGAATGCGCATTTCAGGAGAACATGGTTCAATTCTTTTGTATAAAATTTGCAAAGATTGGGGATTCTTGTCTTGACAGGAAAATCATCCTGTGATACTCTACCGTCATGCGATACAAATGTAGTACACGTTAAGAGGGAGTAGTTATCCTGTGTAAGCAACATACCCTGGCGCATGCCATGTTTACACGCTTTCTAGCTTTCTATCATAGAAAGAACGAGACTTTTAGCATTGAAGATGCCAGAGGTCTCTTTTTGTTTGCCTGAGATTTCAGGCAGTGAAGAGAGATGCTGCCTAAACTTCAAGACACCTTCAAAGATCGCGTAAGAGGATATGCCGCAGGCAGGCGGTAGGATGAGAAAGGAGCAGGGTATTATGGCAGTTATTATGCAGCTGGTATTGTTGGCAGTTGGTTTTGCCCTTTTGGTCAAAGGGGCGGATTGGTTTGTGGAAGGGGCAAGTAAGCTGGCGGAGAAATTTGGTATTCCGCAGCTGGTGATCGGTCTGACGATCGTGGCCATTGGCACATCGCTTCCGGAGGCGGCGGTCAGCGTGTCAGCAGCGCTCAAGGGCAGCGCTGAGATCACTATCGGTAATATTGTAGGCAGTAATATTTTGAATGTTCTTTTGATCCTGGGGATCACATCAGTCATTAAGCCGATCGCAGTGCAGAAGTCCACGGTACGCTATGAGATCCCTTTCGTCGTTGCCATGACCACGCTGTTGATGGGGCTGGGGTTGACGGATAATGTGGTGGGCTGGACAGACGGACTTATCTTCTGGGCGTTTATGATCTGCTATCTGCTGTATCTGCTGTGGATGGCCAAGCACGGAGGGGACATGCCGGAGGAAATACCGGGTGAGGGCAAAGAGATGCCTGTCTGGAAGATGCTGCTGTTGATCGTGCTGGGCGGCGTGATGATCGTGATCGGTTCCGACGTGGCGGTGGATGCGGCCACGGAGTTGGCAAGAATCTTTGGTATGAGCGAGAGACTGATCGGACTGACCATTGTAGCCTTCGGTACGTCGCTGCCGGAACTTGTGACCTCGGCTACGGCAGCAGTCAAGGGCAAAGCTGATATCGCGGTGGGTAATATCGTGGGCAGCAATATATTCAATATTCTATTCGTGGTGGGGACATCGGCTTTGATCACGCCGGTTTCCTATGCATCAGCCTTTATGGTGGACAGTGTAGCCTGTATTGCGGCGGCAGTGCTGTTGTGGGTGTTGGTATCCCGCAGGCACAGACTGGGAAGATTCGGCGGTGTGTGCCTGCTGGTGGGATATGCGGCGTACTTTATTTACTTGATCGGTTAGAAGTAAATGTAATGATGCGTTAGTCAGCCCGTTCTTTTCCCCAGAAGAACACAGCGACTGTGCCGGGGCCGGTATGGCTGCCGATGGTGGTGCCGATGCTGTTGATCAGAACTTTGCCGTGTAGATGCGGGAAGCGTTCTTCGACCAGGGCAGCCACGGCTCTGGCATCTTCTTCACAGGCGGAATTCGAGATATAGCATTTGCCGCTGTAGTCCCGGCCCTCTTCGATGCATTCTTCCATCTTGTCCACGACGGCCCAAATGACCTTGCGTTTGGTGCGGATCTTGTAGCGGGGGATCAGCTGGCCAAGATGGTTGACATTCAGCAGAGGGCAGATGCTCAGCATACCGCCGATGAAGCCTGAGGCTTTGGAGATGCGGCCGCCTTTAATATAGAAGGTAAGGTCTGTGGAGAAGAACCAGTGGTTGAGCTTCAGACGATTGGCGTTAGCCCAGGCATGGACTTCATCCAGACTTTGTCCTTCATCCCGCAGATCGGCCAGTTTGTCCATTAGAAGACCATAGCCGGAGGAAGCTGCCAGCGAGTCTACGATATAGATCTTACGGTCGGGATACTGCTCCAGCAGGTGATCCCTTGCCACCATGGCGGAATTGATACTGCCGGAGATACCGGAAGACAGCGTCAGGTGAAGGATATCTCTGCCGTCTTTGAGGAAAGTTTCAAAGTAGTTGCTGTATTCCTCTACGTTGATCTGGGAAGTCCTTGTATCTGCACCGTTTGTCATGGCCTCGTAGAAGCGGTCGAATGGTATGGATCTGCCCAGATCGTCCGGATACTGCACGCCGTCCAATTCATAATGGAAGCAGATATAGGAGATGGAGCGGCTGCGGAAATGTTCTTCCGATAAGTCGGCGGTGGAACAGCAACTGAGAATGTATTCGTTCATAAAAATACCTCTTTCATTTATTTTGCGTAGGCGTTTATCGCTTCCGACGATAGAATTTTATCACTTTTTTGGTAGGAATTCAATCATCTTAAGTCTTCTCTTAGACTGCTTCTCTAAAATAGTACAATTCACGGCCTGACGGTCCGCAAACCGTAACGCATCCAGCCTCTTGAAAAATCTCCTAAATCCGCCGAAAACAGGCAAAAAATGTATTGACACACGCGGGAGCGTATACTATAATAGGCGGGTATGAAGTGTGAAGAAATGCTAAGCCAAAGCCCCGGTAATGCATTTTGAAGATAAGAAACAGGATACACCCGTTGTTGCGAAGTTCATGAGTGTGGCCGGACATCCGCATGAAGAGCAGGAGGAACAACACAGTTTATTATTTTGGAGGTAATATTGATGAAAACTTTTATGGCAAGCCCGGCTACGATCGATAGAAAATGGTATGTAGTTGACGCGACTGATATGACACTCGGACGTTTATCATCCGAAGTTGCTAAAGTGTTGAGAGGCAAGAATAAACCGATTTTCACACCGCATATGGATACAGGCGACTATGTAGTCGTAGTGAATGCGGAGAAGGTTAAGGTTACCGGTAAGAAACTGGATCAGAAGATCTACTATCATCACTCTGACTATGTGGGCGGTATGAAAGAGACTACCCTGAAAGAGATGATGCGGAAGCATCCTGAGAGAGTGGTTGAGCATGCAGTAAAGGGTATGCTCCCGAAAGGGCCTTTGGGAAGACAAATGTATACAAAGCTTCATGTATATGCAGGTGCAGAACATCCGCATGCGGCACAGAAGCCGGAAACATTGACATTTTAATTCACAGGGACTGAAAGGAGATTAGAATAATGGCTAAGTCAGCAGCAAAATATTACGGAACCGGCAGAAGAAAGAAATCTGTTGCAAGAGTATATCTTGTACCGGGTAAAGGTGAGATTACCATCAATAAGCGCACCATTGATGATTATTTAGGATTAGAGACACTCAAGGTTATCGTACGTCAGCCGCTCGTAGCGACCGACACAGTGGATAAGTTTGATGCGATCATCACTGTTAAAGGTGGCGGATACACTGGTCAGGCAGGTGCGATCAGACATGGTATCGCGAGAGCACTGCTTCAGGCAGACTCTGACTACAGACCGACTCTGAAGAAAGCGGGTTATCTGACAAGAGATCCTCGTATGAAGGAGAGAAAGAAATACGGCCTCAAAGCAGCGAGACGTGCTCCGCAGTTCAGCAAGCGATAATTACAGGCAGAATAATGAAATTAGTGAAACCCTTGAAAGTCCAAGGTTTGCGGTGATAGGGAAGTAATTTCAGATTAGGCGGTATAGCCCCGATTACAAGGGCTGTACCGTCTTTTCGATTGTGTCACAGACAAAAATAAACCCCCTGCTATGCAGGGGGAGGGCAGATCTTT
>ERZ779637.900-NODE-900-length-15429-cov-7.833680_pt1 | contig 15429 bp, 14 predicted proteins | sample MGYA00514196_ERZ779637 | MGnify/ENA primary metagenome ERZ779637 (study PRJEB29562, sample SAMEA4376700) | mouse gut metagenome | isolation source: Cecum | study: EMG produced TPA metagenomics assembly of the A DSS colitis mouse model was used to assess the...
TTTTATCAACCACCTTCCTTGGAATTCCCTATATTTGAATTATACAGGAAGCTCCCTTTCGTATAAATATTTGTGCCGGACCGCGGACTCCATCGGAAGCCCCGTATCGTAATCCAACTGTCTCGGCTCATATTCCTCGTTTTCCCGCTGCCTCGTATATCCTTCATTATCCCATTTGGGGACAAACCCTTTGTTCCACGGCCGCATGGACCACTGGTAGCCGCGGTATAAATCACGGGTATCATTCATATGCCGGATCAAAAGCGCATGGTACTCCCGTATGGTATCCAGGTACGCTTCATCGTCAATCCGGTTATCCAGCTCCCACGGGTCCGCCTCCAAGTCATAAAATTCATCTTTGTCCAACAGATGCACGACCAGCTTGTATTTCTCCGAAATCACCGCCCGCATGGGCTGCAGTCCCCCGAACCCGTCATGATCGATTTCGTATCTGGTAAATTCGGTAAACACCACCTCATTCACCGTTTTAACCGTATCGTAAATCTGCGGGAGCATACTTTTCCCTTCCAGCAGTTTCGGCAGCGGCAGCCCGAAATAATCCATGACCGTGGGAACAATATCGATATGGGATGCGGGCGCCTTTACTATTTTTCCCTTTTCCCCGCCTTTAATAATCAGGGGAATGTTCGCCGCCTCCTTATATGCCGTCGCCCCTTTGGATGACAGGCGGTGCGCGCCCAGCATATCCCCATGGTCCGAAGTGAAGATTACAAGCGCATCCGGCATCTTTTCCCTGAGCCGGTGCAGCACGCGTCCAATCTCATGGTCCACGAAGGAATTGCATCCCAAAAATAAGGAAAGGAACTCCGATGTCTGTGGAACGTCATCCTCCAAAGCATCCGGCATGTCCCCCGCCCACAACCGCTGCAGCAGGGGTTTCCCCTTCAGGTCGTCCCCAAATTCCGGCGAATTCTCCGGCCGGAATCCTTCGTACATTTTGTTATAAGGCGCCGGACAAAGGGACGGACCATGCGGTTCATCATAGGAAACCGTAAGGAAAAAATCTTCCTCCGAAAACTCCTCCAAAAACCGTACCGCCCGATCGCTGCAACGGTGCGCATAGGTAAATTCTTCCGAAAAACCGTACCGGTAAGCCTCATCCGACTGCCTGGAACGGACCCGTTCCTCTTTCGTCAGTTCCTCCAGATACATCCGCATATCATACCAGTATTTTTCCTCCCATCCTTCCGGGCATTTTCCAAGACCGAAATAGTCGCCCCCGTCCAAATGCCATTTTCCGATATAGCCGCACCGGATGCCGCTGTCCGTCAGCCGCTGTCCGATGGTTTTCACATTTGCCCCAAACGGGACGCCGTTGGTGACCACCCCGTTGGAATGGGGAAATGTTCCCGTAAAAATCGCGCTCCTGGCCGGACCGCAGACCGGCTGGCAGGTATACGCATTTTCATACCGTATCCCTTCCTCCGCCAGCGAATCCAAATTCGGCGTATACATCTTCCGGTTTCCGTAGCACCCCACCATGTCTTTCCTTGTCGTATCCGTCATAAATAAAATAACCTGTTTTTTCCGTTTGCGTTTTTCCTCCAACCCCGTCCTCTCCTTCCCTTTTTTTCATGGATACATCTTTTGGATACATCTTATAGAAAAAAAGCGTCCGCCGCTATCGGAATAAATGTTTTCCATATGGATTTTTCTGCTTTTTCGTGTTATTCTGTAACCGGAACCTTTTGTACGGCCATGGAGCCGGACCCGGAAAGGAATCAGGTGGTAAAAATGGTAAATATTTGCGGCCATTTAAGAGACAAAAGAAGAATCACCGGTTTTTATGACGACAGCGTCCCCCTGCTCATTAACTGCTGCGGAAAACAGATTTTCCAAACACAGGATTACTTCCTGAAAAGGGAAAACGGACGCCTTGACTACCAGCTTATTTATATCTATAAAGGAGCCGGGCATTTCTGCATAGACGGTGAATGGAAGAAACTGGCGGCAGGCAGCATTATCCTGTTCCGCCCTTCCGTCCCGCAGTTTTATTCCTATTACGCACAGGACAAACCGGAAGTGTACTGGATTCATTTTACGGGAAACCAGTGTGAACAGATTTTGGAGCGGTATGCGGTTGGGACTTGTTATATCGGGGAAAATTTTTCCGTTAAGCTCCTGTTCCAATACATCATTACGGAGCTCCAGCTTAAGAAACCATATTATGAAGATGTGATTCTTGGAAATTTCTACATATTGCTTGCCAAAATCCACCGTTCCTTTGACCGGACGCTGCACCATTCGGAAAACGACTTTTCCCTGGACCGGCTGATACGGGAAATCAACTCCAAATACATGGAAAACTGGACAGTGGCTTCCATGGCGGATTTCTGCAAATTAAGCGAAAGCTATTTTTCCCATACCTTTAAACAGCGGATGGGAGTGCCGCCCATGCAGTTTTTGAACAATCTGCGGATGGAAAAGGCAAAGGAGTTTTTGACCGCCAATTCCATGTCCGTTGCCACGGTGGCGCGGCTGGTGGGGTATGAAGACCCGCTTTATTTCAGCCGCGTATTCCGGAAATGCACGGGGGTCGCGCCGCACAAATTTTACCAAAGCATTGCGGATGCGAATACCCCGGAATGGTTTTTTGACAGGGAATGATTTTTAAACACGCGCCCGGAACCGGATTTACAGATACCGGAAGATGTTGTACAGACTAATGGCGATGATAACAAACAGAAGCACGGTAAACAGTTTATCCACGGCCCGGTTATCCGCTTTTTTGTTTATCCATGCTCCTGCAAGGGCGCCCAAAACGCCGCAGCCAGACATCAAAAGGAGCATGGCGGGCGAAAACGGCGGAACGGTTTGGGTGACGAGGGCAGCACACAGACCGGCGGTTTGGGAAAACAGGATGACATGGATGGAATACAGGGCTGCTTCCTTTGTTTCCATGGAAAACAGGCAGGTGAGGACGGCGAGGTTCATGGGTCCTCCCCCGATTCCCAGGAAGGAAGACAGGATTCCCAGTACGGCTCCCACGGCAAAAATAAGGGGCATGTCGGCAGCGCTCCGGGCAGTTTTCTTTGTTTTCCCACAATGAGAAAACAATGTGGCAGCCGTAAGGCAAAGCAGGACGGCAGCCTGGACCGCCCCAATCCTGTTTTTGTCCGCCATATTGCCGGTAATAACCTGAAACGCCGCTTTTCCAAGAATTCCGCCCAAAACGCTTCCCGCGGTTATGCTCCATGCAAACGGTTTGCGGAACCGGAACGTTTCCTTATTTTTCAGTTTTCCGTAAAGGGATACTGCGGACATGGACAGTACCGTGCAGCCGGACAGGAAGGAAACGCTTGCCACCTCCATAATTCCAAGCGCGTCCAGTACCGGCTTGATGATAACCCCTCCGCCAATCCCACAGACGCTCCCCATTGCGGATGCAAAAAAACATACCAGCGCGATGATACATATTGCCACGGCGTTTCCCTCCTTTTATACCGAAAGACTTTTGTTCCTGTTCGCTTCCAGTATACCGGACAGGGATGGGGGCGCTATATCAGATTATGTTATCCGTATGGATTTTTCTGTTTTTTAAGATACGGATATGGATTACCGCACCTCCCCCCTTTTTACAAGCACCCATGCCGCAATCTCCTGCATTCCCGCCAGGCAGGCATCAAAAAACATCCGGTAGGACTTACAGAAATAATTCTTCCCGTCTGCCCGCTCCCTGTGTCTGCGGCAGCCGCCCCGGCAGATAAAAAAATACTTGCATCCTGCGCAGGCAACCGCAGGCTCCCGGGACTGCTGCCCAAATATGCCTTTTCCGTATTTCTCTATTATATCCCGGAAATCAAAACCGTCTTCCGTCACGTTTCCAATCCGGTATTCATCCAACACATAAAAATCACAGGGATACACGCTTCCATCCGCCTCCACCACGTTTTGGAAGCTACATCTTCCCCTTTGTTCGCAGGATTCCGGCTCTGCCCCAAGCAGAATGCCAATGTAATTTTCAAACTGCCGGATGTACGGCTGCCTGCCATTCCACACATCCTCCTCCCACAACCGGAAAAGTTCCGTCAGGAATTCCCCATACCGTTCCGGCGTCAGGGAATATTCCATGCTTCCGGCTTCCTTCCCCATAGGGTCCAGACACGCAATATACTGCTGCCAAAGAAATCCCTGTTCCCGGTACATATCATATATTTCCCGGATTAATGGTGCGGTTTTGCCGTTTACCACCGTCAGCACGTTAAACTCCACCTGTGCCGCCCGTAACTGCGCCGCAGCCGCCAAAACCTTTGTATATGTGCCGTTTCCGCAGGCATCCTTGCGGTAAGCATCGTGCGACTCCATAATCCCGTCCAGGGACAGCCCCACCAAAAATCCGTTTTCCGCAAAAAAGCGGCACCATTCCCCGTTTAACGCATACCCGTTGGTCTGTATCGTATGGGAAATTTCCACATAGTTTACATTATATTTCCGCTCATATTCCATCCACTTCCGGTAAAAAGGAAGACCCGCCAAAGCAGGCTCACCGCCCTGGAACATAAAAGAGCAGCGATTTGTTGCAAAAGCAAGCGATTTTTTAATCACCTGTTCCATAACGTCTTCCTTCATCATTCCGCACGATGCCTTGCTGCGGTTTTCCATTTCATCCGCATAAAAGCAATAACCGCATTTCATATTGCAAAGTCCCGAAGCCGGTTTTACCAGCACATTCAGTTCTGCCATCCTGTTCCACTCCTTATTTTCTACCGGTATCTTTCCCCGGAAACCGGATATTGGCTCACCGGATACCCTCCGGCGTGATAAAAAACTGCAGCATCCCCTCTGCCGGCAGGAGCGGGCCAAATTCCTGCAAGTCCAAACCGGCTTCCCGTAAATCCGGGAAATGAATCTGTGCCAGCAGAATCATCTTCCTGCCGTTTTGGTCCGTCGGATACTCTATCCCCATATCCCAATAGGGCACCCCGCCGAACTTGCTGTCGGTAAGCGCCGGTATGGCGCCGCCTTCTTTCCTCGTGACGGAAACGGACGGTACCGCCGTCATCTCCTTGATTTTCTCCACAATTTTCCTTGCTTTGTCACTTGGGTTATATTCCCGTTTCTTCCCCATGGTTTTCCTCCTTCTCCGCGGCATAAGCGCACCACGCCAAATCGACGGGAACCTGTTATTTCCCGCCGCCGTCTGCTTCCGGTCCCAAAATTTCCTTCTGCTTTTTCTTACTGAACCCGCCAAGCACCAACTGATAAGACTTATCCAGCAAATCCTTTAACAAATCATCCGGCACTTCCCCGTCCGGTTTCACGGAATTCCAGTGAACCTTATTGGAGTAGTATCCCGGCACGATATCTTCATACTGTCCCCTTAAAAATTCGCCTTCCATCGGCTCCAGTTTCAGGTTAATGTAATACGGCTCATTCTTTTCATTCAAACAGACAGCCGCAAACATCTTCCCGCCAATCTTGTAGCGGACCCAGTTCCAATCGGGCTGTAAATCCTTTGTCACAGCCACCTTCTGCAGCAGGTAATCATCCAGCCACGTATAACGCATTCTCTCCCCTCCTTTGCAAAAAACCGTGCCAATATAATTGACACGGTTTTCCCTGTTTTTCCTTTTTCAAATCGCTCCGCCGTATCCGTTGCCTATCTTGCCCCCGTATTCCTCCAAATACTTTTTACGGAAGAGTAGCTTGCCCATATGGAAAGGGCGTATCCGATAATCAGGTCCTTTGCCACAGCGCCCGCCAGTTCCGGTTCTTTCATCAGGTCAGGCAGCAGACGGAAGGCATCCCCGAGCGTAATGTCATACACTTCATTCAATTCGTTGAAAGCGATAATTGCCAGCGATACCATCTCTGCGCCCACAACTGCCACAATGGAAAGCAGAATGCAGATAACGATTCCTTTTTTTGACAATACCCTTCCAAGCATCCCATAACCCTTCATCCCACAGAATACAATTGCATAACCCGCAATTCCGGCAATAAATCCAACCTGTCCGAGGATAACCCATAAAACGGCTCCGAGTAAAACCCCGGCAAGCGCCCCAATAATCCCCAGGAGCATATTCTCCCGTTTCTCCTGTCCGTCCAATACCATGTTTCCCATTTGTGTGTCCATTGTCCTCCTCCTCATCCATAATCAATCATCCGGCGGATGGAAACATCCGCACCTGTTGCGTTAATATGTATTTTCCAAATTTATTGTATAAAATAATAATAAATTTTACAATCTTTTTTGTAAAAATTTATTTTCCGAATGTTATGTTGATGGGCGGACACACAGGAGGGAGCGGACCCCCCTGTTTGGTTTCTCCCCGCCTCCCCGGGCTTCCCCTGCCGGCATCTGTTCAAAACCTGTTTCAAAAAATGGAGGTATTTCTTATTGTTCCCAAACGGTGGTTTATGACCGTACCAGGCGGCGTTGTTTGACGAACAAGGTATTTCGCGGAACGTGAAATACCTTGTGAGGAGTTTCGCCGCCGTGGTCATAAACCATCATTTGGGGGCAATTAGAAATAGCCCATTTTTGCCATCAGGTTTGAACAGATGCCGGCAGGGGAAGCCCGGGGAGGCAGGGAGAAACCAAACAGGGGGTTCCGCTCCCGGCTTTTGCGTCCGCACTCATTTCCGAACATAACATTTCAGACTGAACTGTTAACCAAACTACAAACGCACCGCCATCTTCACCGGTGCTTTCCCCGTCAGTTCCGTACTCCTTTCGTCCGGCTGCACCATAGCCGCATACAGTTCAAATTCCGTACCGTCCGCCACACGCTCCCCGTTTTCCTTCACCACGGTAAACGCCCTGCCCGAAACGGTGAGCGTGGTTTCCACGCTCTGCCCCGCTTTCACGTGCACGCGCCGGAATGCGCAAAGCGCTGGATTTTTTACCGCATATTCCGAAACGGTATTCTTTATGTAAAGCTGTACCACGTCGTCCGTATCATACGACCCCCTGTTTATTACCGTCACTTTCACCCGTACATCTGGTAACCCGAAAGAATCCTTTTCCTGCGTCACGCCTGTTACTTCGGCAGCCGTAACTTCCACGTCCCCATAGGTCAGCCCGAACCCGAACGGGTACTGCGCCTTTTCCTCCATATAGCGGTACGTCCTGCCCGCCATACGGTAGTCCGTAAATTCCGGCAGTTGTTCGAGATTTTCATAAAAAGTAACCGGCAGCTTGCCCGAAGGGGAAACATTCCCGAACAGGATATCCGCGATACTGCGGCCGCCCCTCGCACCGGGATACCATAACTGCAGGATTGCGCCGAAATGCTTTGCCGGATAGCTTACATCGATGGCGCTTCCCGCCATCAGACAAAATACCACGGGTTTTCCGGTCTCTGCCACCGCCTCCATTAAATCCCTCTGCGGCTTTGGCAGGAGAAGATCAATCTTATCACCGGAAGCGTAACTGTTTCCGGTATCCCCTTCCTCTCCCTCCAACGTCTCGTCCAACCCCAAGCAAAGTACGACCACATCGCTGTGCTCTGCCACAATCCTTGCTTCCGAAAGCCGGTCCCCCTTCTCCGCCAGCGATTCCGTCTTATCTTCAAGCAGGGCACATCCTTCGGAAAATAAAACCCTTGCCCTGCCCCGGACATATTGCTGGATTCCTTCCGATACCGTCACATATTCAGAAGACGTCCCGTGATAATTCCCCATCAACGCCCTTCTGCTGTTGGCATTCGGTCCAATAATGCCGATTGTCCCGATCTTATCAGGATCAAGGGGAAGGATGCCGTCATTCTTAAGCATAACCACGCTTTCCTTTGCCATCCGGTCAGCTATGTCCAAATGCTCCCTGCACTCCACCGTATCGTATGTAATCCCGTCATATTCCGTCGGTCCGAAAAGCCCCAGCAGGTAACGTGTGGTATACAGGCGTACTGCCGCTTCCGTAATCGCCTCCTCCGTCACCAGCCCCTGCTCGAATGCCGTCAGTATATGCAGATAAGTAATACCGCAGTTTAAATCACAGCCCGCATTTAACGCCATTGCAGCCGATTCCGCCGGGGTCGCCGTCACCATATGGTTCTCATGGAAATCCTTGATTGCCCAGCAGTCAGATACATAATGTCCTTCAAAACCCCATTTTCCCCGCAGTGTATCGCGGATCAATGTATTGCTGCCACAGCACGGTTCCCCGTTTGTTCTGTTATAGGCTCCCATAACCGCTTCCACATCCGCTTCCCTTACAAGCGCTTCGAATGCCGGAAGATATGTTTCCTCCATGTCCTTCGCCGTAACCCGCGCATCAAATTCATGGCGTACTGCTTCAGGTCCCGAATGAGCCGCAAAATGCTTGGCGCATGCCGCCGCCTTCATCACCTCCCCGTCTCCCTGGAGTCCATTCACGAATGCGACGCCCAGTCTTGAGGTCAGGTAGGGATCTTCCCCGTATGTTTCATGTCCGCGCCCCCACCTTGGGTCACGGAATATATTCACATTAGGCGACCAAAACGTAAGTCCTTTGTAAATATCCCTGTCGTTATGGGCAGAATACTCATTGTACTTCGCCCTGCCTTCCGTTGCCACACATTCCGCCATCTTTCCAATTAATTCCTCATCAAAAGATGCCGCCATCCCGATTGCCTGCGGAAAAACAGTGGCTGTTCCTGCCCTTGCCACACCGTGCAGACTTTCGTTCCACCAATTATAAGCGGGGATTCCCAGCCTGGGGATTGCCGGTGCGTCATACCTTAACTGCCCAGCCCGCTCCTCCAGGGTCATTTTCCCCACCAGTTCCTCTGCCATACGTCTGGCTTCTTTCCTTTTTTCTTTCCTTTCTTTTTCCATATGGACTTTTCCTTTCTTTTTTGCTTTTTATTTTTTTCTATTCTATTTTCCCTGCCGCCTCGATTATAACATATTCTTCCGTCATCTTGCTATATCCGGTCAGATGCGCTATAATATTTTTTGGTTATTTTTACTTTGTACTATACCGAAATTGCGGATATGCCGTCAAACAAAAAACAAAAGCAGGAGGAACTGATATGGACTCACCAACGAATTTCATCCCCTATTGCGAGCAGCCGGTTTCAAACTTCACGGAGCGTTCCCTTAACGGTTCACATGAATATGTCGATTTCATACCAAAATCCCACTTGCGCATTTGGTACAACCAACAGGCTGAAGGCTATGCCAGCCACTACCACAATGCCCTGGAAATCATTGTCTGTATCCAAAACCAGTATGCAGTCACCTCAAGCGGACAGACTTACCTGTTACATCCGGGGGATGTTCTGTTCATCCCTCCCTTTATGCTTCACGAACTCCATGCCACCCCATCTGGATCCCGTTTCATTTTCCTCATCGGCGTAGACATGTTACTGCATTTTCAGGATTACAAAGCACTGGATCCGATTTTCATGACCCCTTACCTGTGTACTTCCGATTCCCGACCGGAAATCCATCCCCATATCCACGAATCATTGATGAAAATAGCGGATACCTATTTTTCCCATGATATTTTTTGGGAAACCTCCATTTATATCCTGTTGCTGGATATCCTGCTTACCATTGGACGCTTCCATTACAGTCAAAGCGGCAGGGACTGCGGCGATGCCGCAGACAACAGCCAGTTAAAATATTATGAAATATTTGCCAGTCTCCTTAACTATATTGACGTCCATTACATGGAAGACCTTACTTTGGAACAGGTTGCGGATTATATCGGTTTTTCCAAATACCATTTTTCCAGGTTGTTTAAGCAGCATACCCATACCACATTCCACAATTATCTGTGCCACAAGCGTGTTCAGGCAGCCCAGTCCATGCTTACCGCCAACAGAACCCTGCCCGTTACGGACATTGCCTTCCAAACCGGCTTTAACAACCTTACTTCCTTTCACCGCTGTTTTAGCAAATACACCAACTGCTCCCCCACGGAATACCGCAACAGGCTGCGTCATGATAATATCAGGTATTAAAAAACAGTCCATGCCATTCCCGAAAAAGTAAAGCAGGGCAGAGAATCCATCTTTCCCTGCCCTCCGCATTTTACTATCCTTTTACACCACCCAATGCTACACCGGCAATGATATACTTGGACAAAAGCAAGTATACGAGAATCAACGGCAGCACCGTCAATGTCAGTCCCATATAAACGGAACCGTATTCCGTTTTATAAATATCTCCCTTTAACAGGCTCACCATAATGGGCATTGTGTACCGCTTCTGATCCGTCAACAGCACCAATGGAGTAAACAGGTTGTTCCAACTTGCCACAAAACTGAAAATCGCCTGTGTTGCAATTGCCGGTTTCATGATTGGAAGCACAATCCGGTTGAAAATCATGAATTCCCTCGCACCGTCGATTCTTGCCGACTGCACGATTTCCATGGATAGTGTCGGCTGCAAATATTGCCTCATGAAAAATACCATGGACGGAGATGCTACCGCAGGCAGAATCAGCATCGCCAGATTATTGGTCATATGAATCTTATACACCATTTGGTAAAAACCAATCATGGTCACCTGTGCCGGAATCATCATGACTACCATGATAAAACTAAAAAACGCATTCCGCAGTTTCCAGTTATAGGCAACTTGTGCATAAGCCGTCAGTGACGAAAAATACACCGCCAAAGCCGTTGCGCCCACCGAAATCAACAGGGAATTCATAAATCCTGTGGTGGGATTAAAACTCTTTCCAAGAAGGATTTTTAAATTGTTCATCATATATCCCGAAGGAATCAGGGAAATGGCATGCTGCTGAATTTCCGTGGTAGACCTGGTCGCATTCACAATCATAAGCCAAAACGGGATAATACTTAAAATAGCCAAAAAAATACATACGGTATAGATAATCACCTTCATGATAAGGTTTCCTTTGTTTTTCAGCATGATGTACCTCCCTTTCCGGATTTCATACGCATCCTGTACTCCTTCTGCTGCTGTTTCACCTGTTTCCTAAGCTGTACTTCGTCCTTATCCCTCATAACAAAAAACATTATGGCGGAAAGAATAGCAATAATAATAAACATGATCATACTCGCCGCAGCCGCCCTATTATACATATAACTTCCGCTGAACGCCTGATTATAAATAAATAAGCTGGTGGTAAGCGTTGCATTATCCGGTCCACCGTTTTGGAACAACTTTGGAATATCAAACATATTCAGTCCTCCAATCAAACTGGTGACCAGCGTAAACAGCAAAATCGTTTTCACATTAGGAAGCGTAATATAGAAAAAAGTTTGCAGCCGGTTCGCGCCGTCCACTTCCGCCGATTCAAAAATTTCCGGACTGATACCCAAAATGCCGGAAATCAGTGTAATCATTGTGGAACCATACCACATCCATGTCTGAATAAAGATAACAACGCTCCTTGCCACGGTTTTATCCCTCAACAGTTCCACAGGCTTATCCACAAACCCAAACCTTACCAAAAGGTCATTGACAGGTCCCATGGGATATCCGAAAAATCCGCTGAACAGAATGGCGATAGTTGCCGCCGTAATAATGTTCGGCATATAAAGCAGTACCTTAAACGTCCCCTGTCCCTTTACCTTGCTCCTTTTATCCGTAAACCATGCCGCCAGTAAAAGAGCAAGCAACATTTGAGGGACAAAATTGCATAGCCAAATGACCACCGTATTCCTGAACGCTCCCCGGAACGACGGATTCGTCAATATCGTTTTAAAATTCCGGAACAAATCATCGGTCAGAAAATGGATGGACGTCATGCCCAAACCTTTTAAATCCGTAAATCCTATCACCGCCGTATATACGGTGGGATATAAGGAAAACAGCAAAAATGCAACAACAAACGGAATGCTGAAAAAATAGCCGTACTTCGCATACCTGTCATACCCCGGTTTTTTATTCTTCATATGAACCCTCCATACTTCGGGTAATAGGTCAAAGGGTAGAAAACGGGGCGGACGATGTGCTGTCCGTCCCGTTTTTATCTATAACCACTCTTTCCCGTATCCCTCTTTGCTTACTCCACGATAACATCCAAATTATCCGCTACCTGCTGTTTGAAATCCGCAATTGCCTGTTCCCGTGATTTATTTCCAGCCGTATACTCACGTACCTGATCCCTCCAGTAAGTATTGATTGTCTCGTCATACTGTGTCAGGTTCGTACCTTTGGCAAACTGGTTCGCAGCAACAAAAACATCAAACATATTCTGTCCGCCAAGAAAATCCACGGAGCCGTCCGACATTGCCATAACCGTACCGCTTGCTACGGCGTCCTTTGTACCGCCTTCCCCATTCAACGTACCGTTTGCCCATTTATACTGGAGACCATCCTCTGTGCAATCCAAAGTAATCCACTCAATAATAGCAGCGACTGCCTCTGCCTTTGCCGAATCTTTGTTTGCCAGTATCCATGTTCCGCCCCAGAAGAAACCGATTGGAGGTTCGCATACTGCCCAGTCACCGTAGGTTCCTTCTCCTACTGCCGTTCCTCCGCAATTCGGTGCCATCGTGTAGTTAATCAGCCATGCGGGACCAAAGAAACCGAAAATTCCCTTTTCCCCTTCCCCTTTCATGTCCGCAAACCATGCATCCTGCCAATCCTGCGTGTCATTATGGTAACCGCTGTCTTTCAACTGTTTGGACAGGTCAAGGAATTCCTCTCTTTTCGGGTCAATATTCAGTTTGCCATCCACAATCCAGCCGGTCTCCGAGCTGTTTTCCACTGCATGCCATATATCGCCGTCACCAGAAACAATACCATAGCCTTTTGCTTTCAGTTCTTCCGCCGCCGCAAAAAACTGATCCCATCCGGGGCCAATCTTTTTTGCGATTTCCGCCGGATCATCCGTACCCCATACGTCCTGTGCGATGGAACGACGGTAAATAAATGCTCCACCCGTTGCCTGATACCCCAAGCCTACCAGTTTTCCGTCCTGGTTGGTTCCGATATCCACCGTGTACTGTGCAATATCCGCAGCCTTGAGGGCAGCATCCACATCAATGCCCATATCCGCATACGGCATTGCATACTGACTTGCATCACCCTGTGTATACTTCAGCACAAACGCCGCCTCCGCACAGTAAATGTCAGGAGCTTCCGCTCCGCCTGCCGCCAATGCCTGATCCAAGGCCGGCTGGTATGCGCCGTCCGTGGTTGCAATTATGGTTGTGTTAATGTCGTAACCGAAATCAGGATGTGTCTCTATGTATTTCTCAATCATTCCCGGCACTTCATCCGTAAAGGCCCATACGTTAATGGTATTGGCGCCTCCCTTATTGCTTCCGGCACTATCTGCCGTTTCATCCGCAGTCTCACCCGGATTGTCCTCCGCAGCACCACTGTCCGCAGCACCACTGTCCGCAGCACCACTGTCCGCAGCACCGCTGTCCGCAGTTTCGTTAGATGCCGTGCTTCCGCTTTCACCGCCGCATCCCACAAACAATGTGGAAATCATGCAGGCACAAAGAACACTTGCTATTAACTTTTTCATTTTCTTCCTCCTTTTCCTTTTTCCATCGTTTCCTAATTATAATTTGTTACTTAAAACAATTTTAACATTTACGTTTTTTTATTCTTCACACTTCTTGCTCCATGTGTAACAATTCTTGCTGAATCCGTTCCGGAAAATACGGGAAAAATATATGGAAAAAACAGAAACCGGGACACACGCCCGGTTACAGAAACTCTTTCGGAATCGAGCAGGGGAAATCTTTTCCCCTGCTCCGCGCACCGGGCACCCGTCAGCTCTGCTGACATCCTTCCTCTGGGTGCCCGTGTGCATAAAAACAAGGCGGCAGATGCCGCCCCCATTGCCTGGTCATTCCCACAGAGAACGGACCTTTAATTTCTTTTCACTGCCTGTTCCCTTTAAATATTCCTTAAAAATAGACACTATCTCATCCAGCTCTATATAGTTTTCAATAAACCGCGCCAGTTCCCGGTTAAACTCTTTCTCCTTCTCCATAATCCGGGGAATGAGCATTTTTCCTTCCTGGGTCAGGTAAAGGACGGAATACCTGGCATCCGTTTGGGAAGTCCCCTTATAAACCAACCCCTTTTCCACAAGCCCCTGCACCAAACGGCTGGGACTTTTTTTCTCGCAAATCAGCAGTTCCCCCAGCTCTTTTTGCGAAATGGGCGCGTACTCAGCCAGCACGAGCAATACTTCGCTTTGGTTCGGGGTTACGTGAAAAGGGCTGAGTGCAGCCGCAAATTTTTTCGTGGCCTCCTTTTCCGCGCTCCTGAAAACATAGCGGAACCTTGTACCGTCATCCATTCTTTTTCTCCTTCCCCATACGCCTTTTCCATACGTCCAGGCACATATCCCCCATACGGTACCGCTAATCCGCCTGCCGTTTCCACGAAAACATCCTGCATGGTATTTTTCTTTGTCCCTGTATATTACCACATAAACACCTTCTTTTCCACAAAAATGTACCTATGAAAGTTACTTGCAGTGGGGTTATTGACTCCGTTGACATATTTTTTTAATGATAGCATTTAAAAAAAGCGTGTTTGAAAATTGCTTTCTGCAAGATGTTGCCCCAATTTGCGTCATATCTATCCCCGAAAACAATAGGAGGTTATGGAAAACCACATGAAAGAAGAAATATACCAACGTTATTTAGAAACCAGTATTTATACCGATGTAGGGATATATCGGGATTTTATCTTATCGCTGCCGAATGACATACCCGCCATAGGAATGTTGGTCTGCGACCAAATTACTCATCCATCCATGTATTTTACGGAGCCTTCTCCTTATTTGGAAGACACCTATTACGGGAAATTTACGTCCTATCCAAAACATCGGTTTAAAAACGAAGACGAATTATATATCACTGCCATTTCAATGATTGCCGGGATTTTGCGTTTGGATAAAACGGGATTTACAAAGAACAGGGACGTAACAAAAAGAATTACGGTATCCTGCCGGCAGGCTTCCGTATTATTCAGCGCTATTTTAAAAGCAAAAGGAATCCCCTGCCGTTCAAGGGCCGGATTTATGGATTTTGGTGATACCGGTGACAGCTATATGGAGCATTGGGTGAATGAATACTGGGATTATACCGAAAACAGATGGGTATTGGCAGATGTTGACGGCTATTATGAATATGAATACCGTTTTGGTTACAGTCAGTTTGATCTGCCGCGCCGGAAATTTGTAACTGCTTCGGAAGCATGGCTTGGCTTAAGGAAAAATACGCTGCATAAAAAATTAGACGTATTTTCCCCAAATCCTTTGGAAGGCGTCTGCGAATACTTGTTTATGGATTTCCATGCATTGATGAACAATGAAATCTTTTATTCTTACCAGCCCCTATATCTCCGCGGCGGCATACAGATACTGAACGGAAATGAACTGCGCGAACTTGATATGCTGGCGGAATTACTGACAGCACCTGATAAAAACATGAAGCAACTGGAACATTTGCTGGCAACGAATGAAAAACTGTCTGTTTGAGGCTGTAAATTTTTCTGTGTCTATGGAGGAAAAATCCTTCCGGTAAAATT
>ERZ779637.901-NODE-901-length-15404-cov-7.201186_pt1 | contig 15404 bp, 19 predicted proteins | sample MGYA00514196_ERZ779637 | MGnify/ENA primary metagenome ERZ779637 (study PRJEB29562, sample SAMEA4376700) | mouse gut metagenome | isolation source: Cecum | study: EMG produced TPA metagenomics assembly of the A DSS colitis mouse model was used to assess the...
CTTACCAAAAAGGAGTTGCTTTTTACCAAAGACACAAACTTTTTTACACTACCTATTAAAAAGTCATGACGTTAAGATATCCAATATATCCATCGGGTCGTCGACAAACACCCTGCCGCCGGCCTTTTCCTGTTCCTCCCTTGTACGGAATCCCCATGCCACCGCAATACAGTCCATGCCCGCATTTGCCGCCGTGGCAATATCCACTTCGGAATCCCCCACGTAAACGGACGATTCCACGCTGCTGCCAAGCTCCTCCAAAGCCGCAAATACGGTGTCCGGTGCAGGCTTTTTGCGTATCCCCTCTTTTTCCCCGATGGCTGCCGACACGTATTCCGCAAAATAAAGGCGGTTTAACTCCTGCACCCCGTCGTAAAATTTATTGGATGCAATCGCCATTTTATACCCCTTCTTTTTTAATTCCTTTAAAAGATCCATAATATGCGGGTACGGCGCCGTCTTGTCGTTGCAATGCTGCCCGTAATGGCTGAGGAACCGTTCAAACACTTCCCCAAAACGTGGATTTTCTTCCCCTCCCGGTACCGCAAGTTCCATCAGGCGCCTTACGCCGTTGCCGACAAAGCGCCGTATTTCCTCCAGGGAACGTGCCGGCATCCCGGCGCCCTCCAGCGCATCGTTCACGCTGTCCTTCAAATCCTCCAACGTATCCAAAAGCGTTCCGTCCAAATCAAAAACCACCGTATCGTATTTCTTCCCGCCATTCATTTTCCGCATTTCCTCCATATCCTGTTCTCCCAAAGCGCGTTTTTAAATTCATTCCCACATATCTGCCAAAAAACAATCTTCAAACACGCTCCAGCACTTTCTTAATATGTTTCCGCACCACAATATAGCAGACCACATGGGCGGCAAACGTAATCGCCCATGAAACCGGATAAGATATATACAAGGTAAGCAGCGAGCGGTTCCACCGGAACACCGTAAAAATCCATAAAATCCGGAACCCGCACGCCCCAAGCAGGGACACAATCATCGGCATCACCGAATACCCAAGCCCCCTTATGGAACCCACCATCGTATCCATCATCCCGCACAGACAGTAGGTGGTGCAGATAACGCTAAGCCGCAGCATCCCGTAACTTACCACTTCCGCATCCGAAGAATAAATCCCAAGGATATGCCTGCCGAAAAACCACGCGCCGTTTCCCATCACCAAACCAATCACCATGACGATGACCAGACATTCCGCCAGCACCTTAGTAATCCGCCCGTACTGCTTTCCCCCGAGATTCTGGCTGGTAAAGCTGACTGCCGTCTGGTGCATGGCGTTCATCGCCGTATAGACGAATCCCTCAATATTGGACGCCGCCGTATTCCCTGCCATGGCAACGGAGCCGAAGGAATTCACCGATGATTGGATCAACACGTTGGAGACGGAAAAAATTGCCCCCTGCATTCCCGCCGGAATCCCGATTCTTGCAATGCGCAGCAGCTTATCCTTATGGATACGCATCCGCTTCGGGTAAAACCGGAAGCTCCCCTCGCTTTTCATCAGACACCAAACAATGCATGATGCGGAAACACACTGTGACAGGACAGTGGCAAGCGCTACCCCCGCCACATCCATCTGCAGGGATATCACGAAAAACAGGTTCAGCACCACATTGATTACCCCCGCCGCCGACAGATAATAAAGCGGTCTTTGGGTATCCCCGATTGCCCTTAAAATAGAACTCCCGAAATTATACAAAAGCAGCGCGGGCATCCCAAGGAAATAAATCCGCATATACAACACCGACTTATCCAACACATCCCCCGGCGTCCCCATCAGCTCCAGCAGTGGTTTTGCCAGCGCGGCGCCAAGGATGCAGAGGAAAAAGCCGCTGATAAAACTAAGCAGCATGGCGGTATGTACCGTTTCTTCCACTTCCCTGTCCTGTCCCCCGCCGTAATAACGGGCAATCAGCACGTTCGCCCCTACGGAAAGCCCGATGAACACGTTGACCAACAAATTAATCAGGGAACTTGTGGAACCCACCGCCGCCAAAGACCGGCTTCCCGCAAAACGTCCCACCACCACCACATCCGCCGCATTGAACAAAAGCTGCAATACGCCCGACAGGATTAACGGCACGGAAAATAACAGGATTTTCCCAAGCAGCGGTCCATGGCACATATCGATTTCATAGGATTTTCGCTTCCGTACTTTCTGCATTGCTTTCCACCTTCCCGGCGCGGCCGGGAACCGTTCCTGTTCCCTGCGCACCCCATTTATCCCAATTGCCCTAATTATATTCCAGCATAAAAATTTTGTAAAGAGGCGGGCGATTTACAGTTGAAAAAACATTTACGCAATGATAAAATAAAGAGGATGTACTAATAAAAACTACTAAGGACAATAATGCCATGAGAATTTTAAAACGAATCATTTACACTTTACTCGGACTGCTGATTGCCGGAACCGTGGCGCTGGTAGGCATCATCCTGTATGCGGAATACAGCGGCAACCGCTTCACGCCGGATTCCATCCCCGCCCTGGCGAAACTGGAATCCACGGAAGACGAATCCCGTCTTGCCTACGACGAAAACGGGAATTTACTGGAACTCCCTGAAGACCAGAACGATGGGGAAAGCTCCGGCGCTTCCGCCCAAAACGGAGATAACGCTTCTCCTGACGGTACGGAAAGCACAGACACGACACAGGGCAATTCCGGTTCCGGCGGTGCAGACGGCACTTCCACAGCCAATTCCGCCCCTGCCGGTACAGACAGTAGCACGGACACACCTTCCGATTCCGCCACCGGTTCGGACACACCTTCCGGCACCGGCACCGCCGCGGGCAGTACGGGAACGGCGTCCGCATCTTCCGGCAGCGATGCCAAACGGTCTTATGTCATGGATTTGGGTTCCGGCATTTTCCATACGGCAGACTGTCCTTATGCGGCAAACATCGCGGAGGACAAACGTTCCGAAATGACCACGACCGGTTCCAAGATTATGGATGCAGGCTACCAGCCTTGCACCAACTGCCACCCCGATACGGCGCCGTAAGACGGGCACGACTGCTTACGGCGTGTGCAGAAACGCCCCATGCGCCGCCTTGGCGGCATACTTCCGCATGGGGCTGCACATAAAACAGAGCGCATAAATTGTTTCCGATACGCTCTGATGCCGTGTAACTATTCTGTTGTGACTGTAATAATGGCAGGTTTGACGAACGGAAGTCATATCATTGAAGCCAAACCTGTTTTTTCGGTAAATCATCCAATCATCTTTTGGGCAAATTTCAAATTCATTGCAGCAACTAAAATTTCCGCGGCAATGAATATCGCCACATTCCACCATACATTTTTTATCGTAAAAAAACATTTATACAAAATCCATAAACATATCGAATACCAAAGCGGCTCTATGTCTAACAAAAGTGCAAAGCCGATTATTTCTTCCATATCATGAACTTAAGATTCCGTAACACAAAGGGAAATTGACTATTTTCCTCAAATGTTACAATGCGTTGCTTGTGGCAACGGGCAGTTTGGCATACAATATGGGTGATAATCGAAAGGAGGCTATCCCCAATGCTCAACGAAAATATGAAAGCAATCAGAAAATCAAAAGGACTTTCACAGCAAGAGCTTGCTGTCAAGCTGAACATCGTACGGCAGACAGTTTCTAAATGGGAGCAAGGACTGTCAGTTCCCGATTCTGATATGTTAATCTCCTTATCGGAAGCGCTTGAAACACCTGTAAGCACGCTGTTGGGAGAAACTGTTATCCAAACGGAGGCTGATACTTTAAAAGCCATTTCCGAAAAATTGGAGGTGATAAACTTGCAACTGGCACAAAGAAAAACCACAAGAAGAAAAATTATTCATTGGTCGCTTATTTCTTTATGTGCAATCATAGCATTAGTTTTTGCAATTTTATCGGAATTGGAAAGTTCTTACTTGGGGTGGAATTATAGCGCCCCCGAAACCGCTGTTCTTGGAGTGGCATTTCACTCATTTGAATGGCTGTTTGTCAGAGCAGCGCCGATTCTCCTTATTGGTGCGATTATTGGAATTTTCCTAACACGGAAGAAAGGATAAAACCATCCTGCTTTTGGGCGTTTCCTGTTTTTTGCGCCCGTTTTCACAAATTCCCGCTTATCCCGTCTTGTATGGTTTTGAAAGGAATAATGCACCTTTTTTCTTTTGTTTCATACTATAAAACCATACCATCAAACAGGAAAACGGAAGGTGATACTTATGCCATATACCATCGTACTGGATGCCGGACACGGCGGCGCAAACCCAGGCGCCACTTACAACGGCAGACAGGAAAAAGACGACGCACTGCGCCTTACCCTTGCGGTAGGAAGGCTTTTGGAAAATGCGGGCATGAACGTGGTTTATACCCGCACGGACGATAGTTACGACAGTCCCGCGCGTAAAGCCGAAAAAGCCAATGAAGCAGGCGGCGATTATTTCATATCCATCCACCGCAATTCCAGTGTATACCCAAACCAATACACCGGAATCGAATCCATTGTCTATAACCGCTCCGGAGCGGCTGCAAAAATGGCGGAAAACATTAACGAAAACCTCCAGGCGCTCGGTTTCGTCAACCACGGCGTCAGCGAACGGACGAACCTGGTGGTCTTAAACCGGACGCAGATGCCCGCCGTACTGGTGGAAGCCGGATTCATTAACAATGACAGCGACAACGCCATCTTTGACAGCCGCTTCGACGAACTCGCACAGGCCATTGCGGACGGCATCCTGGATTCCATACCGTAGATTCCGGCATGGGCGGACGCGGGAAAAGGAGTTCATTACAAAGCTGCGGCAGTCCTGCAGTGAACTCCTTCCGATTTCCGTGAAATTCCCATTCCGGCGTTGATTTCCAAAACCACAAGCAGTATAATAAATATAAGTCAACATATCCGGTACAAATACATTATGTTATCATACAGGGACAAACGTTACTGCCGGACTTTACGGACGCGGAATCCGGGTTCCGCACCATATTCCGTACCGGTATCCCAAGAAAGGACTTTACCATGAGTAAAAAAACACGCACGATTATTCTTTCCGCCCTCCTTATCATAGGAATCATTTCGGCATTCCTGATTGTCATGTTTACCCGCCGAATCAAAATGAACGAGGGCTACATAACGGGCAACACGGCCGGAAACCTGAACAACAACGGACTGTTCTGCGAACGCAACGGCGTCGTTTATTTTTCCAACCTGTATGACAACGGATGTCTTTATTCCATGACGCCGCAGGGAACCGACATGAAGAAACTCTCCACTTCAAAAGTGACTTCCATCAACGCGGACGACCACTACCTGTACTACTTTTTGGACAGCCATGATTCCGGCCAGGGTTTGGGATTTGCACAGCGTACTTACGGAATTTACCGCTGTGAACTGAGCGGCAAGAATACCAAATGCCTGAAACGCGGCAACGCCATCACCCTGCAGCTTTGCGGGAACTACCTGTATTACCAGAATTTTGACAACCACAATACCAACGGTACGGAACTGTTCAAAATTAAAATCGACAAATCGGAAGACCAGCGCGTACTGGATTACCTTGTCAATCCCGCTTCCTGTGAAGACGGCATCATTTATTTCAACGGTACGCAGGATAACCATTACCTCTATGCCCTGGATACCGCAAACGACTCCGTTTCCACCGTATGGGAAGGAAATGTATACAACCCGGTTTACCAAAACGGTTATTTCTACTTCATGGACGTACCCGAAAACTACCGCCTGTGCCGTTATTCCCCGGCGGATAACGTGGTGGAAGTCCTGACCAATGAAAGGATTGATTTCTTTAATATATACGGGGATTACATTTATTACCAGACAAATTCCAAGACCGACCCGGCGCTCAAACGGATGCGTACGGACGGAAGCAATGTGGAAACCGTAAAAAGCGGGATTTATAAAAATATCAACATTACTTCCTCTTATGTGTATTTTACCTCCTTCGACTCCGATACGCCGATGTACATGACACCTACCACCGGTTCCGTATATGTGACTAATTTCGATGCTGCGGCGCAGGCTGCGCTCCAAAACAGCAAAAAATAAGATGCTGTCATTGAACAGGGAAGATGCCGGTTACAGGCCATTGGGTGATCTGTAACCGGCATCTTCCCTGCATAAAAATTATAACTTTTCCAATTCCCGGAAGCTGTCCTGAATCTCCATATATCCGTCCCATGCGACATCTTTCAATATGTTCTGCCGTTCCACAAAGAAAGCTGCCGGCGTCCGGATAGAAAAATATACGTCAAATTTTGCCTTGGTAATATATCTGCGGGATTTTAAATACCGTTTTTCCGCATCTACCTGACATCCTCCATATGGACGCCATAACTCGCAAACACCGTTTGAATCCCCTGTACCAAACCTTTTTCCGTTCCTTCCTCATCGCGGTCTGTCACGATTGCTATTTTATGGTAATATTCCGTATCATACGCTGAATGAAAATTATTATCCACAATTTTTTCCAGCTTGGAAAGGATTTGACTGCTGCCGCCCGTTCCCCCAATCACCAGCTTGTTCCCATCCTTCCCCAATACCCTTGACGGACGCAGGAATCCCGGTCCCCGCTCCTTATCCTCCCAACCGTATACCTTCCGCATAAAATATTGCAACAATGCAAAATCCGTTGATCCTTCACATAATAATACGCTGTTCATTACCGTAATTCTATCCCCATTTCATCTTTGATCTCAATTGCTTTCCGGGCATCCAATACCCGCGCCACCGTACCGTCTTCTTTTTTATACAACGTAAAGACTTTCATTTTATCCTGTAAAACGGGACTGCATTTCAGAATCTTATCGATGGCTTCTTCACTGTGCGTAGTAAGAAACAACTGCACATCCAGCTTTATACAGGTTTCCAGTATCCAACGGAACACTTTTTCCATTGCAGTCGTATGAATTGCCGTTTCAAATTCATCCAACAATAAAATTCCCCCCTGGGTCCGAATCACTGCACTCATCAGCAAAATGGCTTTTTTCATTCCATCGCCATATACGTTTAACGGCAGTGCCCTTTTATGTTCCTTGGAAAGTATCTTGTATATATTGCCACGCCGGTATTTTTCATTCGCATTATCCACATTAATACTAATGATACCCGGATCAAATTCCCTAAGAACCTGTATCATCTGCTCATACAATTCCGGGTTGTCCAAAACACTGTTCAAAAAGACAGTCCCTTCCGCATGGCGCACCGGGGAAATATAATTCACATCCGCTAAATGATGATTTATATTTCTTTCGAGACGGAATCGCGTTTGCACATCATAACACCCGCTATCCAAAATCAATTCCTCATCCAAAAAAACCGAAAACCGTAATTTTTCCACATCTATCACGTTTTCTTCTTTTTCACCGTTTTCCTCGTCGTTTTCTTCATCTCCCGCATGAAAAACCATAACTGCCAATTTTTCCATTTCCTTTACCGGCAGACTTTCTTCCACTGTACTGCCATCGACTTCCAATCCGTTTGACGTACCATCCGAAAAATCCACTTTATAACTTATCCGCATTCCCTCCCCATTCACAGGGAACAGACCCGACAGACCTTCGAACGGAGTCATTCCCATATTCACCGGGGCAAATCTTTCCTTACGGATTAGACTTCTCCACATACGGAAACTGCCAGGATTATCCAAACTCTCCATCACTTCCAAAACACTGGTTTTCCCGCTATTATTATCACCGGTTATAATATTAACCGGCGCCAATTCCTCCAAATGCAGGTTCCTGATTCCCCGGAAAGAATCAATATGCACCGCACGAATATGTTTCGGCATCTTTTTGCTCCTCCTCACTTTCCTTATCCGTATAGTATACTATAAACCCCTGTCAAAAAAAAGCTAAAAGTATCGCCCCACCAAGGAATAATCCCATCCCAAACCGGCAAAACTGAAAACATGAAAAAGATAATCCATAACTTTATCCACTGCGGCATCCTCGGCTGGTGCCTTGAAATTACGTTTACCGCGCTGGATTCCTTCCGGCGCAGGGAATTTAAATTAACGGGAAATACCTCCATTTGGATGTTCCCCATATACGGCATGGCGGCATTCCTTGCCCCCGTATGCCGTTTGGTAGAAAAAAAACACTTCCTAATCCGGGGAACGGTATACGCCGCCCTGATTTTTCTCGGCGAATACGTCACCGGAACGCTCTTAAGCCGCCGTGACCTCTGTCCGTGGGACTACGGACATTCCCGTTGGAACATAAAGAAAATCATACGGCTGGACTACCTTCCCTGCTGGCTTTTTACCGGTCTGCTGTTTGAACGGCTGATACGGGAAACCGATGAAGCCTGCCGGTGAACCGCCCCCGGTCATTCAATGTCCGTACCGATGTCCAGCGTGTTAAGCGTCCGCCTTTTCCTTCTGGCTTCCTCCGAAGCCCTTAGAATATAATCCTTGATTTCCTTTGCCCGCCGGATGTGTACCAGCTCCAGTTTCGGATGGGTCGTATCCCCCGTGTAGCATACCACCGTACCCAGACCGAAGATTCTTTCCAACAGCGAAGCCTGCAGCTCCACATCCTGGATTTTATACATATAACAGTCATTTTCACAAGTCTTCAAAAAACCGCTGTTGATTACCACATCATCCTCCATCACCGTATATTTCGTAAAAGTCCATGGAAGACCAAACAACAGCAGCCTTTTCCTTTCGATATATTCCATTTTCCGTTTCCTCCTTATTTTCCGGGCAGCAGCCGCTTACCTTTATGCAAAACCGTCCGGCGTCCCTTACCCACTGCCGTCCGGTTCTTTCCATACCATTACTATTTTATACAATTCCCCTTCAGGATACAAGTATCTATTGCATGGTTTTCCGCGTCCTCCCAAAATTCACAAAATTTTCTTATCTACCACATTGAAACCACATTCCCGTTATGGTATCATATAAGGACAGACATGCCTGACAGGCAGGCAGCCGCCGCTGCACGGAAGTGTAAGGACATAAAGGAGGTAACGAATGACCGCAAAAGAATGTATCACCGGACGCAGGAGCATCCGTAAATTCAAGGACCAGCCCATCGACCATGCCGTACTTGCAGAGATTGTGGAAACGGTTTCCCATGTTCCGAGCTGGAAACATACACAGATTGTCCGCTATATCGCCGCAGAAGGGGAAACCAAAGACCGTATTGCCGGCGAATGCACGTCCGATTACCCAAAAAACGGCGAAATCATTAAGGGTGCGCCCATGCTGATTGTTGTCACCGTCATCAAAAACAGGTGCGGTTTTGAACGCGACGGTTCCTATTCCACCCATAGGGGTGATTCCTGGCAGATGTTTGACGCGGGTATCGCATCCCAGACATTTTGTCTTGCTGCTTACGAACGCGGCATCGGCAGTGTCATCGAAGGAATTTTTGACGACAGGAAAGTGGCAGAAATCCTTGGCGTTCCCGACGACCGTGAAGTCGTGGCGCTGATTCCCATCGGATATCCCGATGAAGAACCCGCAGCATTAAAGCGCAAAACGGTAGACGATTTATTAACCTACATGTAACAGATACCGGCGGATGCCGGTTATCCCATAAAAATCGAAGGGAATTTATTTCCTTCGATTTTGTTTGGCATATTTTATTAAAAATCATTTGAAAAAATAAAGGAAGGAAAACAACCATGCGACACTTAATGAGTCCTTTAGATTTTACCGTCGAAGAACTGGACAACCTCTTTGACCTGGCAAACGACATTGAAAACAACATGTCCAAATATGCCCATGTCTGCGACGGGAAGAAACTTGCCACCTGCTTTTACGAGCCGAGCACACGGACAAGGCTGAGTTTTGAATCCGCCATGCTTAGTTTAGGAGGCAGCGTCATCGGCTTTTCCGATGCCGGATCGTCCTCCGCTTCCAAGGGCGAAAGCGTATCCGACACCATACGGGTGATTTCCTGCTTTGCCGATATCTGCGCCATCCGCCATCCGAAAGAAGGCGCCCCCATGGTGGCGGCAAGCAAATCCTCCATTCCCGTCATCAATGCCGGGGACGGCGGGCACCAGCATCCGACGCAGACGCTGACCGACCTTCTGACCATCCGTTCCCTGAAGGGGAACCTCCGCGATTTTACCATCGGCTTATGCGGCGACTTAAAATTCGGCAGAACCGTCCATTCCCTGATTCATGCGTTGATACGCTACCCCGGCATCCGGTTTATCTTCATTTCACCGGAAGAACTTAAAGTTCCCGATTACATTACCGACATGTTAAAGGAAAAACACATCCCCTATGAGGAAGTCATCCGTTTGGAAGAAATCATGCCCCGGCTGGATTTTCTTTACATGACAAGGGTGCAGCGGGAACGGTTCTTCAATGAGGAAGATTACGTCCGCCTGAAAGATTTTTATATCCTGAATAAGGAGAAAATGAAACTTGCCAAACAGGACATGCTGATTCTTCATCCGCTTCCCCGCGTGAACGAAATCTCCGTGGAAGTGGATGACGATCCCCGCGCCGCCTATTTTAAACAGGTGCAGTACGGTGTTTACGTCCGGATGGCACTGATCCTGACGTTACTGGGCATCAAGACCAAAATATAGCACGGCAGAAGAAAGGAGAATAAGTCATCATGCTGAATGTAGGAAAAATCGAAGAAGGCTTCGTCCTCGACCATATTGCCGCAGGCAAAAGCCTTTCCATCTACCACCATTTGCAGTTGGACAAACTGGACTGCACCGTGGCAATCATCAAAAATGCCCGCAGCAACAAAATGGGAAAGAAAGACATCCTGAAAGTGGAATGCGACATCAACACCCTGGATTTGGACGTCCTTGCGTTTATTGACCACAACATCACCGTCAATGTCATTAAGGACGGGGAAATCGTGGATAAAAAAGACTTGGTGCTTCCCAAAGAAATACGGAATATCATCCGGTGCAAAAATCCCCGGTGCATTACCTCCATCGAACAGGAACTGCCCCATGTATTTGTCCTTTCGGACGAAAAGAAGGAAATCTACCGCTGCAAATACTGTGAGGAAAAGTATAACGAACGGCTCCAGCGTTATCCCTGGAAATAAATGTAACCGTTTTTTTGCGGAAAAGCTATTTACATTTTTCCGAAATAGGGTAAAATAATATTTGGTTGGTTCTGCTGTCTTTCGGAACCAGCCAAAACCAGGCAAAGAAGAAACCGGTCAACCGGCGGAAAAGAGGTATAAATAGATTGAAATTAGATATGCACTGCCATACAAAAGAAGGGTCTTTGGACGGGAAAATCTCGCTTGCGGATACCATCCGCACGCTGCGGGACAAAGGATATCAGGGAATGCTCATTACGGACCATAACTCTTATAAGGCATACCGGTATTATGAGAAAAACATAAGAGGCAGAGAATTTGAGGATTTTGTGGTCCTGAAAGGAATCGAATACGATACCATTGATGCGGGACACATCATCGTTGTCATGCCCACGGGGGTAAAACTTCCCCTTTTGGAGCTGCGCGGACTGCCTGTCAGCCTGTTAATCGATATTGTACATCATTTTGGCGGGATATTGGGGCCTGCCCACCCCTGCGGGGAAAAATACTTAAGCCTGATGAATACCAAACAGGGAAAAAAATCAAGGACGCTGGTATCCCGTTTTGATTTTATCGAAACTTACAATGCCTGCGAATCACCGGAATCCAACCGGGCAGCTTTGGAACTTGCCAAACGTTTTGATAAGCCCGGTACCGGCGGAAGCGATTCCCACAGGGAAAACTGTGCGGGCTTCGGATATACGCTGATTGATGCCGACATCAAAAACGAAACGGATTTGATTCATGCCATCCGCTCCGATGTTTCCATTACCGCGGACGGCAGACAATACCTGCACACCACGAAGCAGAAAATCGGAAAAGCCAATGACCTTCTCATTTACTCCTTTTGGTTCTATAACAAATTTTCGGCGCTGTTCCGCCGCCATAAACGGAAACTGGAACTTGTGGAAAATAATCTTTACGTATACATGCCAAAGCACAGGCAAAGGGAACGCAGGGTAGGATAACCTACCCTGCGTTTTCGTTTTCATCTTTCCCGTCCTTTTTATACGGTTCTTTTCTCCCATCCAGATTTTCCTGCAGCTCCCGCAGCATGTCGCCAAACCTTTTGGATACCATCATCGGGTTTCCTTTCAGCATCTGGCGTTTGTAGAAATCCTTAAAATGGGTTAGCTGCTTCCTGTTTTCCGCACTCAACCGGTATTTTATGCGCAATTCCGCAATTTCTTCCTTTATGCCCTCCGGGTATGCGGATACGCTGTTTGCAATTTTCTCCTTCATATGCAGCAGCCGTTCCTCAATGTCCGCCGCAAGCTCGTCCATTCTCCCGCTGCGCTCACGCTTACGTACTTCGCGTTCTTCATTGGACAGCGCAATGATAACATCCAAACGCTTCTGCATCCGTTCCAGTTCTTCCCGTGCCGCTTCCATTTTTATAAGGATATCGCGCAAATCGATGGCTGCCTGGAACGATAACGTGAAGTCCGCCACAAGGCAGACCGTAAACAGGGACACCGCCGCCGTCAGGATTCCCGTGGGAATCCCCAAAACAAGCTGCTCCACGGGCTTATGTACCACCCGCGTCATCAGTATGGTCAGCCCTCCCCATGCAAGTGTGGAAGACAGACAAATCTGTCCCTGGAAGTTAAACTTTTGGTTGGAATAATCCCAATACCTAACCTTAAACAATGCCTCCATCGTCACCCCGGTCACATACTCCAGTGCCGTCGCCCCGATGCATCCGGCGATATAGGTCAATACCAAATTGGACTGGAAAGGCATGGATACCACCAGCATCATGACTGCACCGCTCCCATACAGCGGCAGGAAAGGACCGCGCATGAAGCCCCTGTTTACCGGATGCCTGTTCTTTAAAGACACGTATGCGGATTCAAAACACCAACCGAAAAAACAATAAAAATAAAAGAAAAAAAGCCATTGTGCTATCGTATACGGATACATCGCCTTCCTCCTACCGGTACACTCCCGCCGACACGCTCCATTTTCCCTTTTTTGTCTCATGGTCCGGTCCATGGTAGACAAACCTGCCGTACCCGCGCACGGAAACCATGTCCCCGTCTTTCATGGAATAACTGTTGTTCTCGTTCAGTCTGCCGTTCACGTAAATCTTCCGTTCCCTGAAAAGTGCCAAACTTTGGTTCCTGGACAGGCGGTACACTTTCGCGATAATCCCGTCCGCCCGTTCCGATGCCACCGTAAACCGCATTTCCTCCGGCTCCTTCACCGGAATCTCCTCCACGGCATCCGCCTCTTTGCAGATTACTTTGGTATGCTTCACCCGCTCCAAATGTTCCGTCAGATACGGGGCAATCTTATCCGTGCAGAAAAGATAGGCGGATTTTCCTTCCAACAGGATATCCCCCACGGTACTCCGGTCAATGCCAAGGTTCATCACTGCCCCCAGGAAATCCCGGTGGGTCACGTCATCCGCAAATTTTTCCACCAAAGGCCGGACCGACAGGCAGACGATGGGGAAATCCTCCCCATAACCCAAAACATCTTCACTGCCAAACCGCAGCATCTGCCGTTCACAGTCCTGCCTGCCGCCGTACAGCCCATAAGCCGCTCCCCCAAGCTCCGGCAGCATAGCGTAAAAAACATCCTGCTCCGCCATGCCAAGAAAACCGGTATACGTATAAATGTTGTGTTCATAGGATTTGCGCGCCAGCTCCAAAATCCTATTTTTTAACTGTTGTAATTCCTTTCCGTTCTCTGCCGCCATATTCCGATTCCATTCCCACAGCCTCCTTAAGGCATGTTTATACAAAACTAATGATTTCTTCTTTGGGTGCCTTCGTCTTCTCCACGCTGACCGCTTCCAGCACGGGCCCTTCCGCCTGGTAGTCCGCAAAATACTCCTTCCGCACGATTGCCGTCACTTTCACCCACTGTTTATTCCTAAGCTGCCCCGTCTCCCCGTACCGGCAGGCAAACCCCAAAAATGCCATATCCTCGGCGCAGCAGGTCATCGCCATCCTTCCCGGCACGAAATAGCCTTCCGGGAATTGCTCCGGTTTCAACACCATTGCCGTAAACTGCACGTTCTTCCCCTCGTAGCGCTCCAAATGGTCCAGCGAATCCAAATACCATATCCCATAGCCGTTATCGTCCAGCACAATCGGGTCATCCGAGAGCGAATACGGAAGGTCTTCTTCAAAGATTTCATCGATTTCCCCGTTGGAATCCTCAAACACGATTTCCGCCTTTTGGTTAATTGCCTTAATGTTGCGCCGGTAAACGCTCAAATCCTCCACACCGTCACAGCGGTTGAAAATAATCAGTTCCGAACCACGCACCATTTCCGCCAGCAGGGATTTCATATTATTAAAGTACATCGGAAATGTGGACGCATCAATGGTAGTAATCTGCTGCTCGATAGACCAGTGCCATGGCAGCTTCATATTCTTGAAATTCCACATTCCGTTATATTCAATGATAATCCGCTCCGGCTTGTACTTTTTTTCCAGCGCAATGAGATGGTCGGGGGTAAAATCTTCTTCCTCCTCCACATACTCCACCACCGTTTTACTTTTTTTCAGTAAAAAATCCTCATATTCCGTTTCCCCTTCTTCGCAGAGGATAAGCAGTGTCTTCCCCTTTACCTGGAAATAAGACTGCCCAAGCGTATAGGTAATGAACTCTGTCTTACCGCTTTCCAAAAATCCGTTAATGACATATACCGGTTTCATGACTTCTCTCCCATTTTCTGTTTCTTAAAAACCCGTCTTTTGAAAAACTATTTCCGTAAAAACAGTTTCTCCAGATTTTCCCCGTTCAATTTGGAGCCGATGACGCAGAATTTCCCGGTATATTCCGGCCTGCCTTCCCGCACATCGCTTTCCCCAGGAACATAGTCAAAGTATATCCAGGAACCGTCCCCTGCCGGAACCATTCCCTTTGCCCGCAGCACAAGACCGTACCGGCTTTCGTCTTCCAATGCGCTTAATATGGCTTCCACATCCTCCCGCGCATAAACCGCCGGAGTCTCCATCCCCCAACTGGTGAATACCTCGTCCGCATGATGGTGATGGTCATGACAACCACAGGTACATTCCGGTCCATGGTCATGATGGTGTTCATGATGGCATTCCTCCACGTCATGGTGGTGCTCATGATGACATTCCTCTCCGTCATGGTGGTGCTCATGGGCATGTGCCATAACTTCCGCCATCAGCTCCGCCTCCAAATCCTTCGCGCCTTCGATGGTTTCCAATATATCCCTGCCCTCCAACTGCTCCCAGGGCGTGGTGATGATTTTCGCCTTCGCATTATGCCCACGGAGCATCTCCACACAGACCGCCAGTTTTTCTTCGCTGATTTTACAGTTACGGCTTAAAATAATCGTCCAGGAATGTTGTAACTGGTAAATGATAAAATCGAGAAAATTCTAA
>ERZ779637.902-NODE-902-length-15397-cov-4.821796_pt1 | contig 15397 bp, 15 predicted proteins | sample MGYA00514196_ERZ779637 | MGnify/ENA primary metagenome ERZ779637 (study PRJEB29562, sample SAMEA4376700) | mouse gut metagenome | isolation source: Cecum | study: EMG produced TPA metagenomics assembly of the A DSS colitis mouse model was used to assess the...
CGTCTTTACTTTCCTCCAGATCAAGATTACCCTGCCTGGCGGAGACGCTACTTCCATCCATCTGGGCAATGCAGTGTGCGTGCTGGGTGCATTGCTTCTTGGCGGTTTATACGGTGGTATTGGCGGCGCCGTCGGCATGACCATAGGAGATCTGCTGGATCCCTACTACATCATCTATGCCCCCAAAACGTTTATCCTAAAACTCTGCATCGGTCTGATCACCGGCTTGATCGCTCATCAGCTTGGCCACATTAGTACCAGGAAAGAGACTTCAAAAGTACTACAGTGGACCATCGCTGCTGCCGCTGGTGGACTGCTGTTCAATGTCATCTTCGATCCACTGGTAGGCTATTTCTACAAACGTATGATTCTGGGAAAGCCTGCCGCAGATGTGACCCTGGCATGGAATATTGCTTCCACCTCTATTAACGCAGTAACCTCCTCGATCGTATCCGTCGCCGTCTATATGGCTCTTCGTCCGGCATTAAAAAGAGCCGATCTGTTCTTTACGATCAATACACATAAGAAAAAATAATACAGTAATAGAGGACTCCTCTCGACAGAAGAAAATGGGAAACTCCCGTCATAACTGACAGATAGTTTCCCGTTTGTTGTTAACAAGTTATTTTATTATTTCCCCAAGGATGTCTTCATTCCTATAGGACAACATCCTGATCCTCCGGAATGATCAATGCTGCTACAATATAAATAATCAGTCCTGTTCCACAACTTCCCAGAGAACACAACAACCAGATCAAACGTACCAGCGTTGGATCCACGTTCAGATATTCTCCAATTCCTCCGCACACACCACATATTGTCCGATTCCCTTTTGAACGTACCAGCTTCCTATATCCATCACCCATGATTCTGCCTTCCTTTCCGGGCCTGCTGCCTTTTGGCCCATCCTTTTTACTGTTTCCTTGTTACTTCACCTAGACACGCTCCGCAATATTGCCAGGATCGCTATATAATGATTCCCAAGAGATTGCTCTTACACTACTACCCATGCATATCGCAAGCCTGCTTGCGATACTGCTTAAATAGAAAATTGAAAAGTCTCCGATTTTCAACCTACTCTTCCGTAAAGTCTATGTGGACAGTGCCCATTGAGCAGCTGACATCTACCGTAGATTGGTTGCCATTATTGATCTCATAGTCATCCTCCAGATCCCTGTAGCGTTTGTTTCCAATCCATACATCCCCAAATCCACAGTCAACATCATAATTATAATCCTGCTGAGCACCATCCAGCACAAAACTCAACTTCCCCATGCTGCATTCCCCATTCAGTTCCCCCGCAAAGGTTCCCTGTATTGTTGCATTTCCCATGCTCAAATTCACATCTGCTTCCTCGCTTACCTGCGCGCCATCAATTCTCATTTCGCCAGCCGCAATATCCAGGCTCGCTTTTTTCGTAATCAGCCTCTCTGTCGTTAATTCTCCCGCACCCATAGTAAGTTCAATAGATTCCGATGCTTCCAGGCCTGCAAAGTAACATTCTCCTGCACCCACGTCTATTTCAATCTCTCTTGCCCTCAGATAGCCAGCATCCAGTTCCCCTGCGCCAAAGTCAATGCTGATCTCATCCAGCACAACATTCTTTGGCAGATACAGATATACTCTGGTATTGCCTTTCGGATGGCTCCTGTTCCAGAAATGTCCGTAATCGTCATACTCCATGTCTTTATGGACAAGCATCAGTGTATCTCCACCTTTCACACGATAGCGGTAATGATCCTTGCACTCGCCTGCAACCGCAATACTCACTGTATCCTTATCCGACTCCTCGATTATCATCTTGCAGGCACCCGCTTCAAGCTCCAGTTTCCTCAGGGCAGCTGCTGTCAACCCTGTATCCTCCTCTTGTGCTGTGGCCCATTCGCCATGCTCTTCCGAATTATGAGTCCAATCCACTACTTTCTCTACACTTTTCCATTCTTTAGAATCCCACTCCCAATATTCTTTCCATTCATCATCCCAATATCCGTCCCAGAACCCAAACGACCAGTTGTCACTGTTATTGACAAACCCAAATGGAATTCCTGTCACAGCTTTGACATTAATATGTTCCAGCTGCCTTAAACCACCGAACAACACGCCTATGCCAAACAGCAGACAACCCATGATAAATGTGAACAACGCCGTAATCATACAGAACTTTGTAAATTTCTTCATGCCCGTGCACCTCCTCTATGAAAAATCTTCTGACACAGGGAAATAATTCCTCTGACACATGCCGGTATAGCCGTGCCTGCCATAGCAACCATCACCCAGATGCATACCAGTCCAATCCCAAACAGCGCCAGTCCACTGCCGATCACACATAAACCAGCCAACGGAGCGCTGAACAACAATAGGATTCCTACCACCAAAAGCGCGATTGCAACTGCAACCAACACTATCCCTAAGACCATAAATGACAAGAACAGTGCAAATAAGGTTGAGAGTATTCCAACTACAACTCCAAAAAGGGCTCCGAGCAGACCAAGCCACACTGGCGATGTAAAGATTGCCAGGATAACAAGCAATGCAATCATACCACCCGACATGGGTTCCTTCACTGCCGATGCTCTGGTTGTACCGCTTCCAGAGGCGCCTGCATTCCCATATGACTTGCCTTGTGAGCCGTCCTGTCCATATCCCGTATTCTGCGTCCCAGACTGCTCATAAGGATTATCGTAATGTCTCGTGTCCTTCCGGCCGCCATATATGCCATCCCCTTCCGGCCTCTTATAATATGCGCCTTCATAGTAATCGCCGCCAGGCTGTGCCGTGTGATATTCGTTCCTTCCGTCTCCTCTCCCCGTTCCGTACACACCGCCATGAAAGGAGTCTTGAGGATTCCCATTCTTCTGGGACTGCCCCGATGTAGTCACATCCTCCCGCCGTATGATCTCATCCCGCGACATCTGCGTATAACCGCTGAACCCTGATTCTGTAAATTCACCACCACTGCCGCCGTCACTCAGGCCCGCTTTAATCGATCTTGCCAGTTCTTCCGGTGTTCCCAGCGAAGCAATCACACCACTTTCATTCTCTTCTCCTGCATCGTCAAAATAATCATTATAATATTGAATCGCTTCTTCCCTCTCTGCCGGCGCTACCTCTTTAAGAAGCTCTTCCAGACGTCTCATAAATTCCGCTCTATTCATGCTTCAATCCTCCCTCGAAAATACCGTTCAATCTGGCAGAATACCGATACCATTCACTGATATAGAGATTCAACTGTGCCCTTCCTCTCTCTGTCACCTTATAATACCGTCTGTTCCTGCCTGCACATTCCATATCGTACACTTCCAGACATTCATCTTTCTGCAGCCTTCTAAGTACCGGATATAATGTGGACTCTGAAATCTCAATGACCTCTCGTACTTCCTGTGTGATCTTGTACCCATAAGTACCTTCCAGTTCACTAGACACCACAGCAAGCACAATCGCATCCAGCAATGCCGCGCCCGTGTTAAATACCATGCGATAAACTCCTTTCCTGCTTTTTACATATCTCATACCGATCATCCATTCCTGTTCAAATTAAAATACCGCCGCTGCCATATCCTTTCGCTGATCATTCCTTTCTCTTTCATAAATCATAATACAATCTATAATATTATTTTATTCTATAATATTATATGATATATAATATTGTTTCTGACAATACTATACGTTGTATAATATTATTTGTCAATATATATTTCCTTAACTTTACCTTAAACTTGAAGTAAACGCCTTACCTCAAGTCCGCAGCACTCCTCTAAGCAGCGCCGGCATATTTACTGTTTTCTTCTTTCCTGGCGTCTCACATGGTTTCCTATATAATCAAAAACGTTTCAGGCGCAGAAATTTCTTCAACAAAATAAAAGACCAAACCACACATAGTGGATCAGTCTTTTAATATCAGGTTCTATGCCTTTCAACACACTGCTTAATCTATCCGTTATAATAAGGGTAAAAGAATTGATTGTCACCGCCTAGAACAGATTCACCTTTCCGACAATACCGTCATTGATCACATAATAAGCGGTAAAGTCTTCCGGTTTCACATAAATCTGCAGACTCTCGATAGAGCCCTGCTCATGTCCCTTGGCATAATAATGCGCCTTAACCCGATCAGTCACCACATCCATACTTGCCTCATACTCCCGATATTGGAATATGATCTCCGGCAATACTTCCTTCTTCGGTTCTTCCTGCACGGCTGTCTCCTGCTCCACTGCCTTGTTTTCGTTCTCAATCGTAACTTCCTTGCCCGTTGTCAATTTCTTCTTATTCATTGTGCCCTCCCCTTTTATCCGCCTTCCAATCTGCCGTGTCACAATCAGCATTCCATCCCGTGTCCCTGTCAGCAGCAGATCCGCGAAGCCTGTAATTTGTTAGTTCTATTGTAACATTGTTTCTCAGATAGGACAAGCAGGATTCCTGTTTGGCACCGTTTCTATATTTTCCTTTCTCAGTGACAAAGCCGACAGCCCGAAGGAGACACCGCACATCCGCCCAGTGCAGTCTCCCTCAGTTCATACGGGATCCTCTTTCCAACCTGATACATAGTATCTAACATTTCATCAAAAGGGATCAACTGCTGGATGCCGGAAAGAGCCAGCTCCGCAGCAATCAGCGCGTTGGCTACGCCGGCTGCATTCCGGTTCTGGCAGGGGTACTCTACCAGGCCGCCTACCGGGTCACATACAAGCCCCAGCATATTCATCAAGACTGTAGACGCTGCATCCAGACTCTGTTTAGGCTCCCCGCCCATGAGTTCCACCGCAGCCGCCGCGGCCATAGCAGACGCAACTCCAACCTCCGCTTGACAACCGCCCACAGCACCTGCTACCGTCGCATTGCGCATAGCAAGATAGCCAATCGCACCAGCATGGAACAGGGCATCCACCATTTGCTCATCGGAAAACCCATACGCCTCCTGCAGCGCCAGCAAAAGCCCCGGTACAATACCGGCGGACCCCGCTGTAGGCGCCGCCACAATCACGCCCATGGATGCATTGACCTCCAGCACTGCCATAGCATAGGTAATTCCATGTCCTAATACTTTCCCGCAGATACTTTTCCCCTGGTTCTGATAGGACACTAATTTCCCAGACTCTCCACCAATCAATCCACCCACGGACTTCACCGGCGTCTTTAGCGGTGTCAAGGCGGACTGCCTCATAATCTCCAACACCTGCTGCATCCGTCCGCAGATCTGTTCCATGGAAACTTCCCCCAAATCACATTCCCGCTGTTTCATTACGTCCGAAATCCGCTTTCCATTCTCTCCGCAATACGTCAGCAGCTCTTCTGCATTCTTAAAATCAACCATGCTTAATTTCCCTCCCGCTTCCTGCCAGACAAACTGTCATGCTTCGCAGAAAATATTTCCCCCACAGACTATTGACCCTATCTCTTCTGCACCAGCATGACATCCTGTATATTGGGATTCTTTAAAAGCTGGTTCGTAATATCCTCCGGGAGTCGGTCATCCGATTCCACAATAGTGTACGCTTTTTCTCCTTTCGATTCCCGGAACAGGCGCATAAAAGCGATATTCACACCCCGGTCACTCAACGCCTTTGTGATATGGGCCGCCACTCCCGGCCGATCCTTTTGTATGATGATAACGGCATTGTACTCCCCGGTAAACTCCACCTGCACCTGATTGATCCGTACAATCCGCACTTTACCGCCGCCCAGAGATTCCCCTCGGACACTCATCTGTGTGCCATTGTCATTGACCATCCGTATCTCCACCGTATTAGGATGTACATCCGTCTCTTTCTCATCCGTGATAAACCGGTACCTAATTCCACGTTCTTTCGCAATCTCGAAAGAATCCCGGATTCGTACATCATCGGTATCAAATCCCATAATTCCTCCCAGAAGGGCCCGATCCGTGCCATGCCCTCCATAAGTTTTGGCGAAAGACCCATACAAGACAAACTCCACTTCGCACAAGATCCCGCCCAGCATCATCTGCGCCAGATGGGCAATGGCACAAGCCCCGGCAGTATGGGAGCTGGAGGGTCCAACCATATTAGGACCGATGACATCGAACACACTGATAAATGACATAGATTTCCTCCTGCCGAAAAGCCAGCACAGGCAATCCGGAACCTTTTCATAGTATAAGTAGAGTATACCCTTTCAGACGTTTTCATTCAAATGATTTCGTTTTTAGAATCTTCTTATTTGATACTTAACGGATTCCCAACTCTGTATCTGACTCGATCACACAGCTGTGTTCCTTGATATGTCCAGAATCAGAAGGGCGGCTTAATATTACGAACTTACCGTGGATTTGTCAGATGTCTTCCGATCTCCTCCGTTGCCGTCATACTCCCCTCCTTTTTCTTCCTAGCGAATTCATTTAATTATTTTTAGCTCTATTTTAGGTACGCATTTCTTGATGTTTTATTCCATACTTGGCTTTTATTTTTTACATTTTCTGCTATTTACACAATTTTTTTACCCACTGCTTGTGATTATTTTCCCGTAGCCAGCGCAGCGTTCTCGTAAGAAAAAAAGAGGCTGCAAGATCGGATTCCTTTTCCCCGATCTCACAGCCCTGTGGACTAACATCCTTTTCAACCTATTATTCCCTGTGTGATGCAAACTGCGCCATGTATAACCTGTAATAGGCTCCTTTCTTTTCCATCAATTCCTGCGCGTTGCCTTCCTCTATGATCCTCCCGTCATCCACCACAAAAATCCTATCGGCTTTCTGTATGGTAGACAATCGGTGTGCAATCACAAAGGAAGTTCTGCCGGCCAACAAATGTTCAATCCCTTTCTGCACCAGGACTTCTGTCTTCGTGTCAATGCTTGAAGTCGCCTCATCTAAGATCAGAATCTTCGGATCTGACACCATCGTCCTGGCAAAGGCAAGGAGCTGCTTTTGTCCAATAGAAAGTCCGCCGCCCCGCTCTGATAACTGCGTATCATATCCTTTATCCAGGCGCATGATAAACTCATGGGCATTGACCGCCTTAGCTGCCGCAACGATCTCTTCCTGCGTAGCGTCCAACTTTCCGTAACGTATATTGTCACTGATTGTTCCCGAAAACAGAAAATTATCCTGTGTCATGATTCCCATCTGCTGACGCAGACTCTCGATCGAAACTTTCTTGACATCATAGCCGTCTACCGCCACAATGCCTTGCTGTACATCATAAAACCTGCTGATCAGATTGACAATAGTGGATTTACCAGCGCCCGTAGGACCTACTAACGCAATCGTCTCTCCTGGGCGGATCCGGAAATTGACATCATCCAGCACCTTCACTTTATCATCATAGGAAAAAGTCACATGTTCAAATGTCACCTCACCCTGTATGGGCGGCATCTGTGTCACACCCGCATCATCTGCAATCGCAGGCGATGTATCTAAGATCTCAAAAATCCTCTCCGCACCTGCAATATTGGTCACAAGCTGGTTGTAGAAATTACTGATATTCTGGATTGGCTGCCAGAACATCGTTAAGTATGTCCCGAAAGCAATAAAAGTACCTAAGGATACCTGTTCCACACCCAATACTACAATGCCTGTAAAATACAAAAGAATACATCCCATTGCCCAGGAAAAATCAATTACCGATCCAAACGCATCGCTCATCCGCACCGCATGGACAAAGGACTGTCTATGCTCTTCCAGCAAGACATTAAATGTCTTCTCTGTCTCTCTCTGTGCATGAAAACTCTGGATGATCCGCATGCCCGCCATATCCTCATGGATAAATGCATTCAAGTTTGCTGATTTCTTCCGGAATGTCTGCCAGCGCGGATGTGCCTTTACCTGAATATAAACCATACCTGCCGCCATAAAAGGGATCGTCAGCATAGAAGCAAACGCAAGCCTTGGATTCTTCCATACCATAATCACCACTACCGCAATGACTGTCAGTCCGTCCGGGATCAGCGTTGTCACGCAGTTGGACAACACATCTTTCAGCGAATTGATATCCCCTATGATTCGGGACAGGATCTTTCCTGTCGGTCTGCTGTCAAAAAAACCAAAATCCAGTTTCTGGATATGTGTATACAGTTCCTGCCGGATTGTCAGAAGTATATTATTGCATACTTTAGCCATAATATACATCCGAAGCTTCACTGTGACCACCAGAAACAGATTGATCACAAGCGCCACAGCCAGCAGCCTGGACAGACCTCTTAAATCCTTGACGGAAATATGATCATCGATCGCCGACTCCATGATCAGCGGATTAACCAGACTCACCGCCACACCATATCCCATAATGATCAGGACCAGTATGATCTGCCACTTATAATCAAGCAGATACCGAAACAGCCTGGCCAGCGTCTGCATTTTGCTGCGCTCTATTGTAAGTTCGTCGTCTTTATAAGAATTGACTGCCATTTCTTCCCTCCATTCTAAAGTCGTTCCACTTCTTTAATTCTATACCAAAGTTTCTGTAAGGTCGGATACCTATACGGCGGCCTCTTCCAAATCTCCATACTGGGATTCATAAGTCTCGTAGTAAAGCCCTCTCTTTGCAAGCAGTTCCTCATGCGTTCCACGCTCCGCGATAGCTCAATTCTCCAGCACAATAATTTCATCCGCGTGGCGCACAGCACTAATCCTGTGGGCTATGATGATCTTTGTCGTATTCTCCAGCTCCTTCAATGTCTGCTGGATCAACTGCTCCGTCTCCATATCCAACGCCGATGTGGAGTCATCCAGCACAAGTATCGGATCCTTCTTCGCCAGTGCGCGCGCAATGCTGATCCGCTGTTTCTGCCCACCGGAGAGTCCTACACCCCTCTCGCCGATCACAGTGTCGTAAGTCTCCTCCATCCGTTCAATAAATCCGCTGGCCTGCGCCTGCACAGAGGCTCTTCTGACTGTCTTGAAGTCTATGTATTCTTTCTTACCAAGCTTGATATTGTCATTGATCGTATCGGAAAAGAGGAATACATCCTGCATCACATAGCTGACACTGGTGCGAAGCTGCCCCAGAGATAACTCCCTGATATCCACATCATCCAGATAAATCTTCCCCTCTGTGGCATCATACATACGCTGCAGAAGCTGCACGATCGAAGTCTTACCTGCTCCGGTAGCACCCATGATTCCCAGTGTCTTACCTGCCTCCACAGTGAAAGAAATATCATGCAGGATCTCATACAGATCCGCCTTATGGAAAGAAACATGGTCAAAACACACTTTTCCAGCCACTTCTTCGATCATAACCGGATCCGGCTTCTCCACAATACTTGGTTTCTCCTCATAGATCTTCCTCACTTTCTTATTGGATGCCACTGCCGCCGATACACTGTTAGTCAGCCAGCCCAGCATTTCCATAGGCCACACGATATTCGTAGAATATTCCACAAAAGCTGTCATCTGCCCCAGCGTCATCTCTTCCTGGATTACGAATCCTCCACCAATTAATATAGTCAATATGGGCAGTATTTTACTGACAACACTGAAAAAGGGATAATACCGCACAAAAACTTTCGACTGCTGCATGTTCAGCTCATAGTACCGTTTATTATGGGAAAGGAATTTACCGATCTCATATTTCTCCCTGGCAAACGCCTTCACTGTCCGTACGCCCGCAAGATTCTCCTCTGCCACTGTATTAAGCACTGCATTCTCTTCACTGATCTCCTCGTATACCTGCCCCAGCTTACGCTCCATGAGTACCGCCACCGTACCGCACAACAGCATGGCTGCCGTGGGTAGCAGAGCCAGCTTCCAGTTGATCAAATACATGGAAGCCAAAATAATCGATGTATGATAAATCACTTCGATCAGCAGCATCCCGACATACCCGATCGCATCCCAGATCCGGTCAATATCCTCTTTGACACGCGCCATCAGTTCACCCGTATTTGTTCTATCAAAAAAATCAGCGCTCAGACCCTGTATATGGCGAAACAGATCTCTTCTCATATCTCCTGAGATCCTGATACCATTCTTGTCGAAGGTATATTCCTTCGCGTACTGAAAAATACACCTTCCCACGCCGACTGCCAGAAATCCAAACAGCAAATATTTCAGCTCGTCAATCTGACCACCGACGATAACATCATCCACCACCAGCGCCATCAGACGCGGTCCCATCATGTCCAGTGTGACGGCAATCAGAAGTGACGCCACCGCTGCCAGATAGGAAAATTTGTAATCCCATATGTATCTTGATATCTTCTTCATGATTTTAACCCTCCTCTGCTGCCTTTCCAACTCCAGGATGCAAGTATTCCCGCGCAAAAAAGGCTGTGGTGAAATTACCACAGCCTGCATCTGTCATACCGATCCAATCTGACTAGCTACCTGTTCTTCCAAGAACAGGCATCACGTATCACACAGAAACTTCCTATCGTCTGCAGAGGTAATTTCCCATATTCTATAATTCACTTTACTGTTTGTACTTACTGTATTCCTGGACTTATTGATACGTAACATAGTAATTACCTCCTTCCACTAAATTTCCTCTGATCCACGTCTATCTTTTAAGCGCTTGTTGTTATATTAATACAGCCTAAGATACTTGTCAATGTATTTTTTATCTTTTTTTCTACAGGCGCCTATACAGCTTTCTGATCCGCCCATGCTATCTTCAGATCCGTTTCCTTTCCCGTTTAACCATCAAACTATTTCTTGCATTCTGTCAATCTTTCGCATCTTAAGAATAGCAGTCACTCCCCTGTAATGCAGCTTCCATCTTGTGAATGCTAAATCTTCCGTACACTGCCTTTCAACACCATATGTCCCTCTACCGTATGGATACTGGGTACATGTACATCCCCCATCTGCAGCTTTTCCAATAGAACATCTACCGCACACTGTACCATCTTGCCCAAATCCACTTCATAGGTCGTGATCTCCACATCGCAGATTCCCGGATAAATAAAGTTATCATACCCAACCACTGACACATCCTCTGGTACACGGTAACCTTTCTCTTTCAGCTTATTAATAACTCTGCCTGCTGTCAAATCGCAATTACATACAAAAGCCGTCGGCATATCCGCCGGAAGTCGCAGAAGATGTATCATACTTATCGATATCGTTCTCCTCAACCAGCAGGCCTATATTATAGTTTCATCCCGCTTCTATTCTCTGTTCCCTGGCTGTACGTACCCAAGCTCATCTGCCAGTCTTTTGATCTTATCCCGCATTTCCTCGCTGACACCCTTCTGTCTTGCCAACGCCTTTTATACTGTCACCGTACTTACCCCAGCTCTCAATGCAATGTCTGCCAACCTAACCGCCTTCGCCATTCCCCGTTCCTCCCAAATGCCCTTCCTAAAATTCTATGGTTTATTATACAAAAAAACTACTTAAGCAAATCACCAGAACAGACAAAAAAACGAGCATAGCTCGTTTACGAGATTCGCTTCGCGAACTCGAATAAGCGTAGAAATTTCCTATACCACAAAAAACTGACTAAATTTTATGAAATTTAGTCAGTCAATTCTTTTACTTTAACATCCCATATTATTCCCCAAGATAAGCCTTCTTGACTGCATCGTTGTGCATCAATTCCTCCGCATCGCCTTCCAGAGAGATCATACCGGTTTCTAACACATAAGCCCGATCTGCTATCGACAACGCCTTTTTGGCATTCTGTTCTACCAGAAGCACTGTAGTGCCAGACTGGCTGACCCGCCTGATAATGTCAAAAATCTCGTTGACGAAGATTGGAGACAATCCCATAGACGGCTCATCCATGAGAATGATACTTGGCTGGCTCATCAACGCCCGCCCCATAGCTAACATCTGCTGCTCACCGCCGCTTAATGTTCCCGCCATCTGTGTCTTGCGCTCTTCCAGGCGTGGGAAGCGCTCGTACACCATATGCAGATTTTCCTTAATCTCATTTTTATCTTTCCGGGTATACGCCCCCATCATCAGATTATCGTAAACAGACAACTGTGCAAACACGCGTCTTCCTTCCGGCACATGTGCCATTCCCATCGGCACAATCTTATACCCAGGTGTCTTCGTGATATCTTTTCCCTCGAAAAGAATGCTTCCGCTCGTGGGTCTGATCAGACCTGTGACCGTGTGCAGCGTAGTCGTCTTGCCGGCACCATTCGCTCCGATCAGCGCGATGACTTCCCCCTGCTCCACCTCAAAGCTAATCCCCTTGATCGCCTCTATTACACCATAATGAACATGGAGATCCTTCACTTCTAACATCGCCATACCATATTCCTCCTGCTATGTCCTTTTCGCTTTTCTGCCCCTCTTCTCAGGCCACAGAGAATTCTCATTCTTCCTTGCCAGCATCAGACATAACCTAGTTGTTCTTACCATAACTTCCTGTCTCATTCCCCTAAATAAGCCGTAATTACTTCCGGATCATTCAGCACTTCCTGTGTTCCTCCCTGTGCCAGCACCTCTCCAAAATTCAATACTGTCAGTTTCTCACAGATACCAGCTACCAGTTTCATATCATGCTCGATCAGCAGGATAGTCATATCGAAACGGTCTCTCACAAAACGGATTGTCTCCATCAATTCCTTTGTCTCGTTGGGATTCATACCTGCTGCCGGTTCATCCAGAAGCAAAAGTTTGGGTTCCGTCGCCATTGCCCTTGCGATTTCCAACTTTCTCTGCTGCCCATAAGGCAGATTCTCCGCCTGGTACTCCGCATAAGCTCCCAGACCAAATACTTCCAAAAGCTCCATTGCCTTCGCGTTCATTTCCTTTTCCACCCTGTGGTAACGCGGCAGACGGAAGATACCCTCAAATGTAGAGTAGGGGTAATGATTGTGCAGTCCAACCTTCACATTATCGATCACCGGCATATCTCCAAATAGACGTATATTTTGAAACGTTCTGGCAATTCCCGCCTTACAGATCTCTATCGTTGTCTTCCCAGTCAGGTTCACACCGTCTAGAAGAATCGCTCCCTCGTCCGGTTGGTATACTCCTGTCAAAAGATTGAAGATCGTCGTCTTACCGGCACCATTCGGTCCGATCAATCCATATAGTTGTCCCTTTTCCACAGAAATATCGAAGGCATTCACCGCCCGCAGACCGCCAAAGGAGATTCCCAGATTCTTTGTCTCTAACAATGCCATATCTTATGCCTCCTCCTTTTCTGTTTTCTTGCTGAACGAAATTCTCTGTTTCAGGCGTTTCCTGAGATAGACTGCATTTGGACTCCAGTTGAAAATCATCATCACGATCAGGACAATGGAGTAGATCAACATACGGTAATCGCTTAATCCCCGCAAGACTTCCGGTAACAGTGTCAGCAGGACTGCAGCGATGATTGAGCCGCGGATGTTCCCAATTCCTCCCAGCACCACGAATACCAGGATCATGATAGACATATTGTAACCAAAGTTCTTCGGCAGCGCGTTCAACGTCGACAGATTATGTGCATAAAGCACGCCTGCCACCCCTGCCAGAGATGCCGATATTGTAAAGGCAATGAGCTTATATTTGGTTACATTGATCCCCACAGATTCGGCAGCAATCCGATTATCCCGGATGGACATGACCGCACGCCCTGTCCTGGAATGAATAAAGTTGAGTACAATAAACAGTGTGACAAGAATCAGGACCACCCCTATTGTGAAGTTGGAGTCATTGGGTGTTCCTGTGACGCCCTGCGCACCCTTGATCAACATAATTCCATCCTCTTCCATGTGGAGAGATAACGCATCTTTCATTGAAAAATGAAGACCATTACTGTCCACCCCCAGATAAAGCACGTTAATAATATTCTTGATAATCTCACCAAAAGCCAATGTTACAATAGCCAGATAGTCTCCGCGGAGCCGCAAAACTGGTATTCCCACCAAGAAACCTACCAGCGCCGCCATCACTGCTCCGATCAGCAGTGCTAACAAAAACCTTATCCCTCCCGGCAGTACTTCCTTAAACGCCAGGGAAAACACCGCACTTGCAAAAGCGCCCACACACATAAATCCCGCATGTCCAAGACTCAGTTCCCCCAGAATACCCACCGTCAAATTTAAGGCGACCGCCACAATTACATAAGTACAAAAGGGAACTAACAATCCCTGAACCAGACTGGACACATGTCCAGTTGATACCAGAATCTGCACCACAATATATGTCAGGATTACCATTGCATAGGTAATCAGATCATTCTTCATCGTTTTACTTACTCTCAATTTATTTACTTTCATTTCCATTCGCGTGCCCTTCCTTTGCTCCAGCCTCAGACAAAGTCTGCAAGCTGTCCGCCCATCTTCTACTTTCTCTGCGCCCAGGATTCTTTATCTAACCGATAAAGCAATCTATTTCGACCATCTCAGACTTTCTCCAGAATCTTCTTCCCAAGAAGTCCAGTAGGCTTCACCAGAAGCACAATGATCAGAATACTGAACACAATCGCATCTGCAAGCTGCGAAGAAATATAGGCTTTGCTCAAGTTCTCGATCACACCTAATAAAATGCCGCCAATAAATGCACCAGGAATAGAACCGATCCCTCCAAATACCGCCGCCACGAAAGCCTTAATCCCTGGCATGGAACCCGTATAGGGTGTCAGGGATGGATAAGCGGAACACAGAAGCACACCTGCCACTGCCGCCAGTGAAGAACCTATAGCGAAAGTCACCGCGATCGTACCATTTACATTGATACCCATAAGCTGTGCCGCTCCCTGATCCTCCGATACTGCTGTCATAGCGCGTCCGATCTTTGTCTTTTTAACGAAAAAGGTAAGACCTACCATAATAATGATACTAACGATGACAGTCACCACCGTCACACTCTTAATAATCAACTGACCATCGAATAATTCCAGATTCGGCAGCGTTACTACATTTGAAAATGCCTTCGTATCTGAACCGAATACTAGCAGCGCTACATTCTGCAGCAGATAACTTACACCGATCGCCGTGATCAGCACCGCCAATGGAGAGGCGCCTCTAAGCGGCCTGTATGCGATCCGTTCTATCGTCACCCCCAGCACAGTGCACACAGCCATAGAGATTAAGATCGCCGCCAGCGGAGGCAGTCCCATACCGCTCGCCGTCACAAACACCACATATCCGCCGATCATAATGACATCGCCGTGGGCGAAATTCAGCATCTTAGCAATCCCGTACACCATCGTATACCCAAGCGCAATCAATGCATATACACTTCCTAAACTTATTCCGTTGATCAAATGGGCCACAAAACTCATACTCACACCTCAGTTTTCCTCATCACACCGCTGTTATCTCACTACCAAATGACACTGCTCAAGTTATGGAAATGCACTAAGACAATCAAACGTTGTCTTAGTGCAACTTAAAACCCTTATAAAACTTATCTCTGTTTCTCCTGAACATAGCCAGGTTGTTCTTGGGCTGCGTTTTCTGCTGCCCTAGTACTACTCCATGTTCTCTTCTCCTGAACATGGTCTAGTTGTTCTTGGGCTGCGTTTTCTGCTGCCCTAGTACTACTCCA
>ERZ779637.904-NODE-904-length-15325-cov-11.651604_pt1 | contig 15325 bp, 14 predicted proteins | sample MGYA00514196_ERZ779637 | MGnify/ENA primary metagenome ERZ779637 (study PRJEB29562, sample SAMEA4376700) | mouse gut metagenome | isolation source: Cecum | study: EMG produced TPA metagenomics assembly of the A DSS colitis mouse model was used to assess the...
CAGTCTTGCCGGATGAACTGCAAGAAGCAGAAGAATGGGAAGAAGCAGTCTTGCCGGATGAACTGCAAGAAGCAGAAGAATGGGAAGAAGCAGTCTTGCCAGATGAGCGGCAGATAGATGATGAAGTTGAATTGGAGAATCAGACATTGGAGAACGAAATTTTAGCGAAGAAGCCGGTGGCATCAGAGGAGCCGGAGATAGATGATTGGAGTTTGGAAGAAGATAGTGTGATGCAAGAGTCAATGCAGGAGGAAAGCGGTGCATTGGATGATTGGAATTTGGAGGAAGATATTCTGCCAGATGATACAGAACAGGATGAGGACTTTATATTAGAAGACTGGAAACTGGAGGAGGATCAGCCGGAAGAGACAGTAAAGGATGACATCAGCGTAGAGGTAGAGAGTCCTGCGGGTGATCTGATATCGGATGACGAAGGACTATCAGAGGAAACAGAAACAGAAACAGAAGATTCTATGCTGGAAGAATCTATGTCGGAGGAACTTATCGATCTGAATCTGGTAGATGAAGAGCTTGAGTCGGCCGGTACTATGTCAGAGGAGGATATTGATCGGTTATTGGGAGATGATTTTGCACTGGAGGAATCAGGTGAAGATGATGAAGGACTGGCTGAACTTTTAGCAGACATCGGGCATGATGAGGATCTTTCGGAGATCAATGATCTGTTGGAGAAGGCAGACAAGGGTTTGATGGAAGATGATGATATGATGGCTCTTTTGGGCAATCCGATGGAGGAGGCAGAGGAGAATAACGATGCGTTCGATTTCTGGGGACAGGAAGATATATCGGACGCGGATCAGCCCAGGATTCAGGAAATCATACCGAAAGAGGAAGAAGATATGCCGTCAGATAAGAAGGGAAATAGAAAGAAGAAAAATAAAAAGCGCAAAGAGAAAAATTCAAAAGATGAAGCGGCAAAGGAAGGGAAGGATATGCCAAAGAAGCAGGGGGCTTTTGGAAGATTTTTGGAATTCCTGCTCGAGGATGAGGAAGATCTTCCGGATAAAAATACAGACGGAACCGATGATGGAATGCGCCTTGGTACTTTATCTGACGAGAACAGAGAATTGTTAGACGAACTTAACGCTGAGGATCAGAAGAAATCGAAGAAAAAGGAGAAGAAAAAGAAGGCGAAAAAGGAAGAGAAGGACGCTAAGAAAAAAGCAAAAGAGAAGAAACCCAAGAAGCCAAAGCCAAAGAAAGAGAAAAAGCCTAAGGCAGAAGAGCCGGCTGTACCTGAGAAAAAAATCTCCAGAACTAAGATCATATTCGTGGTTTTATTCTGTACATCTATAGCGGCATGTATCATTGTGGTGAATATGTTTATACCAGACTACATGCAGAAGCAGGAAGCACGGGAGCGCTATGATGATGGGCAGTATGAGAGAGTTTATGATCTGCTCTACGGCAAAGAATTGAATGAAGAGGAAACAGAACTGCTGCAGAAGAGTAATATTATCCTGCAAGTGAGAGCGAAGCTGCGGTCCTATGAGAATTATAATAAACTGGGTATGCAGATGGAGGCACTGAACGCATTGATCGAAGGCGTTGAGCGCTGTCAGTTGTTTCGGATGGAGGCACAGCAGTATGGAATAGCTGATGAGGTAGATAGCGTATATGCGCAGATATTGGCGCAGCTATCCGGTAATTATGGCGTATCGGAAGCAGATGCATTAGATATTCTGTCATCGAGTAACGACCTGTCTTATTCCGAGAAGTTGTACGGAATCATTAACGGTACCGGGATTGAAGAGCCAGATGTGGAACAGCCGAAGGTCAAAGAGGACATATTGCCGGAAGAAGAGGAGATTATTGAGCGTATCGACAATCCAGATGGTTTGGAAACAGATGGTGCGGAGACAGCTGGTTCAGAATTGGATGATTTAGCGACTGAAGCAGAAGGTGATTTGTAAGGACAGAGGTTTTGGAATGGTTGCAGTGATCGATTATGATGCGGGAAATATCAGAAGTGTGGAAAAAGCCATTGTGTCGTTAGGGGGATGCGCTGAAGTGACGCGGCAGAGGCAGGAGATCCTTTCGGCGGATCACATTATTCTTCCGGGAGTAGGATCCTTTGGCGATGCGATGGGAAAACTCCATAAATACGGCCTGGTAGAAGTGATCAAGGAGGCCGTCAGCCGGGGTATCCCTTTGCTGGGAATCTGTCTCGGCCTGCAGCTGTTATTTGAGAGCAGTGAGGAAAGCAAAGGGGTAGAAGGATTGGGTATTCTGCCGGGGAAGATTGTGCGGTTACCGGAAGAGACCGGACTGAAGATTCCTCATATCGGATGGAATTCCCTGCGATATCCGAATGCAGGCCGTCTGTTTGAAGGGATAGAGGAAGGAGCCTATGTATATTTCGTTCATTCCTATTATCTGCGTGCAGATGAACCGGAGATCGTCACGGCCACGACAGAATATGCGGTTGACATACATGCTTCCGTAGAGCGTGGGAATGTATTTGCATGTCAGTTTCATCCGGAGAAAAGTTCCGATGTGGGCATGCATATCCTCAGGAATTTCATGCAGATTTCCACGAGTATTTCATGAAGAGTAGGTCTGTAGTTAGCTATGAGCGTCATACTACAAAATTTTGCCACCTGTGCGGTTGGACGCTCCAAGGAGCATCCAACCCGACTTCCACATTCACAAAACCCGCGCTTACGCGCTTTTGCGTCTGCTTGCGCATCCGCATTTTGCTCATTTGGAAGTGGGTTGCTAATCCAATGCCTTGCCTGCATTGCCATAAATGGCATGCAGACTGGTCATTGGATTGCAACCGCACAGGTGGAAACTTTGTATAAGTTGGTGAAAAGGAATGCATACGAAACGGATCATTCCCTGCCTCGATGTGAAGAACGGCAGGGTTGTCAAAGGTGTTAATTTCATAAATTTTAAGGATGCAGGTGATCCGGCAGAAGTCGGGGCAGCCTATGACAGGTCGGGAGCGGATGAGCTGGTGTTTCTGGATATCACGGCTTCTTCCGATGCAAGGGCAACGGCGGTGGAGATGGTCAGACGAGTTGCGGAGAGGGTATTTATTCCTTTTACAGTGGGAGGCGGTATCCGCACGGTGGAGGATTTTAGAGCGATCTTGCGTGAAGGTGCCGATAAAGTATCAGTCAATTCCGCGGCGATCATGAATCCACGGCTGATTTCCGACGCGGCAGATAAGTTCGGCAGTCAGTGTGTCGTGGTAGCTATAGATGCGAAGCGTCGGCCGGATGGAAGCGGCTGGAATATCTATAAGAATGGCGGCCGGGTAGACATGGGGATCGATGCGGTGGAGTGGGCGATGCAGGCGGACAGGCTTGGGGCCGGGGAAATTCTCCTTACCAGCATGGACGGGGACGGGACGAAAGCCGGGTATGACCTGGAACTGACCAGAGCGATTGCTGACAGAGTATCTGTTCCGGTGATCGCGTCTGGTGGTGCGGGTACGATGGAACATTTCTATGAGGCCTTTGCTGAGGGTGGTGCAGATGCGGCGTTGGCGGCATCTTTGTTTCATTTCAAGGAATTGGAGATTGGGGATTTAAAGTATTTCCTGCGGGGAAAAGGAATTCCGGTCAGAATATAGGCAGTTAGGAGAAAGCGTATGGCAATGTTAAGCAATGATTGGGCACTGGCACTTAATCCTGAGTTTCACAAAGAATATTACAGGCAGTTGTATGATTTTGTCAGGGAGGAGTACGGCAGGAGAGTGGTCTATCCGCCTTCGGAAGAGATATTCAGCGCGTTTCATTTTACTCCATTGCACGAGGTGAAGGTACTTTTGCTGGGGCAGGATCCTTATCACAACGAACATCAGGCTCACGGAATGAGCTTTTCCGTTCCGCAGGATCAGAAAGAAATACCGCCGTCATTGCAGAACATTTATAAAGAATTGCAAGAGGATCTGGGATGCTATATTCCGAATAACGGTTATTTGAAGAAATGGGCGGATCAGGGAGTGCTTCTGCTGAATACGGTGCTGACTGTGAGGGCACATCAGGCAAATTCCCATCAGGGGAAGGGATGGGAACAGTTTACGGATGCAGTCATCCGGGCAGTAAATGAACAGGACAGGCCAGTCGTTTATCTGCTTTGGGGGCGTCCTGCACAGAGCAAGATTCCTATGTTGACCAATCCAAAACATTTGATATTAAAGGCGCCCCATCCGAGTCCATTGTCGGCATATCGTGGGTTTTTTGGATGCAGACATTTCAGTAAGTGTAATGAGTTTCTGAAAGCGAACGGCGTAACGCCGATCGACTGGCAGATCGAGAATATATAGATTTTGAAGAAGATGCTTTGACGATGTCTATGGAATATGGTAAAGTACGTGACTGGGGAGTTATAAAAAGAAACGAAAGGAATCTTGAACAGAATGAGTAAATTACCATTTGTGACAAAGCAGCAGATAGAGGAGATCGTTAAGACTTATCCCACGCCGTTCTATCTGTATGATGAGAAAGGAATCAGGGAGAACGCGAAAGCAGTGCAGGAAGCATTTGCGTGGAATAAGGGATTTAAGGAGTATTTTGCGGTCAAGGCATGTCCAAACCCTTTTTTGATACAGATTCTGCACGAGTATGGGATCGGCTGTGACTGTTCTTCTTTGACAGAGTTGATGCTGAGTGAGGCAGTGGGGATCGATGGTCATGAGATCATGTTTTCTTCTAACGATACACCGGCAGAAGATTACGAGTATTGCGCCAGGGTAGGCGGCATCATTAATCTGGATGATATCACACACATTGCGTTCGTGGAGAAAGTGCTTGGTTCTCTCCCGGAGACGATGAGCTGTCGGTATAACCCGGGCGGTGTATTCCAGATGAGTAACGGGATTATGGATAATCCCGGTGATTCCAAATATGGATTTACGAGAGAACAGCTGTTTGAGGGTTACAGGATCTTACAGGAAAAAGGTGTTAAGCGTTTTGGGCTGCATGCTTTTCTTGCCAGCAATACCGTGACCAATGAATACTATCCGCAATTGGCAAAGCAGCTTTTTGAATTGGCAGTGCAGATCAGGGAACAGGTCGGAGTGAAGCTTAGCTTTATCAATCTGTCAGGCGGCGTAGGAATTCCCTACGCTCCGGAGCAGACCGGTAATGATATACACGTGATCGGGGAAGGAGTACGGAAGGTGTATGAGGAGGTACTCGTCCCGGCAGGACTCGAAGATATCGCGATCTATACGGAGATGGGACGTTTCATGACGGGACCCTACGGTATATTGGTGACACAGGCAATCCATGAGAAGCATATCCATAAAGAATATATCGGTGTAGATGCCTGTGCCGTTAATCTGATGCGTCCGGCAATGTACGGGGCATATCATCATATCACAGTGCTCGGCAAAGAGCATAGTGTCTGCGACCATAGATACGATGTGACCGGGTCTCTGTGTGAAAATAATGATAAGTTCGCGATCGATAGAATGCTGCCGAAGATCGATAAGGGAGACTATCTGGTTATTCATGACGCAGGAGCGCATGGGTTTGCGATGGGCTATAATTATAACGGAAAGTTGAAATCGGCAGAGCTGCTTCTGCAGGAAGACGGCGGCGTTAAGTTGATCAGACGTGCTGAGACACCGAAGGATTATTTTGCGACCTTTGATTGTTTTGAAGTTTATAATAAGTTAGAGCTGTAAAATGGCGGCTTTCATACCGCATCATTATATTGCAGAAAAGCGCTTCCGACGGTTTCAAGGCCGGAAGCGCTTATCATATTCAGTATGTTTTGGCCATCTTACGGAGCAGATACTGTGCATAGCGCGAGAAAAAGAGGCGATCCGTCTTTAACTCGTCAGTCAGCTCGAAGAAGAGTTCTTTGCTTTTATAGTCCCTTTTGAAAAAAGGTTCGGTAAAAACATCCCATTGCGGCAGATACGCAGCATACTTACGAGTATAGCAGTTAGCAGCATTGGCCTGTACGCGGTGTTCCTTATCTACGAAGGATGAGACCGATTTGTGCAGTGCGGTATCCTCGGCAGGAAGATAATAGTAATCTTTATAGTTGGAATAGAAGTATTTCATTTCCTCTTCATAAAGCGGAACTTTCAGGATGCCTTCCGTGCCCTCGCCGCTGAAATAACAGCTGTTGGAAAGTGTGGAGATCGCAAGCGGCAGGGAACTGGGAAGTTCCAGTTTCATAAGAAGCTCCTTCCTGCTATGTCCATGATAATCCACAAAGCTGTTGGATTGCACTTTTCTGGCCTTTACAGGACAGTTAAACAAGTCGTAGAAGGCAAGCAGGGGCAGAATCTGCAGCATTCCCTTCATATCGTCCATGTTATGAAGAAGTAAGAAGTGACATGCATCTTCCTGGGGCTTCTCTACATATTCATGATATAGACCGATCAATTCTCTGCCGTTGTAGATATCTTCACGATTGATGCCCATCAGCTCTTCCAGTGTTTTCTGCTTGCAGTTGGGTGAGTGCAGGAAGAACTTGTAAGGGACCACACGCTTGTAGATATCAATGCCTTCATGGTCATCAAAAGTGTATGGCAGTTCATATTGCCCACACTTCTGCAGCAGATACGGCAGGTCGAAATTATTGCCGTTAAAATGAATCAGGTGCGTGTACTGTGATGCAAATGTGAAAAACTCCTTCAGTATCAGCACCTCCTCCTCCGGCTTGTCGGCGAACCATTGCCTGATGCGCCAATGGCCGGCTTGATAGAAGGCTGATCCGATCAGATAGAGATAAGAGTTTTTGGCAGTAAATCCGGTGGTTTCAATATCGACAAACAGTACTTTATCCATGGGAGCAATCCGCTCGATCGGATACTGTATTGTAAAATTTTTGCAAGCTTGATTATTTGTCCGCATATTTGTCTCCTTTATAGAAATCAATGGATACTATTCACGGTGCCCTGCACCCCGCTGCAAGGCATCCGGCCGATAACTTTACGGTTTCAGCTAACTACAGTATATACTAACATATTTTTTGAAACAGCAGTAGTTTTTTTCGTCGAAAAATAGTATATTTATAGAGTGGGTTATTTTTTACCCACGCAGCCTGCCGAACAATTGGCAGCATATGATGGGAGTTATTTTAAACAGAAAAGAGGGGCAAAGAATGGCGAAGTTAACATTTAAGGGCGGGATCCATCCTTATGATGGTAAAGAATTGTCTAAGGATAAGCCCATTAAGGCTGTACTGCCGAAGGGGGATCTGGTATATCCGCTGTCACAGCATATCGGTGCGCCGGCTAAACCGATCGTAGAGAAGGGAGACCGTGTGCTGACAGGACAGAAGATCGCGGAGGCAGGTGGATTTGTGTCGGCGCCTGTCTACGCTACCGTTTCGGGGACTGTCAAGTCGATCGAGCCAAGACGCGTAGTTACCGGCGATAACGTGATGAGTATTATCGTGGAGAATGACGGGCTATATGAGGAAGTGGAATATCCGGAGGTCAAACCGCTTGAGGAGATGACCAGGGATGAGATCATTGAGCGGATCAAGGAAGCAGGTATCGTAGGTATGGGTGGGGCCGGTTTTCCGACTTATATCAAGCTTTCACCCAAGGAGCCGGAGAAGATAGAGTATGTGATCGCTAACTGTGCCGAGTGTGAACCGTATCTGACTTCTGACTACAGAAGGATGCTGGAAGAACCAGATAAACTGGTAGATGGAATCAGAGTCTATCTGAAGCTGTTTGAGAACGCCAGGGCCATACTTGCGGTGGAAGACAATAAACCGGACTGCATAGAGCTTTTGAAGAACCTGACGAAGGATGAATTGCGTATCAGTGTCAAAGAGCTGAGAACCAAATATCCCCAGGGAGCTGAGAGACAGATCATCTATGCGACGACCGGCAGATCGATCAATTCCTCGATGCTGCCGGCAGATGCAGGGTGTGTGGTCAACAATGTAGATACGATCGTGGCGGTATACCATGCGGTCTATGAAGGTAAACCATTGATGAATCGTATCGTGACCGTGACTGGTGATGCGGTGGCCGATCCGCGGAATTTTATTGTACGGATCGGCACGAACTACCATGAGCTGATCGAGGAAGCAGGTGGGTTTAAGCAGGAGCCGGTGAAGATCATTTCCGGCGGACCGATGATGGGATTCGGAATTTTTGACTTGAATGTGCCGACGACGAAGACGGCATCGGCGCTTCTGTGTCTGACCGAGGATGACGTGTCACGGATGGAGCCGAGTGCGTGCATTAATTGCGGGCGCTGTGTGGAGGCATGTCCCAGTCGTCTCGTGCCCAGCAAGCTGGCGGATTTTGCAGAGCACTATGACGAGGAGGAATTCCTTTCCTACGATGGAATGGAGTGTTGCGAGTGTGGCTGCTGCAGTTTTGTCTGTCCGGCGAAGCGTTCTCTGACGCAGTCCATCAAATCCATGCGTAAGATGCAGCTTGCCAAGAAGAAAAAGAAGTAAGGAAGAAAGGAGTACATAACTAAGAGATGAGCGACTTAATGAAAGTATCGTCCAATCCGCATGTCAGATCCAAGACCGACACGAGCAATATCATGCTGACAGTAGTGATCGCGCTTCTTCCTGCTGCAGGATTTGGAATCTATAATTTCGGACTTGATGCACTGATCTTGATTTTGGTGACAGTGGCATCCACAGTGCTGACGGAATTTATTTTTGAGAAAATATGTAAGAGAAAAGTAACGATAGGAGATTATTCGGCGGTAGTGACAGGACTGCTGCTGGCCATGAACCTGCCGGTTTCGGCACCATGGTGGATCGGAGTCGTGGGTGGTGTGTTCGCGATCCTGGTGGTGAAGATGTTGTTTGGCGGACTGGGACAGAATTTCATGAATCCGGCGTTGGGAGGCAGATGTTTTCTGTTGATCTCTTTTACCTCGATCATGACAAACTTTGACTGCGATGCCTATGCAGGGGCAACGCCATTAGCTAACTTAAAGAGTGGAGAGGCAGTCGATATTTTGGATATGGTGATCGGAAGGACAGCGGGAACGATCGGAGAGACATCTATGATCGCGATTGTGATCGGCGCCTGCATTCTGATCCTGATGGGCGTCATCGATCTGCGCATTCCCGGAAGCTACATAGTGGGGTTCGTAATCTTTATCAGTATATTCGGCGGACACGGATTCGACTGGGCTTATATTTCGGCACATTTGGCCGGCGGCGGATTAATGCTGGGTGCATTCTTTATGGCAACGGACTATGTGACAAGACCGATCACGAAGAACGGACAGTATCTGTTTGGTATCTTACTGGGCATCCTTACGGGTATTTTCCGTATTTTCGGACCATCCTCTGAAGGGGTATCCTATGCGATCATTATCGGCAACCTGCTGGTACCACTTATTGAGAAGATCACTCTTCCGACAGCGTTTGGTAAAGGAGGCGTGCGAAAATGAAAGAAATGATGAAGAATACAGGGATCATGCTTGTGATCACATTGGTGGCGGGTCTGATCCTGGGATTTGTATATCAGATCACGAAGGATCCTATTGCCGAACAGACGGCAAAGAAGAAGCAGGAGGCATGTCAGGAAGTGTTTGAGGATGCTGCTTCATTTGAGTCGGTAGAGGTAGAACAGCCGGATGCCGCCATGTGGGAGGCAGAGGGATATGGTCAGGAGCATATTGATGAAGTAATGAGTGCGCTGGATGCTTCTGGCAGTCTGTTGGGTTACGTGATCACCGTGACGACGAAAGAAGGATACGGAGGTGATATCCAGTTTGCGGTTGGCGTGCGCCTGGACGGTACGGTGAACGGTATGTCGATCCTGGATATTGCGGAGACAGCCGGTCTTGGTATGCGCGCGGAGGATGTTTTGAAACCGCAGTTTGCCGGAAAACAGACAGATAAGTTTGAATATACGAAGAGTGGGGCGACATCGGAGAATCAGATTGATGCGATTTCCGGTGCTACCATTACGACGAATGCGGTGACTAATGGAGTCAACGCGGGGCTTTACTATTTCCAGACAGAGTTGGGAGGGGGTAGTGAGAATGAATAGTGCAAAAGAACGTCTTGTAAACGGTATTGTGAAGGAGAACCCGACCTTTGTACTGATGCTTGGTATGTGTCCGACACTGGCGGTCACCACATCGGCGGTCAATGGCCTGGGTATGGGGCTTACCACCATGGCAGTGCTTGCGCTCAGCAATGTATTCATCTCTTTGCTGCGCAATATCATACCGGATAAGGTGCGTATCCCTGCATTTATTGTTATCATTGCATCTTTTGTTACAGTGGTGGAACTGCTGTTACAGGGATATATTCCTTTTCTGTATGACTCATTGGGCCTTTATATTCCGCTGATCGTTGTAAACTGCATAATCTTAGGGCGTGCAGAGGCCTATGCCTATAAGAATCCGGTGCTGCCGTCTTTATTTGACGGGATCGGTATGGGACTTGGATTTTCAGTGGCATTGACCTGTATTGGTGCGGTCCGTGAGCTTCTGGGTGCAGGGGAGATCTTTGGCATTCATGTGATGCCGGAAAGCTTTGTACCTGTCAGCATTTTTATCATGGCACCAGGAGCATTCTTTGTGCTGGCAATTTTGACTGCGATCCAGAACAAGGTGAAGATCAACGGGGAGAAGAAAGGCAAGGATATGTCTAAGATACAATCCGGATGTGGCAATGACTGCATGAACTGTTCCGATACCGGCTGTGCGCACAGGCTATATGACGAGAAGGCAGGCAGTGCGAGTGGCGGACAGATGAAGGAGGGGGAGAAGAATGGTTAAGGATCTGCTGGTAATTTTAATTGCATCCTCTTTGGTGAATAACGTTGTTTTGAGTCAGTTTCTGGGGTTATGCCCGTTCCTTGGCGTATCGAAGAAGACAGATACAGCAACGGGTATGGGAGTGGCAGTCATCTTCGTTATTACACTGGCTTCTGCCGTGGCGGGGGCAATCTATCAATATATTTTAAAGCCTTTGGACATTACCTACCTGCAGACGATCGTGTTTATTCTTGTAATAGCGGCATTGGTGCAGTTTGTGGAAATGTTTCTTAAGAAATTCATTCCGGCTCTGTACCAGTCATTAGGGGTTTATTTGCCACTGATCACGACAAACTGTGCCGTGCTCGGTGTAGCGCTTACCAATGTGCAGAAGGACTACGGTATTTTGACCGGCATCGTGAATGGATTTGCGACAGCGGTTGGATTTACGATTTCTATCGTGATCTTGGCAGGTATTCGGGAGAAATTAAAATATAATGATATACCGGAATCTTTTCAGGGAATGCCGATCGTCCTTGTTACGGCAGGACTGATGGCGATCGCTTTCTGTGGCTTTTCGGGTTTGTTATAATATTCATTAGGGCAGTGGTATTTATGAAAAACTGTGCTAATAAAGAAGGGATGGCAGAGTATGAGTATGACCGGAATCTTAATGGCAACAGCGGTCGTGGGAGCAGTCGGATTGTTTGTCGGATTGTTTCTGGGAGTTGCCGGTATCAAATTTAAAGTAGAGGTAGATGAGAAAGAGGAAGCCGTGCTGGGGGTTCTTCCGGGGAATAATTGCGGCGGATGCGGATATGCGGGTTGTTCCGGACTGGCGGCAGCGATCGCTAAGGGCGAGGCCCCGGTCAACGCCTGCCCGGTGGGCGGCGAGAAGGTCGGTCAACAGATCGCACAGATTATGGGAGTCGAAGCGGGCGACAGCGTACGGCAGGTAGCGTTTGTGCGATGCCAGGGTGACAGAGAGCGCACAAGAATGGACTACGATTACAGTGGCATTGAAGATTGCCGCATGTTGTCTTTCGTACCGAACGGTGGGCCGAAAACTTGTAATGACGGATGTCTTGGATTTGGGAGCTGCGTCAAGGTATGTCCGTTCGATGCGATCCATGTGATCAATGGTGTGGCGGTAGTGGATAAGGAGGCGTGTAAGGCCTGCGGCAAATGTATTGCTGTATGCCCGAAGAATCTGATCACACTGATTCCGTATGACGCGAAGCATGTGGTGGCATGCAGTTCCAGGGAAAAGGGTCCAGCTACGATCAAAGCCTGTGACGTGGGCTGTATCGCGTGTCAGCTATGTAAGCGGAACTGTCCTGCAGATGCGATAACGATCGAAGATTTTCATGCTATCATAGATCAGGATAAGTGTACGGGCTGCGGTACCTGTAAGGAGAAGTGCCCGAAGAAGGTGATCGTTTGACATACTTGCGGCCGGTGAGATCTGCCGTGTATTGTTGTCGATCAGGCGAAGAGCAGCTGACAAAGAGAAGGAGAGGTTTGATAGAATGAGTACAGTGACACTTGGCAAGACTGGGATCACAGCGAACAAGAATGGATTCGGCGCACTTCCGATCCAGAGAATTTCAGATGAAGAGGCGGTAAATCTGCTGCGAAAAGCATATAATAACGGTATCACCTTTTTTGATACGGCAAGGTGGTATACGGACAGCGAGCATAAGATTGGGCTGGCCTTTGCGAAGATGCGTGATAAAATATATATTGCGACGAAGACCGGGGCGCAGAATGCAGAAGATTTTCGGAAGGATCTGGAGATCAGCCTGCAGGAGCTGCAGACAGAATATATCGATCTGTACCAGTTCCACAATCCGGCATTCTGCCCGAAGCCTGGAGATGACAGCGGGCTGTATGATGCGGCCATGGAGGCTAAAGCGCAGGGGAAAATCCGGCATATCGGTATCACAAATCACCGTCTGGCAGTAGCGCATGAGGCAGTGGACAGTGGCCTGTATGAGACATTGCAGTTTCCTTTCTGTTATCTAGCGACTGATAAAGACATCGAACTGGTCGAGAAATGCCGGAAAGAAAATATGGGATTTATTGCCATGAAGGCATTGTCCGGCGGGTTGATCAATAATTCGGCGGCGGCGTATGCTTATCTGGCACATTACGACAATGTGCTTCCAATCTGGGGTGTGCAGAGAGAGTCTGAGTTGGATGAATTTCTTTCTTATATTCAGGAACCGCCTGTTATGACTGAGGAGCTTGCAGAGGTGATCCGCCATGACAGAGAGGAACTTCTCGGTGACTTCTGCAGAGGCTGCGGTTACTGTATGCCCTGTCCGGCGGGAATCGAGATTAATAACTGTGCAAGAATGTCTTTGCTTTTGCGGCGTTCTCCGTCTGCGGGCCATTTGAGTCCGGAAGGACAGCAGAAGATGATGAAGATCGAGAACTGCATTCACTGTGGTCAGTGTAAGAGCAAATGTCCGTACGGATTAGACACACCGGCTCTGCTGCAGAAGAATTTGGAGGATTATAAGAAGGTTCTGGCAGGAGAAGTGCAGGTATAAGGAGGTTTTCATATGAAGTTACCGGGAGAAGACGAACCCGTAGGAACAGGTCTTCCTGTCGTCTATATGGTAGTCGGGGTTTCTACATTTGTACTAGTTCTTTTGTTTGCCGTATTGAAGAGCAATGACGGCAAGAACAGAGGCAGTGATTACTTGAAGGAGATGCAGCAGAAGGAAGAGATGGCAGCTGCAGAATCCGAGGCACAACTGCCGGATGAACCGGAGAAGAAACTGCGTGCCGAGGACTTGGACTTCTGGGATATGTATCCGGTGGAGGAAGAGGCGGAGACGGAGACCGGGAACTCCCGGGAGGAGACGGCGAAGCCTGAGAGGTCCACTTTTGCGGAAAAAGCAAAACGGGTGGAGGAAGAAGAGAAAGAACGGCAGGAATTGAGTAAGGCGAAGGAGCAGGAACAGGCGAAGAACGATCCGGCGACGGACGGTAGACACACACAGGTCACGAACAGAGACGGGACGGAAGAGTGGGTGATGCTCAATCCGTACCTTAAGAAAAACACCTATGATTTTACGAATCTGGAGGAAAAAGCCGGTCTGAGACGCTATATGGAAAACGGAAAGAAGATTTCTTACGTTGGCGTAGATCTCTCCAAACAGAATGGAGATGTAAATTTTAACAGCATGAAGGCGGCAGGGGTGGATTACGTGATGATCCGTCTGGGTGGCCGTGGATACAGCACCGGGCAGATCTCCCTGGATGAGAACTTCAAGAAGAATATTGAGGGTGCTGCTGCTGCCGGTCTGGACATTGGTGTTTACTTTTATTCGCAGGCTATCTCTCAGGAAGAGGCGATTCAGGAAGTGAATTTCGTAATCCAGAATCTGGAGCCATACAGAGCAAATGTTAAATACCCGATAGCTTTTGATATGGAATTTGTGGCCAATGATACGGCGAGAATAGACAGTTTGACTAAGGATGAGAAGACAAATATCGCGACTTCTTTTCTGGAAAGCGTGAAGGCCGCAGGATATGTTCCCATGATTTATGGAGATAAGGAATGGCTGATCAAGGAGATTGATCTTGCCAGGCTGCAGAGCTATGATGTGTGGCTTGTGCAGGAACAGGAGCTGCCGGACTATCCGTATCAGTTTACCATGTGGCAGTATTCCACCGAAGGTGTTGTAAACGGTGTGAGCGGGGATGCTAATCTGAATATCAGTTTTGTGGGTTATTCGCAGCGGTAATTAGTGATCTTGTGAGAGATTTTAACAGTATCATATAAGTCGGCGTAAGCGGCAGGAGACATTCCTTCCATATAATTAGGAATGTAGGCCTTGCTTACGCCGGCTTTTTTGAGTTGGTCGATGGCTTTGTTATAGGCGATCGCGGCTTCCTCTTCCGAATCGTAGATTCCTACGTTTAGATTTCCCTTTACATGTATTTTAACCTGGTAGCGCAGAGAACCCTTATCCGTTATAGCCTGTACCCCGTTATAGCGGTTTATGATCTCTATATTCTCATAGCGCATGTCCTGGCTGTTCCCATTGATAAAGCGATAATCCCGGCCCTCTACGGCAAAATTTTTGATGCCGTAGCGACTCATGATGTTAACCTGCATACCATAGTCTGCCACGAAATAGTGGCCGCCCCTGCGGGAGATCTTCCGGGAGGAGTAGTAGAACAGGTCATCCAGATCGAAAATAAAGAAATCCGTTAATGTAAAATAGTAATAAAAGAATCGGGGACGAATGTAGATCGGTGTGGCAAAGTAGATGGAATTGTCCCGAAAATTGAGCAGGCTGACCCACTTGGAAAAGGGTAAAGCAGAGTCGCTTTTGTAGCTACTTAGAGAAATGGAACTGTCTTTGAGCAATTTACCGGCCAACATATATGCCTGATGGGCCTCGTGTGGATTGTCGTAACTGCCCAGACTGATGTGTTTATTGCGATAAGTTAATGAAGAGCGGTAATATACGGTCTTGTCCTTACGTTTTGCCGTATAAACGCCGGGTAGCTGCTGTTCCATGGGTCTGCCTCCTTTGCTATAATTGTACCATTTTTGAGAAAAAAAACAAATTCAGAAATATTTTTCCTGTTTCCTGTATAAAATATTAAAGATT
>ERZ779637.905-NODE-905-length-15320-cov-16.104029_pt1 | contig 15320 bp, 9 predicted proteins | sample MGYA00514196_ERZ779637 | MGnify/ENA primary metagenome ERZ779637 (study PRJEB29562, sample SAMEA4376700) | mouse gut metagenome | isolation source: Cecum | study: EMG produced TPA metagenomics assembly of the A DSS colitis mouse model was used to assess the...
ATCCACTGGGTCCACTTGTAGTAGCTGGGGTCGGTGGTGTCCACCACCCGGTCCCAGTCGAAGGAGTAGCCGATTTTCTTGAGCTGCTCGGTAAAGTGGGCGATGTTCTGCTTGGTGACAATGGCGGGGTGGATGTGGTTTTTGATGGCGTAGTTCTCCGTGGGCAGGCCGAAGGCGTCAAAGCCCATGGGGAAGAGGACGTTATAGCCGTCCATCCGCTTCTTCCGGGTGACGATGTCCATGGCCGTGTAGGGCCGGGGGTGGCCCACATGGAGCCCCTGACCGGAGGGGTAGGGGAACTCGATGAGGCCGTAGAACTTGGGCTTGCCGCTGTGGTCCGCAGCGGCGTAGACCTTGGCGTCCTCCCATTTTTTCTGCCATTTGGGCTCAATGGCGGCGAAATCGTACTTCAAAATGAATCACACTTTCTTCTATAGAGTCCGGTTTGCTCCGGCAAATGCCACATGGATTGTATTATAGCGGATTTTTTGGGTGATTGCAAGGTTTTCCGACGGGAAAATGGGACGCGCCCCGGCCCCTCCCGGGCCGGGGCGCACCTTCTGGCGGATCAGTTGAGAAAATCCTTCAGCTTTTTGCTGCGGCTGGGGTGGCGGAGCTTGCGCAGGGCCTTGGCCTCGATCTGGCGGATGCGCTCCCGGGTGACGTTGAACTCCTTGCCCACCTCCTCCAGGGTGCGGGTGCGGCCGTCCTCAATGCCGAAGCGGAGCTTGAGCACCTTCTCCTCCCGGGGGGTGAGGGTGGAGAGCACGTCCACCAGCTGCTCCTTGAGCAGGGTGAAGCTGGCAGCCTCGCTGGGCTCACTGGCCCCCTCGTCGGGGATGAAGTCCCCCAGGTGGCTGTCCTCCTCCTCGCCGATGGGGGTCTCCAGGCTCACAGGCTCCTGGGCAATCTTCAGAATCTCCCGGACCTTGTCCACAGGCATATTCATCTCCACGGAGATCTCCTCCGGGGAGGGATCGTGGCCCAGCTCCTGGAGGAGCTGGCGGGAGACCCGGATCACCTTGTTGATGGTCTCCACCATGTGCACGGGGATGCGGATGGTCCGGGCCTGATCGGCAATGGCCCGGGTGATGGCCTGACGGATCCACCAGGTGGCGTAGGTGGAGAACTTGTACCCCTTGGTGTAGTCGAACTTCTCCACCGCCTTGATGAGGCCCAGGTTGCCCTCCTGGATCAGATCCAGAAACAGCATCCCCCGCCCCACGTACCGCTTGGCGATGGATACCACCAGACGCAGGTTGGCCTCGGCCAGCTTCTGCTTGGCCTTCTCCCCCTCCTTGGCCAGAGCCCGGAGCTGGGCGGCGTCGGGGAGATCCCCCCCCTCCTCCAGCTGCTCCCGGGCCAGATTGCCGGCGCTCATCTTCTGGGCCAGCACGATCTCCTCCTCCGGGGACAGGAGGGGCACCTTGCCGATCTCCTTGAGGTACATGCGCACCGGATCGTCGATGGAGAAGCTGTCCACCAGGGTGTTGGGGTCAACCAGCTCCTCCTCCTCGATGCCCTCGATCTCGCTGAGAGGAGGCTCCATGTCGTCGGGGATCTCCGGCAGGATGTCCTCCTCACTGCCGATCTCAATGGACAGGGCCTCCAGGGAGTCGTAGAGCTTCTCCATCTGGTCGCTGTCCAGCTCGATCTCGTCCAGGACCTCCATCATCTCCGCGGAGTCCAGGCGGCCCCGCTTCTTCCCCCGGGCGAACAGGTCCATCACCTTTTCGTTGGACATCAGAATGGCGGCAGCGGGCAGATTGGCCACCACCTTCTCCGGGAGCTTGGCATATTTCTTATCGGCCTCCCCCTTCTTTCCCTCGGGGGCGGCGCCGGAAACGCCTTTGGCCATCTCATCCTTCTTTTTTGTCATGTCTGCTTTCCTCCGTAACCCTTTTTCTCTTTGAATCTATCCTGCGCCGCCAGCAGGGGATCGGCCGGGGTCTCCCCCCGCCGCCTGCCGGCGGACTCCTTGATAACGCGTATGTAGTCCGGCAGGGACTTGTCCGCGTTGGCCAGCGACTCCGGCTTCTGGAGCAGCGTGGTCAGGTGGCTCATCTCCTCCGCCGTGCACGCCCCCGACAGCGCCGTCAGGGACATGCCGCCCCCCTGGGCCCGCCCCTCCAGCAGCAGCCGGTAGACCTTTCCCAGAAAGGGAGAGCTGAAGTCCTCCGCCGCCAGGTCCCGGCACCGGTCCGCCAGGGACACGTCCAGCAGCAGCAGGCGGAGGATCCCCTCCTCCGCCATGGCGGAGCGCATGTCGGTATAGCGGATGGCCCGGTCCTGGGGCTGGCGGAGGGCGCTGATGTTGAGGGCTTCCCGCTGCATCTGCCGCCGCTCCCGGCCCTGATGCCTGTCCCTGGCCCGCTTCACGTCCAGCAGCATGGCCTCCCGGGTCAGGCCCGCCCGCTCCGCAGCCCGGCCTGCGTAGACCTCCCGCTCCACCGCGTTGGGCAGGGCGGCGATGAGCTGACTGATCTCCCCGGCGTAGGCGATCTTCTGAACGCCGTCCGTCAGGTCGTACTTAGCGGCTACGGCCTCCATGCGGTAGTCCACCTGATTGACGCTGCCGCCCAGAGCCGCCTCAAAGGCGGCCGGGCCCTGATATTTGATGAAGTCGTCCACGTCCTGCTTGACGTACTGCCCGTCCGCCAGGCGGCGGGGGAGCGAGAGGACCCGGACGGTGAACTCGCTGTTTCTGAGCAGCTCGATGTTCTTCTGGGTGGCCATCTGCCCGGCCGCGTCGTTGTCGTAGCAGAGTACCAGCTCCTTGGTATAGCGGCTGAGGAGCCGGGTCTGCTCCGTGGTGAGGGCGGTGCCCATGGAGGCCACTGCGTTGTCAAAGCCCGCCTGATGGAGGGTGATGACGTCAATGTTGCCCTCGCAGAGAATGAAGTTGGACCGCTTGGTCTTCTTGGCAAGGTTGATGCCATAGAGATTGCGGCGCTTGCTGTAGACGATGGTTTCGGTGGTGTTCATATACTTGGGCTCGCTCTTGTCCAGCACCCGGCCGCCGAAGGCCACCACGTCCCCCCGCACGTCAATGACCGGGAACATGAGCCGGGAGCGGAATTTGTCATAGAGCCGGCCCTTCTGGTTGCGCACCACCAGTCCCGCGGCCAGCAGATCCGCCTTGGAGTAGCCCTTCTCCTGCATGGCGGTGAGCAGGCAGTCCCAGCCGTCCAGGGAGGCTCCCAGGCCGAAGTCCATGGCGGTCTTCCTGCCGATCTTCCGGCGGGCCAGATAGTCCCGCGCCGGCCCGCCGGCAGGGGTGGAGAGGTTCTGGTAGAACCAGCGGGCCGCGTCCTTGTTCAGCGCCAGCACCCGCTGGCGGCGGCGGGCCTCCTCCCGGTCCGTGTTGTCCGCCGGGACCTCCATGTTCACCCGCTTGGCCAGCAGCTCCACCGCGTCCCGGAAGCCCAGGTTCTCGATCTCCATGATGAAGTTGACCACCCCGCCGCCCTTGCGGCAGCCGAAGCAGTAGTACATCTGCTTGTCCTGGGACACGGAGAAGGAGCCTGTCCTCTCGTTGTGGAAGGGACACAGGCCAAAATAGTTCCCGCCCTTCTTGGTAAGCGCCACGTAGGAGGAGACCACATCGACAATATCGTTCCGGCTGGCCAGCTCGTCCAGAAACTGCTGGGAAAACGCCATCAGGTCACACCTCCCCATGCTAAATTCATTCTATTACAGTATACAACGAAAAATGCAAAAATCCTCTTTTCTAAGCAAAATTTTTTCAAATATTTTTTCAGGAACAAAATTCCCCATCAATTTACGTTATTTTACACAGAAACAGCCGTGATACAGAGATTTTTTGCCTCTCCGGTTCTTGCCCCGCGTCTCCCATATTGTGACCCCGCAGGGCGAAGCGCAGGCAGGCGCCGCGGGGGCGCGGCTGCGGGGAGGTTCTGCCCCTTCTCCCGCTCCGGCGGCGGTCATTATATACAATCCGCACAGATATATTTGCTGATTTTATCTATATACAAGCGTTGTTTTCAGAGATATACTATATAAGGGTAGAAAAAGACGGCTTCAGCGGAGCACGCTCCCCGGCGTCCGGTTGATTGCTGCCTAAGAGCCTGTTTAATATCTCGACGTGTATGGATTGGCGAGTGGACTTTTTGCCCTGCAAGGCAAAAATCCGCAGACATCCTGACGGATGGCAAGGATTTTTAACGCAGTCAGGGCGGAAAATACGCCGCCAAGACATGCGCGGGGAGATTTTAAACAGGCTCTAAGATGGGGATAGAGGTGATTTTTATGGAAAGAGCGCCGTTAAAGGAATGCGAGGTCGTGAAAGGCCCGATACTGGATCCCTCTGAGATCATGGAGTGTATCAAAACCGCTCATCTTTTATGCCAAAGTATCTGTGACCGCCCGGATTTACATGAGAGAGGACTGCTGGAGCGGTTCCATGACGTCCTTATGGGGGAAGCGGCGGAGCGGTCCGTCATCAAATGGCTGCAGTCCAGAGGAGCGCAGGCAAAATCCGCCGTTGACAAAACCAGCGGGCGTCCGGATTTGGGACACGACATCCTGTTGAAGCGGAAGCAGGGAGATTCGCTGAGATGCTCTGTAAAGTCCTCTATATCCGCTTATTATGCGGATATCAATACAATCCTGGATACGTTTTCAATCGCTACCAAGAAAACCGAAATTTGTGATGTGAACATTCAGGTCTATTATTGGCTGAACCTGAAAGAAAAACCGCGGGTGGCGGTCCCGTCCGAATACAATATGGCGATTGTCGGCTGGCTGGGGCGCAAGGATTTTTCCGGCAAAGCCTTTGTCCAGTACGCAACGGAAGAACGGGAGGTCGCCGATATAAAGCTCCGCCAATTACGCGCAATGGACACCCTGCTGGAGTACTTGGAATAATCGAGCGGGAGATGACCCCCAATAGATCCCTCCGGAATTCCCGGGAGCCGCGCCATGGACGGAGGAGCGCGCCGCGATTAATCTTGCGGCTGATACCGCCCCTCTCCGCGGGGTGCGCCGGCGCGGGTTCATCCCTCCTTTCGCTGCTCCACGTAAAAAGCGCCGCAGATTTTTCAAAATCTGCGGCGTTTCCACGCACATGAACCGCAGTTGAAACCGCGGAATTGCTACGTGGTCTCTCTCAGCAGCAGCGCTGCCGTCTCCACATGCCTCGTTCTGGGGAACAGGTCCACCGCCGCGGCCCGGGCCGCCCGGTAGCCCGCCTCCGCGAAGCGCCGGAGGTCCCGTCCCAGCGTACCCGGATCGCAGGAGACGTACACCACCCGCTCGGGGCCCATAGCGGCGATGGCGGCAATGACCTCCTCCCCCAGCCCCTTCCGGGGCGGGTCCACCACTACCACCTGGGGCCGGAGCGCCTCCGCCGCCAGCCGGGCAGCGGCCTCCCCCGCGTCCCCCAGCAGGAACCGGACGTTGTCCACGCCGTTGAGCCGGGCATTCTCCTCCGCATTCTCCACGGCCGCCGCCGCGATCTCCGCGCCCACGGCCTGCCCGGCCTGCCGGGCCATCACCAGCGTGATGGTCCCGGCGCCGCAGTACAGATCCAGCACCGTCTCCCGGCCCGTCAGGCCGGCGAACTCCCGGGCCTTCCCGTACAGCCGCTCCGCCTGGGCCCGGTTGACCTGATAAAAGGACGGCACGCTCAGCCGGAAGCGCAGGCCGCACAGGGTGTCCGTCAGCGTGTCCTCCCCCCACAGCGTCCTGTACCGCTCCCCCAGCACCACGTTGGTGTCCCGGTCATTGGTGTTGAGCACCACGCCCGCCGTCTCCGGGCAGGCCGCCCGGATGCGCTCCACCAGCGCCGCCTCCCGGGGCAGGGCCTCCCCGTTCACCACCAGGCAGACCAGGGCCCGGCCCTCCCGGCTGGTGCGCACGTAGATGTGCCGCAAAAGCCCCCGGCGGGTCCTCTCGTCGTAGGCCGGGACGCCCTCCTCCCGCAGATACGCCTCCACCGCCCGGGCCACGGCGTTGGCCTGCTCCGCCTGGAGGCGGCAGTCCGCGGCCGGCACCACGTCGTGGCTCCGGGCACGGTAGAACCCGGCGCGGCCCTCGGGGCTCACGGGAAACTGACACTTGTTGCGGTAGCCGTCCACCGCCTGGCTGCTCAGGATCTCCTCTACCGGGATCTCCGCCCCGCCGATGCGGCGCAGGGCGTCCTCCACCCGCTGCCGCTTGGCCTCCAGCTCCTCCTCATAGGAGATATGCCGGAAGTCGCAGCCGCCGCAGGCGGGGTAGTGGGGGCAGTCCGGCTCCCGCCGGGCGGGGGAGCGGGTCAGAATCTCCTCCACCCGGCCGTAGGCCACGTTTTTCAGCACCTTTAGGATCCGCACGGCGCACACCTCGCCCCGCACGCCGCCGTGGATAAACACCACCTGTCCCTCCGCCCGGGCCACCCCCAGCCCCTCGGCGGTGTAGCCGGTGACGGTGACAGTGTGGACTTGATTTTTTTGAAGCTGCGCCATACATACCTCGCTGCGTGATCCGCCCGAAGGCGGTTGTTGGGGGCGCTACGCCTCCCACCTGTCGATAAGCTGCTTGAGCTGATCGGCAAACCGGGCCAGATCCTTGTTGGTGCGGCCCTTGCTGCGGAGAATGACCTCCTGGAGCAGCTTGCCCACAGACGCCAGACGCTGGTAGGCGCTGGAGATCTTCCCGCCGTGGACCGCCGCCCGCCGCTCGGGCAGGTAGCCCCGCTCCAGCTGAACGCCGGCGGCCAGATCGTAGACCTCGGTGTACTGGGGCGCGTGGGCGCTCATGCCCAGATGCTCCAGGCTCTCGGCAAAGTAGGGGGCCACCTCCCGGTCCCCATGGACCACGAAGAAGTGGGCGGGGTTCTCAAAGGACTGGGCCCACTCCAGCAGATGATCCCTGTCCGCGTGGCTGCTCAGGCCCTTGAAATTCACGATCTCCGCCTGCACGGCCACCTCCTCGCCGAACAGCTTCACCGTCTCCGCCCCCTCCAGCAGGGTGCGGCCCAGGGTGCCCGGGGACTGGAAGCCCACGAAGACAACGGTGCTCTCCCTGCGCCACAGGTTGTACTTCAGGTGGTGGCGGATGCGGCCCGCGTCGCACATGCCGGAGGCGGAGATAATCACCTTGGGCGTCTTGTCCGTGTTGAGCATCTTGGACTCCTCCAGGGACTCGGTCATGTGGAGCCCTGGGAAGGAGAACATGTTGGTGCCGTCCCGCACCAGCTCCAGGGCCTCGTCGTCCAGGTAGCCCCGCAGGTCTCCGGAGAAGATGGTGGTGGCCTTGCTGGCCAGGGGGGAGTCGATATACACCGGGAAGTCCTGCACGGATTTCACCAGATGCTCCTGCTTGATGCGGCGCAGGAAGTAGAGGATCTCCTGGGTGCGGCCCACGGCGAAGGCGGGGATGATGACGTTGCCGCCCCGGCCCAAGGTGCGGTCAATGACCTTGGCCAGCTCGGAGGTGTAGCTCCACACCTCCTGGTGGTTCCTGTCGCCGTAGGTGGACTCCATGACCACGTAGTCCGCCCGGGTGAGCAGCACCGGGTCCCGGAGGATGGGCTGGTTGAGGTTGCCGATATCGCCGGAGAACACGATGGTCTTGCTCACGCCGTTCTCCGTCAGGTCCATGGTGATGCTGGAGGAGCCCAGCAGGTGCCCGGCGTCGCTGAAGGTGACCGTCACCCCCTCGCAGAGCGGGAAGGGGACGTTGTAGCGCCGGGTATGGACAAAGCCCTGGACCAGCTCCGCGTCCCGGACCGTGTAGAGGGGCTCCACCAGGGGCCGGCCCGCCCGCAGGTTCTTGCGGTTGGTATACTCCGCGTCGGACTGCTGGATGTGGGCGCTGTCGATGAGCATAATCTCCATAAGCCGGGCGGTGATCCGGGTGGTCCAGATCTGGCCGGAGAAGCCCTGGCGCACCAGCAGGGGGATGCGGCCCGTGTGGTCGATGTGGGCGTGGGTCACCAGGACGTAGTCGATGGTGTTGGGGGCGAAGGGCAGCTCCCGGTTGTCGGTCTCATCCCGGCCCTGCTGGAGGCCGCAGTCGATCAGGATGCGCTTGCCGTTTACCTCCAGGCAGTGGCAGCTGCCGGTGACGCATTGATCCGCTCCAAAAAAGCTGAGTTTCATTGAGGGGCCCTCCTTGTTTGTGATACCTCCATTGTAGCACAATCGCCAGCAAATGACAATAGCCGCCCGGACAAGATTGTGCAAAGCGGCCAAAGGCTACAGCAGCTCCCGGTACTCCTCCAGGGCCGCCAGCCCCTTCTCCGTCACGTGGTAGAGGTATTTCCGTCCCCCGGGATCCGGCTCCCGGCCGAACCAGCCCAGCACATTCCTGCCCAGGATACCGGCGATCCCCTCCCCGCCCCCCAGCTCCCGCACCTCCCCGGCCCGCAGGGGGCCCCTCTGGCGCAGGATGTCCGCGGCCCGCAGGGACTGCTCCTTGTAGGCGGTGAGGATCTTCCGCCGGGTCACGCCGCCGGTGTTGGCGCTGCCGGTGCGGCCCTGGTGCTCCCGGATCACCGCCTGGCGGCGCCTGCTGTCCCTCCGGAGCGGGGCCGCCTTGCCGGGGTGGACTGCCACGTCCACCTGGGGCAGCCCTTTGGAGGTGAAGCCCACAAAGATGAGCCCCAGCTCCAGCCGGCGGCACAGGCGCTCCATGTCCCGGATATGGGGGGCCATGTAGCCCCGCCTGGGCAGGGGCACGGCCACATAGACCCCGTCCGCCACCCGCTGCCGGTCCAGGGCCTGATAGATGAGCTCCAGAGTGAACCCCCGCTTGAGCTCCACCACAATCAGCTCCCCGTCCCGCAGGGCGGCAATGTCGCAGTCCTTGACCTCCCCCTTCACCTGATAGCCCAGGTTCTCCAGGTAGTCCCGCACAGGGCCGTAGAGGTCGCTCTCCCGCAGCGGCTCCATCAGTAACCCCGGCTCCGGTCCACCAGGTTCTCCAGGGGCTCCCCGGCGGCGTAACGGCCCAGGTCCCGGCAGAACATGTCCACGTCCAGATCGCAGGTGAGGCCCAGGGCCATGTTCCCGGAGACGTGGGGGGTGAGGATGGTGTTGGGGCATTGCCAGAGGGGGTGGTCCGGCGGCAGGGGCTCCGGCTCCATCACGTCCAGGGCCGCCCCGGCCAGCCGCCGGGCCGTCAGGGCCTCCACCAGGGCCGGCTGGTCAATGGCGGACCCCCGGCCCACGTTCACCACCAGGGCCTGGGGGCCCAGCAGGGCGATGCGCTCCCTGGAGAGAACGCCCGCAGTCTCCGCCGTGGCGGGCAGGGCCATCACCAGGGAGTCCGCCTGGGGCAGGAGCTCATTTAGCTGCCCGACGGGGAGGACCCGGTCAAAGGCGGGCTCCTCCGCCCGGCCGCTGCGGCACACGCCGGTGACGGCGGCCCCCAGCGCCCTCAGCCGCCGGGCGGCGCTGCGCCCCACGTCCCCGGTCCCCAGCACCACCACCCGGCTGCCGGTGAGGGAGCGGATGGGGGTGAGGCAGGGCCAGGCCCGCTCCGCCATGGCGGACTGGTACTCCGGCATCCGCCGCAGCAGCATCAGCAGCACCATGACGATGTGCTCGGCAATGGCGGGGCCGTAGGCCCCGGAGCTGTTGGAGAGCAGGCAGTCCGGGCTGGGCCAGATGGCCTCGTCCAGGTACTTCTCCACCCCGGCGAAGTCGCTGCACAGCCAGCGCAGGCGGGCCGCCCGTTTCAGCCACGCGGGGACCGGATGGCCGTAGATGACCTCGTAGTCCCCGATCCGGCCCAGAAGGGCCGCGCTGTCCCGATTGCAGTCGTAGAAGTCCAGGTCAAAGCCCTGTTCCGACGCCGCCGTCCGGAGCTGGGCCCGGTAGCGGTCATTCATGAAGCTCACATATACGGCGATTTTTCTCATAGCCGGTTGACCTCGTTTCGTTATGTATCGTATTTCTGCTGCCTTTTATGCTAAAAATGCAGGGCGGCTGGCGCGCCTGAGGGGCCGCCCGGTCACAGGCGGGCCAGCACCGCCTCCGCAGTCCGCAGGCCGTCGGCGGCGGCGGACATGATGCCCCCGGCGTAGCCCGCGCCCTCGCCGCAGGGCCACAGCCCCCGAATGGCACTCTGGCCCTCCCCGTCCCGAAGGATGCGCAGGGGGCAGGAGGACCGGGACTCCACCGCCGTGAGCACCGCGTCCGGGTCCCCGTAGCCCCGGACCTTTCTATCCAGAATGGGCAGGGCCTGGGCCAGGGACTGGCAGACAAACTCCGGCAGCACCTGCCACAGATCGCACCAGCGCACCCCCGGGCGGTAGGTGGGCGTTACCCGCCCCGGACCGGCGGAGGGCCGGCGCAGCAAAAAGTCCTCCACCCGCTGGGCGGGGGCGATGAAGCCGCCGCCTCCGGCGGCGTAGGCCCGCTCCTCCAGCGCCCGCTGGAAGGCGATCCCCGCCAGGGGACCCTCCCCGGGGAAGTCCTCCGGGGTCACGCTCACCAGCAGGCCGCCGTTGCAGTTGACCTTGTCCCGGGCATACAGGCTCATGCCGTTGGTGACCGCCCGGCCCTCCTCGCTGGCCGCGGCCACCACCTCCCCGCCGGGGCAGACGCAGAAGCTGAACACCCCACGGCCGCTGTCCAGGTGGCAGCTGAGCTTGTAGCTGGCCGCCGGGAGGCGGGGGTGGCCCGCCAGGGCCCGGTACTGGGCCAGGTCAATGTCCGCCTGCCGGTGCTCAATGCGCACCCCCACCGCCAGGGCCTTGGGCTCCAGGGGCACCCCGGCGGCGCAGAGCATCTGGAAGGTGTCCCGGGCGCTGTTGCCCAGGGCCAGCACCACGTGGTCCGCCGTCAGGCGGCAGGGGCCCTCCGGCCCCTCTGTATCCAGGGCCCGGACCCGGTTCTCCGCCAGCTCCAGGCCCGTCAGGCGGCAGCCGAAGCGGATGTCGCAGCCCAGCTCCAGGAGCTCCCGCCGGAGACTGGAGAGCACCCGGCGCAGGTAGTCCGTGCCCACGTGGGGCTTGGCGTCCCAGAGGATGGACGGCGGCGCGCCGTGGGCCGCCAGGGTCTCCAGAATGAACCGGTGGCGCATGTCCCGGGTGCCGGTGTTCAGCTTGCCGTCGGAGAAGGCCCCCGCGCCCCCCTCGCCGAACTGGACGTTGGACGCAGGGTCCAGCCGGCCGGAGGACCAGAACCGCTCCACGTCCGCCTGCCGCCGCTCCACGTTCCACCCCTGCTCCAGCAGGATGGGCGGCGCGCCGCACCGGGCCAGGGCCAGGGCGCAGAAGAGGCCCCCGGGCCCCGCGCCCACCACCACGGGCCGGGTCCGGGGGGCGGGGACGGCGGAGGGCAGCCGGTAGATCTCCTCCGACGCCGGGAATACCCCCCTGTTCCGCCGGACCTTGCTCGGTTTTTTTACCGCCGCCTGGAGGGTGTAGACGAACCGCACCCCCTCCCGGGCGTCAATAGCTCTGCGGAGGACCCGCACCTCCCCGATCTCCGACGCCGGGACCCCCAGGGCCGCCGCTGCCTTCCGGGGCAGCAGGGCCTCGTCCTCGTCCAGGGCCAGCTTGATGTTCTCAATTTGCAGCATCTTGTAACCGCCGTTTCTGTTTGAATTAGTGATTTTCTGAAGGTCTGCGCCGGTCTGTGGGGAACCGCTCGATAGGGCGCGGATCCCGCCTATCTGCGCCGTCCCGCGCCCTGAGGGACGCCGCTCCGGCTCCGCCGGTGGCAGGCGTCGCACAGCCGCCCCCGGTGGTACAGGGGCAGAGCGCTCCCGCAGCGGTCACAGAAGCGGATGTTGCTGCGCAGGCGGTGGAGCAGAATCTCGTTGATCTCCTCGGCCACCCGCTCCCGGCTGTCGTAGAGCTTGTCCAGATCCACCGGGCAGTCGAAGGCCTTGGCAAAGGAGAAGTAGAGATCCAGCTTTCTGTAGTACTGCTCCAGCTCCGGCAGGGTGGGCTCCCCCTCCGGCAGTCCCGGCTGCTCCACGCTCTCCCCCTGCTGCCAGCGGCGGAGAAACTGGAAGAACAGCTCCCGCAGGGCGTCCTCGGTCTCGTCAAAGGGGATGTTGGCCGCCCGCAGCTCCTGGTCCTTGGTCAGAAGGAAGCCCATCTCCCGGATCTTGGAGATGAGGGAGATATACCGGGAGATGTCCAGCTTGCGGTAGGGCTCCACGGTGGGCATCTTATTCCACTCCGTGAGCACCTCCAGCAGGTCAAAGTCCGCCTGGAGCACCAGATCCGAGAACCCGGCCACGGCATACTCCAGAGGGGTCACCGGGGCCTCCAGCCCCGCCCGGATGGTCCCGAGGTTCTGGGTGGCGCCCACGTAGCCCCGGTCGTACATCCCGAACCGTCCGGCCCGTCCGGCGATCTGGCGGATCTCCTCCGGCCTCAGCTCCCGGCGCTCCACGCCGTCGAACTTCTCCGTCTCCATGAAGATGATCCGCCGTATGGGCAGGTTCAGTCCCATGCCGATGGCGTCCGTGGACACGATATAGGACATCTCCCCGTCCAGAAAGCCCTTCATCTGCTTGCGGCGGGTGGCGTAGGGCAGGGCCCCGTAGATGATGGCCGGCTCCTTCCCGCTCTGGCGCAGATCCTCCGCCACGCTGAGCACCCCCACCTTGGAGAAGGTGATGAGCGCGTCCCCGGGCTGTACGCGGTGGAAGTCCACGGTGCGGGACATGCAGATGAGGGGCGTGGTCCGCTGGTGGAGCTCCACCTCGCAGACGTCGCCGCAGCTCTCGATGAGCCGCAGCAGCAGGTCCCTGGCCTCCGGGGCGGCGCACAGGTGGATCTCCGGGGCCAGAACACCCAGGATGGCCCGGGTCCAGGCGTAGCCCCGCTGCCGGTCGGCAATCATCTGGCACTCGTCGATCACCGCCACGTCCCAGCGCCGCTTCAGATCCAGCTTCTCCGCCGTGGCGGCCACGTGGGTGTCCTCCTCCCGCAGATCCTCCTCCTCGCCGGTGGAGAGGCCGCAGTCCACCCCCGCGTCCAGCAGCGTCTCCTGGGCCTCCAGGGCCAGCAGGCGCAGAGGGGCCAGATACACGCCGGTCTCCGCGCTTTTCAGCCGCTGGAACCCGGCGTAGGTCTTGCCGGTGTTGGTGCCGCCCAGGTGGAGCACAAAGCGGCGGCGCATGGCCCGGGCCTCCGGATACTCGTCCTTGGGGTTCAGGGCGATGAGCAGGGAGAGGCTGGTGCGGATGGCCTGGGGGACGTACCACACGGACCAGACCGTGGCCAGCCCCTCCCGGAACAGCAGCGGCACCGGAAAGTCCTCCATGCCCAGCATGGCCTCCAGATCCGCCTCCGGCTGAGCGGCGGTGAACTCCGCGGCAGCCTGCCGGGCGGCGGAAAGGAGCACCTGGGGGTAGCGGTCCAGGACCTCCCGGGCCAGGGGGTGGTCCGAGGACGCGCCCAGCCAGGCCCCCGCCTTGAGGAAATTTTTCATTGCCGCCGGCGCGCCCCCGGCGTTTTCGCGCTGCTCCAGGGCGAGGAATTCGTTCATCCAGGCCGCGGCCTGGGCGGGCGGCAGACCCCGGCCCTTGGCCGCGGCGGGGAGCCGGGCCATGAGGGCGCTGTGGTAGTACCCCGCCAGAAGCCATGCCGGGGAGCCGTCCCGGTCCGCGCCGTCCCAGGCCTGGCTGAGCAGGGCGCGGGCGTGCCTGACCCCCGGCGCGGCGGCCTGATGGGCCCGTGGTTCCAGGCCCTGCTGTTCAAACCGGGGATCGTTTTCCGCCTCGCGGACGATATCACGATTCCAGAGGCGGACAGGGTGGCCCCCATTCATGAACAAAATAGGCGCGGGGAGGAGCTGGCGCATCAGCTCGTTGGTCCAGCCCCGCCGCCGCAGATGGGCGGCGGTCCAGGTGCCGCCCAGCTTTTGCTTGGACACGGCGTTCTCTCCTTTCCGGGGGATTTTCTATATAGTATGGCTCAGCGCTGGCCAAAAATAGCGGCAGCGCCGTTTTTTGATGCACAAAGCGGACCTGCCGGCTGCCGCCGGCGGGTCCGCCGATGCCTACATCTTCTCCGGGGCGTCCACGCCCAGAAGGGCCATGCCGTTTTTCAGCACGCTCCTGGCCGCGTCCGCCAGCTTCAGCCGGGCGCTGAGCAGCGCCGGCTCCTCGCCCTTGATGCGGCAGGCGGTGTAGAACCTGTGGAAGCACCCCGCCAGCTCCACCAGATAGCGGTTCAAATGGCTGGGATCGTAGTCCCGGGCCGCCAGGCGCAGCTCCTCGCAGAAGAGGGCCAGCTGCTTGATGAGGGCGGTCTCCGTCTCACCGGGGAGCAGGGCCGGATCCACCGCCTCCATGGCCGGCACCGGATACCCCTCCGCCTCCAGCGCCCGCACCAGACTGCATATCCGGGCGTGGGCGTACTCCACGTAGTAGATGGGGTTCTCGCTGTCCTCCCGGACCGCCAGGCCCAGATCAAAGTCCATCTGGGTGTCCGGCTTGGCGTTGAAGAACCATCGGGCCGCGTCCACCGGCACCTCGTCCAGCAGGTCCGTCAGGGAGATGGCCTTGCCGGTGCGCTTGGACATGCGCACCACCTCGCCGTCCCGCAGCAGCTTCACCAGCTGCATGAGCACGATGTCCAGCCGTCCGGTCCCGTCCAGGCCCAGCGCGTCCATGGCACCCTTCAGCCGGGCCACGTGGCCGTGGTGGTCCGCGCCCCAGATGTTGATGACCCGGTCAAAGCCCCGCTTCTCAAACTTGTTGCGGTGGTAGGCGATGTCGGCGGCAAAGTAGGTGTAAAAGCCGTTGGCCCGGCGCAGCACGTCGTCCTTCAGCTCCAGCTTGGCAATGTCCTTCTCGCTCTTGCCCGCCCGGCGGCAGCTCTCCTCCAGGATCCGGCCGGTGGCCAGCCACAGGGCCCCCTCCTTCTCGTAGGTGTATCCCCGCTGGGTGAGCAGCTGGACCGTCTCGGCCACATAGCCGCTGTCGTGGAGCTCGGATTCAAAAAACCACTGGTCATAGCTGATCTTGTACCGGGCCAGATCGCTCTTCATCCTGGGGATGTTCCGCTCCAGGCCAAAGGCGGCCAGGGCCCTGCGGCGCTCCTGGACGGGCCTGTCCTGATAGCTTCTGCCCTTCTCGTCATAGAAGGCCTGGGCCAGCTCCCGGATGTCGTCGCCGTGGTAGCCGTCCTCCGGGAAGGGCACCGCGTCCTCCCCCAGCAGGATCTGCAAATACCGGGCCTCCAGGGACACGGCGAATTTCTCAATCTGGTTGCCCGCGTCGTTGACGTAGAACTCCCGCCACACCTGGGCCCCCGCCGCCTCCAGCACGGAGGCCAGGGTGTCCCCCAGCACGCCGCCCCGGGCGTTGCCCATGTGCATGGGCCCGGTGGGGTTGGCGGAGAC
>ERZ779637.907-NODE-907-length-15273-cov-12.442765_pt1 | contig 15273 bp, 14 predicted proteins | sample MGYA00514196_ERZ779637 | MGnify/ENA primary metagenome ERZ779637 (study PRJEB29562, sample SAMEA4376700) | mouse gut metagenome | isolation source: Cecum | study: EMG produced TPA metagenomics assembly of the A DSS colitis mouse model was used to assess the...
CCATCGCATATAAATGTCCACGGGGCTTGCGGGTCTGTCCCTGTCAATGCTTTTACGGCTTCCACAAAATCATCTTCTGTGCGTGTGGAGTTTAGATACGGCATTTCCATACGGCCTGTCGCAACATCAAAGAATCCGATGAGGCTGGTCGTGCCATGGCGGATATACTCAAACTCCATTTTGGCGCACTGGCCGGGTAATGGGAGCTTATCAGGATATTTATGTTCCAACGCCTGTACCCCGGTCATTTCATCCGTGGAAACAATGTGCGCGCCTTCCCGGCTTTGTTCCCGGGCACTCTGGTAGAGGCCGCAGATTTCGTTTACTTTCCGCGCAAAAGATTCCGGGGCTTCTGTCTTTTCCGAAGAATGAAGCCAGTAACGAATTTTGTGGGGATGTAAATCTACCTCATTTTTAAAAAACGGCTGACAGATTTCTCAGAAATCTGTGCTGCTATCCCCTGCTTTTTAATTTCTGCCACTAACAGTGGGAGGCTCCACTGGCTTACTTCGTACCCAAAATCGTTCGGGTTGCCGCAGGCGAGGTCGATGATCCGCATGATCTGGTCCGGCGTAAAAACAGACGGGGCACCGGGGCGTTTTTTATCGGACAGGACTGCCCGTATCCCATCTTCGAGTTTTTCCGGGTCGTCCATTTCAATCTTCCGCAAGGCCGGGAGCGCTGCGAGGAACCGGCTGCGCCAGGTGGCAACATTATTATAATGAAGCCCGACCTGTGATGCAATATTCTGATTGAGTTCCCCCTGTGACGCAAGCAGGACAATGCTGGCTCTTTTGACCAGTCCCGACGGAAGGGAGCGGCTTTTTGAAAAAGCAGATAATATATTTTTCATGGCATCAGATAAAACCGGGATGGTATCAATTGTTTTCCTTCGCATAGTAATCCATCCATTCTTTAGTGATAGAATTATTATGCACCGACTACAATAAAAAAGCAACATTTATTCATTATTATTTAAGCAATGTTGTACTAGTACTCCGTATACGGTACTCCCGGGGCGTACACCCTTGTGTCTTTTTGAACACGAAGCTGAAATAATGGGGATCTTTATAGCCCACCTCCAGCGCAATGTCCCTGGAAGGCTTCTCAGTCTGACGCAGCAGTTTCTTTGCCTTCTCCATGCGTTTCTGCGTCACATACTCGATAAACGTCACTTCCATCTCCTGACTGAAGACAGCACTGAAATAATTGGCGCTGACGCCCACTTCTCCTGCCACCGCATTGAGGGAAAGGCTCTCCTGCCTATAATTTTCTTCTATATAATCCAGTGCCCGTTTCAGCACGGTCTTACTGCGGTTGACAGATTCCTGGTCACGCAGTTCCATGGCCTTTTCCAGTATGTTCTTAATATAAGCAGTCAGTTCCTCCACACTGAAATTGGCCTCCTGTATCTGCTCCTCCCCCAACAGCTCCAAAAATTCCTTCTTGTCATAGCCGATAGATTCCACATATGCCATCACCACGAAATGCACATGAAATACAAGATAATTCTGGAAAAGCCTGGACTGCAGCGCATCCTGAATACTGCGCAGCCAGCTTAGCGTAAAGTCCTGGATCTCATCAAGGCTGCCTCTGGTCAGGAAATCCCGGATCAACCCCGGATCGACCTTAGCGGAATCGATATCCCCGATCTTGCCACCGGATGCAGGCGGCATATAGTTGTCCGTCACTTCTTTCTTGAAAATATGAACTGTAGGCATCAGGAACCTGTATGCAAACTGGTGGTTGGCAGACGTATAACACTTGGCCAGCATGCTGAGCCGTTCCACCGGCTCCCCGGCTGCGGCGTACCAATCCAGCGCGCCATCCGTGGAACCGCAGATACGCTCTATCCCCTCAAGGCATCTGTCCGTCAGTTCCTGTATCTGCTCCGGATTTCCCTTGATCAGCACCACATAAGTATTGATGTTCCAGCGGAAAACAATGTGTTCAGGATAACGCACAAAATACCTCAGCAATTCGTCCCTCTTTCTGGCAAAGTTCTCCGACTCGAAACCATTGTCCGGCCCTTCCCTTTTCTCCAGCAGGCTGAACATCATCAGATTATAGCAGGACGCATTGATCTTCAGCGACAGTTTGGCCGCCTCCTCGTAGATATCCTGTACAGGAATCCGCCCCTCGAACACCTTCATGAAAAAATTCGTCCGGGAGAATTGTTCATACTCCCTCGTCTCTTCCTGGAATTTGTCCTGATACCGTTTCTGCTCCTGCTCCGTCTCAATCTTAGTCCGCAGCTCACTCAGCACCTTCTGCAGCGTGGCCCGCGTGATAGGCTTCAGCAGATACTGCTCCACCCCCAGCGAAATGGCCTGTCTGGCATACTCGAAATCATCGTAGCCGCTGATGATGATGATCTTCGTCTCCGGGAACTCCTGATGTACGATGCGGCTCAGAGACAATCCGTCCATAAAAGGCATTCTTATATCAGTCAACAACACATCCGGCCGTGTCTTCTGGATCAGCGGCAGCGCCATTTCACCATCGCTGGCCTCTCCCACGAATTTATACCCGTACTGCTGCCAGGGAATGTTGTCCCTCAGCCCTTCCCTGACGATACTTTCATCTTCCACGAGAAATATTTTCAGCATGTTTTCCTCCATTCCGAAGCGTGCGCAGAGATCAAGTTAATAGTTTCTCTCCTGCAGCACTTCCTCCGTCACATTATCGATCGTAAAGATATCTTCTTCCACATAATAGTCCTTCTCCACTTCCTGCCCCTTCTCCAGCATAGATATCACCTGCGAAAGATATTCTCCTTGGTTCGGGTTGCATTCAATATCCACGTTGATCGTGCCGTCGGCCACCATCTCCAGCGCATCATGCACGGCATCGAAGGAAATGATGCTGATCTCTCCGTATACCCCAACGGTCCGGCCGGCCTCCCTGATGGCCTCGATAGCGCCGAAGGTCATATCATCATTCTGAGAGACTACCACGTCGATGTCCGAATATTTACGCAGAAAACCTGCCATCACCTCTTTACCTTTGGCAGAAGTAAAGTCGGCACATTTTTCCTCCAGGATCTTCCAGTTGGCGTGTTTGTGCGCCACCTCCGCAAAACCCATACTTCTCCCGATCGCAGAGGAAGCGCCCTCCGTCCCTGTCAGCACTACAATATTCACGTCCTCCTCTTCGGTCACGCCTTCCTTGCGCAGATGCCCTTCCAGCCATCGGCCGGCCTTGACCCCCTCCTGCCTGGAATCAGTGCCGACCCAGCTGACGCACAGATCCTGGTCTGCCGCCTCCACTTTTCTGTCCATCATGATGACCGGGATCCCCGCCTCCTTCGCTTCCTGCAGCACTGTCCGCCAGCCGTTCTCCACCACCGGAGCAAACACGATATAATCCACCCGCTGGGAGATGAAGCTGCGGATCGCTTTGATCTGATTCTCCTGCTTCTGACGCGCATTGCTGAAAAGCAGGAAATAACCGTTCTCCGTGGTGAAGACCGACTGCACCGATTCCGTATTGGCTGTTCTCCACCCCGACTCGCTGCCCAGCTGGGAAACACCCACCACGATGCGGTCTGTCTCTTCGCTGACGTAGGGCTCCTCCTCGATATCCGTAAACAACCCCAGTCCCCAGACAAACACTGCCAGAAAGATTGTGACTGTCAGTATGAAAATGACGATCAGTTCATTATGTTTCCAATTTGTTCTCATATGACCTGTTCTTTCTCCTGTTGATATCCTGTTTTCCTTTTGTAATACGCAGCCGAATCAAGGCTGCCATAAAGGATAAGATTGCATTAATCCTATTGACCGCAGTGCAAAATCTAAAAAACGTTATCCCTCATAGGGGATCGCCGGGATCACTACCTCCACGCAAGTACCCTGTCCGGGTGCAGAGTCGATCTCCATACCGTACTCTACACCGAAATTCATACGAATGCGTTCATTCACATTAGCCAGCCCAAAGCCCTTGCCGGTGTCCTGACAAGGCTTCCTGATCTCACTGCGCAGATTATCCAGTTCTTCTTTTTCCATGCCCACACCGTTGTCCTGCACCTGAAAAAGCACCGTATCCCCCAGCAGCTTTCCGGTGACCACGATAACGCCCTTTGCCCGCTTATACTTGATCCCATGATAAAGGGAATTCTCCACCAGCGGCTGCAGCGTCAATTTCAGGATTTTATACCTGTACAGCTCAGGCGCAATGTCGATCCGGTATTCCAGAATGTCCCGGTAGCGCACCTGCTGAATCTCCAGATAACTCCTGATATGCATCTCTTCCTCCTGGATCGTGATATACTCCTTGCCTTTGCTTAAGACCAGGCGGAAAAACTCCGACAGAGATACTACCATATTCACCGCCTTGTCGGAAGCATGTCCCTCGATCAGCCAGACAATGGTATCCAGCGTATTATACAAAAAGTGCGGGTTGATCTGTTCCTGTAAAAGCCGCAGATCCGCATGCCGCATCTTGCGCTCGTCCTCCTTGATCTTACCCACAAGCTCCTCCAGGCTCTCCGTCATGCTGTTGACACTGTCCGCCAGCACTGCCACCTCATCATTGGTATCCGTCCTCGCCCGCGCCGAGAAATCCCCCTGCGAAATCTGCCTGGTCACCTGCGAAAGTTCTTGAATAGGCTTGATGATACCTGCCACGATCATCATCGTCAGAACCACCACCATCACCACGAGAAGCACAAGCAGAATGCCGCAGAATATCGTGAAGGTATGTACCCTGTCATTGAGCTGCTGTGTCAGGTGTTCGATGCTTCTCGTCTGATAATAGATATAAGACTGAATGTTATCCTGAACCAACTCAGTCATGATATAAATATTGTTGTCAAGCATCTCGATATTCATATCATAACTTTTCTCAGACTCCAGATTCGACTTGATATCGTCTACCCGGTCTTCCAATGTATCAATATTGCGCATCAGGATCTGCAGCCAGGCCCTGCTCTCTCCGTCTGTCGTGATCTTCATTAATTTACCAAATTCACTGCGCAGATCTTCGATCATCCCATAAGGGTTCTGCAACCCTTCCTCATCACCCACCGTCTCAAAGGTGACAGACCCCACCACTAACTTATAGAGACTTTCATCCATCTCTTCCTTAAAATTCAGGTTATAGTTATTTGCCACCGTCATATTGCTCACGATGGCTCTGTAAGCATTGCTGTAACTGTGCAGCGCGTAGATCAGATAGACCACCATGATCAGAAACGGCACCGCCACCGTCGCAGACAACATAAAAAGTTTATTCTTAATGGAATATTTCACCTTATCAGAATGCACGTTAACCTCCCGTTGACAGCAATATACTTTTAACATCATATCATACTTGCATCCTGATGTCAGCTTTGGGTAACAGTTCAGCCTTTGGCACAAACTCACGGCAGAATACTTGCATCCCTCGATTCATATACTAGGAACAAACCCAACTGACAGGTGCTGCCTTGAAACGCCATCTATCTTTCAAACAATGGGCTGCTGCCCTACTCCTTTTTGCAGGCTTTAGCGCTGCAACTTTTTATTGTTATCATCTACATCATGCGGATGCCCGCTTTGAACAATTTACGGAACGCTTTTTCCTGGAAGAACTACAGGCCAATCCGATCCATTTCCACTATTCCATAGACGACCCGGAAGCCTGGCATATCGACGAATCCAAGTTAAAGCTTCCCGTTTACCATGCGGGCGAGGCTGCGAACAATGTCTATGCGCTGTCCACTCTGTCCGACCGCCTGGCGGAATTTGAACCGGATAAGCTCTCTGAAGTGAACCGTTCCCTCTGCAATCTTCTGAGTACATACATAGATGCCGCATCCCGTACCGCATCCTACCCTTATTTCTCCGAGCCCCTCTCCCCTTCCTCCGGTATGCCCTCGGAACTGCCGGTCCTGCTTGCAGAGTACCGGCTCGATACAGCTGAAGACATAGAACTTTATCTGTCCATCTTAGAGCAGATCCCCGCTTACTTTGACGGTCTTATCGTGTTTGAGCAGGAAAAAGCGGCGGCCGGGCTTTTTATGTCGGATACCACCGCCGATAAGGTCATAAAACAGTGTGCGGAACTGATGAATGTCGAGCAGCTGGAAAATAATTCTCATTTTCTGGAACTTACTTTTATCCAGAGACTGGATGTGCTCCTGGAAGCCGGTCTGATCACCGAGCAGGAGGCACTATCCTATGAGGCCGAAAACAACAGGCTTCTCACCACCGTCGTCGCACCCGCCTACGACCGCCTGGCCGACGAACTGACCCTGCTAAAAGGAAGCGGCAAGGATACCTGCGGTCTGGCAAGGCACGAAGGCGGGCAGGACTATTATAAGGCGCTGCTTCGAATGCAGACCGGTTCGGTGCGCACCATAGACGAGATCAAAGAGCTTCTCTTCCGTGACCTGAAATCTAACTATGAACAGATGGCTACCCTGCTTGCCAAAGATCCCTCCCTGAAAGAGCAGTTTCTGAACGAGCAGGCGCTGCTGCCTCAGATGACGCCGGAGGAGATGCTTACCTATCTGGAAACGGCAATCCGGCAGAATTACCCTGCTATTCCGGACGCTACAGTCGACGCACCGGTGCGGTGCACCGTCAAATATGTGGACGACAGTCTGGAACCCTACACTGCACCGGCTTTCTATATGACACCGCCCATAGACAATGTATGGAATAACACCGTCTACATCAATACACTGGATACCCAGGGAGATATCTCCCTGTTCACAACATTGGCTCATGAAGGCTACCCCGGACATCTCTATCAGACGCTGTACAGTCAACAGTTCTGGGAAAAATCCGGTATCACGCCGCTGCGCAGCGTCCTCTATTACGGCGGTTTTGTGGAAGGATGGGCCATGTACGCAGAACTGTCCTCCTACGACTACGCCGTTTGTCTGGCGCAGGATCTCCACCCGGAAGCCGCAGATCACTATCAACTGTGCCGTCTGGACAGACAGATTCAGCTTTGCCTGTACGCCCTGTTAGATATTTTCATCCATTATGACGGCGCGACCCTGGAAAACGTGTACGATATCCTGTCTTCTTTCGGCGTTGCAAACACGGAGACCATGACTGCCATCTATACCTATATCGCCGAGGAGCCCTGCAACTATCCCAAATATTATCTGGGCTATCTGGAGATCATGGAATTAAAAAAGCAGGCCGCTGCCCTCTGGGGCGAGAACGACTCTGCCTTCCTCTATCGCTTCCACTGCTTCCTGCTGGAGAACGGTCCCGCGGATTTCGGGACGTTGACCAAACTGCTGTATACTACTTAAAAAGCTGCTTACAGCTCTGTTGCTCCTATTTGCGGAAAAACCGATCCAGCTTCACCAACGCCTTCTCCAACACGACCTGCTCTTCCGCCGACAGTTCCTCCACAATGGCCTCGATCATCTGTTCATGGAACCGTTGGTGGTGTAGATAGGCCTTCCTGCCTTTCTCCGACAGGGAGATCAACACCACCCGCCTGTCCTCTTCACTTCTGACCCGCTCCACGTAACCTTTCTTCACAAGACTGTTAACCGCTATGGTCAGTGTCCCTGTAGTCACGCCAAGCGTTTTGGCCACACTCGTCATATTCCTGGCCCCTTCCATATCGACCGCCTCGATCACATGCATGTCGTTGGCCGTTACATCCTTATATTCTCCGCTGCAGATCGCCCGCTCCTCTATGATATTGATATTGCGGAACAGCCTCACCAGCACCTCATTTAACATATGGTTGATGTTCATTTCTACCTCTGACAATACTACGGAAATTGCCCCTCTTCCCCGCAATCTCCTGGAATCCGTTATATAAACCGTAAAACCTAAATATGCATCATACCGCCGGATCCCGGCGTCACAACACTATTATTTTAACAAAAATTAGTTTGATAGTCAAATTAATCTTGACTATTCTTCTTCCAAGATACTGTCCACATAGTCCCTGTCCCAGAGCAGGATGCGCAGCTTCTCTGCTGCCGCCACCGCCGGTGCCGTAAAATGCTGATTAGTCATGACAACGCCAACCATCCGGTCATAGTAATCTCTGCCGGCATAAGTCCGCAGGACGGCATCAACGCCTACCGGTCCATTATAGCGCTTACATTGCACCGCATAGGTCACCCCTTCCTTTTCCGCCAGAATATCCACGCCGAAATCACCGCTGCCCCTGGTCACCTCCACTTCCGCAAATCCCTGCCTCTCCAAGAGATCCGCACAGAAATACTCAAAATCATGTCCCTCCATCTCATCCATCACTCTCATCCGCCTGTTACGGTGAATGCTGCGGATCACACAAAATATACCTGCAATAAACAGGAGAAGGAGAAGTATGCTGATCACTATGGTAAGAAGGATTGTCAATTCAGTCTGTTGCATGGGAGATCTTCCGTTCCTTTATCTTCATATTCCTTTATCTTTATATTCCCTTATTTTCCATTCTTTATATCTTCTTTAAAAAGGAATCCTGCCTGCAGGATTCTCTGCAGATCAACTCTGTGAGATCCGTCTTTGGCAACCCCTATTATACTACCGGGTTCCTTTCTTTTCTATTGGCAATTTTGATTCTTTGCTATAAGAATGATTTGCATAGACTTTACAGGAAGTGAACTTGTGCTATACTAAAAGGCAAAAGTTATCATACATAGGGAGGATCATTATGAAAAAAATACTTTTTGTCCTGGCACTGACTTTCACGATCATACAGACCGGCTGCGGCATCAAGAAAGAGGCTGCAGATCCTTATTTTAATGCAACCGTATTAGAAGTAAACGAGAAGTCCGTTCTGGTAGAGCCTTTTGAAGGTTCAAACGAATTAAGTTCATCCGATCAGATCGTGGTCAGCACGGCTGTCATCTCAGACCACAAACTTCCGGCAATGGAGGCGGGAACTCTGATCCGAATCGTCTATGACGGCGAGATCGCAGAAACCTATCCGGCACAGATTGCCAATACTTTTGCCATCTATCTGATAGACGAAACCGGGGAACTGCTCGAGGGTGCACCGTAACAGTACCGTGCGCCCTTTGCCTGTATTTATTCCACAGCTTCTTTCACGCTACAATTTACGACAAATATTCTAACAATTTGCAAATATAAAATTTATTTTATAATTTCTTTCTTTTTTCTTTCGATATTTGACACATCCCATTCACAATTCCACTGTATAGTATTACTTGTAGTTGGGGAATACATAACATACATGACTATTCTGACCTACATAATAATGGAGCCGCCGGTGCTGGCTTGGTGTCGATCGGCTTCGACTAAACATAACAGCTGCATTCCATGCAAATGCACTGTTGACATATATTTGAGTTTACACATTTCTATCCTTCTCACACAGAAAAACAGCGCTCCATAACGGAGTGCTGTTTTTCTGTACTTACGTTCTTCCTGCCTCCCCTGACTCCCATCATTCTGCCCTCATAGAATCTTAAGCCAAATACAAGCAAGTTTATCTCTTTGCTGGCCCTCTACACCAACATCCCGGCCAGCACAATGCTTGCCACGATCCCCGCCAACGTCGAAAGCAGCGCTCCTTTGAGCGTATATCTTGTCTTCGTCACTTTAGCCGCCAGGAAATAAACCGACATCGTATAAAATATCGTCTCTGTACAGCTCATCATGATCGATGTTGTCAGACCGATCAGGGAATCCGGACCGTGATTCTTAAAGATATCCAGCACCAGCCCCGTAGCCGCAGACGAAGAGAACATCTTGATCAGCATCAACGGCACCAGCTCCGAAGAAAAGCCCAGTCTTGCCGCAATCCCGGAGAAAAGCCCTCCCACAAAATCCAGAAAACCGGAGGCCCGCAGCACTCCCACCGCTACCATAAGCCCGATCAGCGTAGGCATGATCTGGATAACGGTATGAAATCCGTCCTTCGCTCCTTTGATAAAATCCTCGTACACATTGCTTCTGGCAGCCAGCCCGTATGCCACAATGTAAAATATAATGACAGGAATGATGATATTGGATATGTTTGATAATACTGCGACCATAGGGATGCCTCGACAAGATAGAGCAGTCTCTTTCACAGAAGTATGAAAAGAATATCTATAATCTGTGTCCGGAAGTCATGCGGTACAAGTATGACGCCTTCTATGGATGACAACGTTCTTTCACACAAAGAAAAAAGACTGCACAGAGTATTAATACAATCTATGCAGTCCTGCTGTTTCATATGTCAGCATGTTATTATGCACTTTTGCCTTTATTCACACCTCGTGCGGCAGTCAAATACCCCGCAGCAAGCTGACGGGGCATCCAACTTGCAACGCAGCAGAGCTGCGGGGTATCTGACCCTCGCGGCATTCGCCAAATACTCGTGCGAGCACGGTACTTGGCTCATTGCTCGCGGGAATGAACCGTATTGCTATCACACAACGGCCCACCGATTCTATGGTTTCTGCACGGTCCGTCTGCCCTTCTTACTCTGCCATGGCAATATCCCGCGCCACATAGACGCCGCTGGCAGAAGCATGTGACAGCGAATGCGTCACACCGCTTCCGTCACCAATGATATAAAGCCCCTTATACTTCGTCTCCAGATGTTCGTCGATTGCCACTTCCATATTGTAGAATTTCACCTCTACACCGTAAAGCAGCGTGTCGTCGTTGGCCGTACCCGGAGCGATCTTGTCGAGGGCATAGATCATCTCGATAATGCCGTCCAGAATACGCTTCGGAAGCACCAGACTCAGATCTCCCGGCGTGGCCGCCAGCGTAGGCTGCACCAGCCCTTCCTCGATCCTCTTCTCATTGCTGCGCCGTCCCCGTACCAGATCGCCGAAACGCTGTACGATCACACCGCCGCCCAGCATATTTGAAAGTCTTGCAATACTCTCCCCATAACCGTTGCTGTCCTTAAAGGGCTCGGAAAAATGTTTCGCCACAAGCAGCGCAAAATTCGTGTTCTCCGTCTGCTTATCTGCCCCCTCATAGCTGTGCCCGTTTACCGTCACGATGCCGTTGGTGTTCTCATTGACCACGATGCCGTGAGGATTCATGCAGAAAGTGCGCACCCTGTCCTCAAATTTCTCCGTCCGGTAGACGATCTTGCTCTCATACAACTCATCCGTCAAATGGGAAAAGATCACTGCCGGCAGCTCCACACGGACACCGATATCCACGCGGTTGGATTTCGTCCGGATATCCAGCTCCCTGCACACATGCTCCATCCATTTGCTGCCGCTGCGGCCCACGGATATAACACATCTGTCACATTCAAAAGAGGCCTCCTCGCAGACTACACGGTAACTTCCGTCCAGATTTTCCACTGTTATGACTGGTGTATCGAAGTAGAAGTCCACTCTGTCCTTTAACTCGGCATACAGATTCTCCAATACGATATAATTGATATCTGTTCCCAGGTGGCGCACGGAAGCATCCAGCAGACTCAACTTGTTCTGCAGACAAAGCTTCTTAAAATGCGTTCCGGTAGTACTGTACAGCTTCGTGCCCTCTCCGCCGTACCTCATGTTGATCTCATCTACATATTTCATCAGGTCAATGGCCTGCTTTCTGCCCACGTATTCATACAACGTGCCGCCGAAATCATTGGTGATGTTATATTTTCCGTCAGAAAAGGCCCCCGCCCCACCGAAACCGCTCATGATCGAGCAGGTCTTACAGTGAATGCAGCTTTTTACCTTATCGCCGTCGATCGGACAGCGGCGCATTGCAAGTTCATGCCCCGATTCAAACACCGCGATCTTCAGCTTCTTCTCCTGCTGTAACAGTTCATAGGCAGTAAAGATCCCGCCCGGCCCTGCACCAATAATAATGACATCATATTTCATAATTTTCTCCATTCCGAAGCGCCCCAAATTAGGCGCTGGCCCAACCACCTCAACACTCATAAGCGCAAACTAATATTGTTCATCTGCCGAACCGCCTGACAATACGGCTTCCGAATCATTAACTACAAGGTGCACTCCTGTTTCTCGTTCTCTTCCAACTGCCTGCCGATCAAAACCCCGCGGCAGTCGCTAAATATCTGCAAGAAGCCACTCGGCTCGTTGCTCGCGGGAGTAAAGCTTCCGGAACAACCCACTAAGACAGCTTGAATAATTTCCACCTGTGCGGTTGAATGCTCCAAAGAGCATCCAACCCGACTTCCGCATTCGTAAAACCCGTGCTTAAGCACTCCTGCGTCTGCTTACGCATCCGCGTTTTACTCATTTGGAAGTGGGTTGCTAATCCAATTGCCTGTCTGCATTGCCATAAATGGCATACAGACAGATTATTGGATTGCAACCGCACAGTTGGAATAATTGTATCATGCGGTCACAAGTCTGTCACTCGTTTCCTGCAAAGAATTCGCCGCGGATGCGCCACGGATGCTTTTATAAGATAAAATCCGTCGCGTCATCTTCTTTTCCCCAAAATTCTTTATCCAGCCATCTCTCCTGGCGACTCTTAAAAATGATCACTGAATCCAGCCCCTTATCAATATAAGGTTTCAACTCCTGTTGCAGTTTCGTGATCTGCACTTTGGTCATTTCTCCCTCAAAGACGGAGTTTTGAATGTGGGATAAATACTTTTTACAGATCTTATAAACATGTGACCACCGCTTGTGTCCATTTTTATCCTGTGCAATGTCATATACCAGCACTACATACATATCCTACCACCATATCTTAAACCCTTCATATTCCTTCTCACCGATAAGATGCTTGATCAGCTTGTATGCTTCCAATCGCATCAAATACTGATAACTCACTTGACGCCCCAACTCCCTGTGCATGATCGTTTTCTTTAAACGTTCTTCAAGCTCCCGGGTAATCGTTGCAGAAGCCTCCCTTTTTAAATGTAGAAAATTTAATTCCTTCGTAAAGCTGTCCTCTGTTATCTGCTTTCTGTTCAAAAGCGAAAAAATCAGCCGGTCGCCGATTAGCGGCTTAAATACTTCCGAGAGGTCAAGGCACAGCGAAAATCTGCGTGCCCCCGGTTCATGCAGATAGCTGATCGTCGGATTTAACTGCGTGTGATAAATCTCGCTCAACACTTTTGTGTAGATCATGGAATTTACATAGGAGATCAACGAATTGATCATATTATCCGGCGGATGCATCACGCGCTTTTCAAAATGAATTTCCTGGTCTACGATCACATTCCATGCCGCATAATACTGCTTCCTGATATTTCCTTCAATCCCCATCAGCTCCTCCACAGATTGGGATACGGGTATCTTCTTCCTGAGGTCATCCACTGCTGACATATAGGCTGAAACGTCCTTGCTCCTTCCATTGTAATAGCGGAGATTCCGATAAATATTGTCCGCCGCAGCCTCAATAAATTTTCTGGCAAGTACAATGCGTTTACCATGATCCGTATAATGCTCCACCTGCTTTACAAGCAGCTGCCCAGCCAGCAACTTTTCTTTTGGATAGAAACTACCCGTATAGAAGTTATAATAATTAAAAAAATGGATCGGTATGCCATACTGCGATATATAGTTGAGAAAAGTGGTATTAAACGTCATCTCCGACATCACATAAATATCATCGATTCGCTCTATCGGAATATCCTTTTTCTCACCCTCAGCAGATGTGAACTGCAAAGTGTTGTCTTTTCGCCTTAGATCACCGTTATTATAAACATAAAAGCTCTGTCCCATATTCCCTCCTGCTATGTACAAACCCCTTGGAATCAAAATGCCATCTCATCACATGATATGCACTTCACAAAGTGAACTCTTATCATGCACAACCTGCTGTCCAGTGAACCGTTTGGTCATTCATTCTATGAAAGTCGATCACTCCGAATCTTTGGCTCTCCCATGACTGCCGCCAGAATACATATTATATACTACACAAAACACAGATCATGGTATGCGCATTTATTGCATATTTTCACTGCCTGGAACTGCGGCGGAAATTCCTCTTCTATCAAAAGACAAATCTCCCGAATGATCTCCTCAAGTCGCTCCTCATCTTCCTGCGTAAGTTCCACTACCAGATTCTTCTTGATCAAAGGATAATCTATCCTGGCTTTGAATCCATCCGCACCCCGCTGTTTCAAATAATACAGATAATACTTTACCTGCCAGATACCCGCCTCCTCAATGGATCGGCTTTTCTTAACTTCATGCAGTTCCTTATGTTCCTTAATGAAATCAATATTGATGACATTGTCAATATTAATGTGCTTATCATCCCTCTGGTAACTGCTTTCATCCAAAAGTTTCCCCAGCATGACATTTTCATTCTCACTCTCCATGTTGATCTCGTGAATAAAATACCATAGCTTTCTTTTGCAGACAAAATAGTAATAAATCATGACTCCTGTGATTCGGGTTTCCATATAGGTCTCCTTTGTTAAGTGTGCTTATAGAATTTTCGCTGATCCACAATGTATCTATTTCTACCAAATACACCTGCAACACGTTGTGTAAACTCCAACTTTACATTCCACAATGTATCTATTTCTACGATCGGCGGCTGTCAGATTGAGGACAAGACATCTGACTTTACATTCCACAATGTATCTATTTCTACTGGCATTAACTGCCACGCTATAACTTCGCTTACTTCCTTTACATTCCACAATGTATCTATTTCTACTTCTGCGTCCGATACAGGTAGTCAGATATCTTGCCCTTTACATTCCACAATGTATCTATTTCTACTTTGTTGATGATTGACATTATCGTGTTAATATAAGTCTTTACATTCCACAATGTATCTATTTCTACAGAACAGCGGTGCTGGCCTTTGCGCTTATTAATCCTTTACATTCCACAATGTATCTATTTCTACCTAAATCGCTGTTTAGCTGATTAATCTGCTGTTGCCTTTACATTCCACAATGTATCTATTTCTACTCATTCTTTTTTCCATCATTCCGGTCGGAATCATAACTTTACATTCCACAATGTATCTATTTCTACATATACCTTTGTAATTGCCAGTATTGTAACCGCCCTTTACATTCCACAATGTATCTATTTCTACGTTTTTGGGCGAAAACCTTCTGGGACAACAAACATCTTTACATTCCACAATGTATCTATTTCTACTCCTGATCTAACTGCATCAGCTTCTGATTTAATGCCTTTACATTCCACAATGTATCTATTTCTACCCGAATAAACACAAATCGGATTTCCTAACTGTGACCTTTACATTCCACAATGTATCTATTTCTACGAAATAAAGAATCCGTCAATCGTTTGCTTATAAACTTTACATTCCACAATGTATCTATTTCTACGGTGCATCCGTCAGTAATGGGCTGGTCTGGATATGACTTTACATTCCACAATGTATCTATTTCTACCGGAAGGGGTAAAACTAGACGGAT
>ERZ779637.908-NODE-908-length-15240-cov-18.230622_pt1 | contig 15240 bp, 12 predicted proteins | sample MGYA00514196_ERZ779637 | MGnify/ENA primary metagenome ERZ779637 (study PRJEB29562, sample SAMEA4376700) | mouse gut metagenome | isolation source: Cecum | study: EMG produced TPA metagenomics assembly of the A DSS colitis mouse model was used to assess the...
TTTACTTTTCCAACTAACATGTTTATCACATTTAATTGCACTTGTCAATATGGTGACATGCGCAAAAATGCCCATTTTCCACTTCCCGCCACTCGGGAACCTCCGCCGCACACCTCTCGTCTGCATAAGGACAGCGGGTGCGGAACGTACATCCGGACGGCGGATTCAAAGGACTTGGCACGTCGCCTTCCAGCACGATACGCTGGCTTTCCCTCGCCTGTTTCGGATCCGCAACGGGAATTGCCGAGATCAGGCTCTTCGTGTACGGATGCAGGGGGCGGTCCACCAATTTATAGCTGTCCGCAAGCTCCACCATTCTGCCCAGATACATCACGCCGATGCGGTTGGAAATGTGCTTCACCGCCGACAGGTCGTGGGCGATAAACAGATAGGTCAGCCCCATCTGCTCCTGCAAGTCCTCAAACATATTGATGACCTGCGCCTGGATGGACACATCTAAAGCCGAGATCGGCTCGTCACAGACGATGAACTCGGGATGCACCGCCAGAGCCCTGGCAATGCCCACACGCTGTCTCTGCCCGCCGGAAAACTCGTGGGGATAACGGTTTGCATGCTCCGAGTTTAAGCCCACGCGCTCCAGAATGTGTATGATCTGGTCGTAGCGGTCCTGCTTACTCTGGGCCAGCTTGTGCACGTCGATCGCTTCCCCCACGATATCGCCCACCGTCATGCGGGGGTCAAGGCTTGCGTAAGGGTCCTGAAACACGATCTGCATCCGCTTTCTGTAAGGAAGCATGTTCGCGTACTCTTTCTTTTCCACGTCAAAAATCACATCGCCGTCAAAGGTGAATCTCCCGCCCGTAGGCTCGTAGAGCCGCAGCATCGTGCGCCCCGTGGTAGTCTTGCCGCAGCCGGACTCACCAACCAGCCCGAGCGTTTCCCCTTTATCCACATAGAAGGAGACGTCGTCCACCGCTCTGACAAATTTCTTATTTTTTCCGAAGCCTCCCGCCGGAAAATACTGGCGCAGATGCTCCACCTCAATCAAATGCTTACTCATGGGACGCTCCTTTCTCCATCTCTTCCTTCTGGTTCAGCCAGCACTGGGTATAATGCACGTCGCCAAATGTGGTGACAGGCGGCATCTCGCGCAGACAGATCTGCATCGCCGCGTCACAGCGGGGCGCGAAAGGACAGCCCGCCGGCGGATTCAGCATATCCACAGGCGTTCCCTCGATGGGAACCAGTCTCTCATGTTCCTTTGTGTCCAGTCTCGGAATGGAACGGATCAATCCTTTCGTGTACTCATGCTTCGGATGATAGAAAATGTCGTCTGTTGTGCCGTACTCAATGATCCTGCCTGCGTACATAACCGCGATGCGCTCGCACATGCTCGCCACCACGCCCAGATCATGGGTGATCATAATGATCGCCATACCAAGCTTATCCTTAAGCTCCATCATCAGTTCCAGAATCTGCGCCTGAATCGTCACGTCCAGCGCCGTAGTCGGCTCGTCCGCAATCAGAAGCTTCGGCTCACATGCCAACGCGATTGCGATCATCACACGCTGCCGCATACCGCCCGATAGCTCGTGGGGATACTGTTTTAAACGCTTTTCCGGCTCGTTGATGCCCACCAGCTCCAGCAGTTCCTTCGCTCGCTCCTTTGCCTGCTGCCTCGTCTTGTCCGTGTGCAGCCTTATCACCTCGGTAATCTGGTTGCCGATGGTGTAGACCGGATTTAAGCTTGTCATCGGGTCCTGAAAAATAATAGAAATCTCATTTCCGCGGAATTTTCGTATCTCTTTCTCGGTCATCTGCTCCACCTGATGTCCGTTAAAGTGGAGTTCACCGCCGAGCAGTTTCCCCGGATGGGCGGTAAGCCCCATCAGGCTGTAAGCCGTCACCGACTTGCCGGAACCGCTCTCTCCCACGATTCCTAAAACCTCTCCCTCCTTCAGACGGATGGAGACATCGTTTAACGCCTTAACCTCCCCGGCGGGTGTGAAGAAAGAAAGCCGCTCGTTTTTGACATCTACCAGATATTCTCCCATTCTCTCGTCCTCCTTTCTAGTTCTTCAGCTTCGGGTCAAAGGCGTCTCTGAGCCCGTCGCCGAGCAGGTTAAAGCTTAAGATAATCAGACTGATCAGCAGCGCCGGGATAAACAGCAGGTACGGGTAAGTATTGATGCCGTTCAGCGCGTCGCTTGCCAGACTTCCCAGCGAGGGCAGAGGCACCGCCACGCCCAGACCTAAGAAGCTTAAGAAGCTCTCCGTAAAGATGGAGGACGGAATCTGTAACGTCGTCGTCACGATCAGGGTGCCGATACAGTTGGTCAGCAGATGCTTCTTGATGATCCTGCCGTTTCCAACGCCTAAAGCTCTGGCCGCCGTGACATACTCGCTCTCTTTTAACATGAGCACCTGACTTCTGACCATTCTCGCCATGCCCACCCAGTAGAGCAGGGCAAACACCACGAAGATACTGATCAGATTCTCACCCACGACATTGAGCCAGTGAAAACCCGGCTTGGCAGCCAGATTGGCAAGCGGCGCCTTCAAAGACATAGACAAAAGAACGATGAGAAGGATATCCGGAATCGTATAAATGATATCCACAATACGCATCATCACCAGATCCACCCAGCCGCCGAAAAAAGCGGCAATAGAACCGTAAGCGGAACCGATGATCAGGATAATACACGTCGCAACAAGGCCCACAAGCAGGGAAATGCGGCTGCCCATCATCACGCGGATGGCATAGTCACGCCCCATCTTGTCCGTGCCGAAAACATGAGGGAACACTTTCTCGCCCGCATCGATCCTGGCCTGCTCCTCTGCCGAATACTCCATGGGCGCAAGGCTGTTCGCCCCCTTGATCTGCTCCTTGTATGTGTACGGATAAAAAGCGGGAACGATAAAGGAAAATATCATTACCACAATAATCACAACCAGCGAGACCATCGCCACCTTATTTTTTCTGAGACGGCGCATACCGTCCTTCCAGAAGCTCACGCTCTCGCGCATGATGACCTGACTCTGTTTCTCTTCCTCCGTAGCCGGCAGAAAGTCTTCCGGCTTGAGTTTTAACTGAAAACTTAAAGGATTCTCTTTCATGTTTCGCGTACCTTTCTATAAAATAATTCCAATGCACTTCTCGCGCTGTTACTTTAATTTAATTCTCGGGTCAACCAGCTTGTAGACGATATCCACAACCACGTTCATCACGATGACGAGGGTCGCGAGGAAGATCGTCGTTCCCATAATCAGCGTATAATCACGCCCGTTGATGGCTTTGATAAATTCTCCGCCAAGTCCCGGAATGACAAAGATCTTCTCCACCACAAAACTGCCTGTGATGGTGTAAGCCAGCATGGGACCTACATAGGTGACTACCGGCAGGATTGCGTTTCGCAGCGCATGTTTAAAGAGGATTTTTCCTCCCGCCAGTCCTTTCGCCCGCGCCGTGCGCATGTAGTCCTGCCCCAGCACATCCAGCATGGAGGAGCGCATCAATCTCATAATATAAGCTGTGGGGTAGAAGGACAGGGCAATCACCGGCATCACATAATGCTTCGCGCTCTCCAATCCCATCGTGGGCAGAAGCCCCAGCTTCACGCCGAAGAAATACATGAGCAGCGTACAGATCACGAAACTGGGCACCGCGATACCGCATGTCGCAATCACGCTGATTACGCTGTCCGCCGCCTTCCCCCGCTTCAAAGCGGCGATACTGCCAAGCGGGATTCCAAGAATCAGCGCCACGAGAACGGATATCCCGCCGACTCTCGCGGACACGGGAAATTTCATGGAAATGATCGACATGACGGTACGGCCTCTCTGTTTCAGACTGTCCCCGAAATCTCCGTGAAGTGCCCCGGTCATATAGTTCACATAGCGCTGGGACATGGGCTTATCCAGTCCGTACTTCGCCTCCAGCGCCGCCTGCGCCTGGGGGCTGATCGCCTTCTCCGACAAAAACGGGCCGCCGGGCACCAGGTTCATCAGAAAAAAGGTGAGTGTGGCAACCGCCCAGATCGTCACGACTGCCAGCAAAATTCTCTTCACAATGTACTTAAGCATGACTAAACTCCTTTTCTTGCATTCTGTTACAGTTCACAGCCGCGCCGGATTCCGCTGCCTTATCGCAGCGGTTCCGTGCGGACCGCCGTCTGCTTACCGCTGCTTTTTCTTTAAATCGGCTTCCTGACCGATTTTCATGGTCAGACCGATGCGTTTCTTCGGCACGTCCACCGTGAGCACCTGCACATCCACGATATCTCCCACGCTGACCGCCTCAAGCGGGTGTTTGATATAGCGGTCCGTAATCTGCGAGATATGCACCAAACCGTCCTGATGTACGCCGATGTCCACAAAAACGCCGAAGTCGATCACATTTCTGACCGTTCCCTTCAATATCATGCCGGGCTTTAAATCCTTCATATCCAGCACATCGCTGCGAAGGATCGGCGCAGGCATGTTGTCTCTCGGATCGCGCGCCGGTTTTTCCAGCTCCGTCAGAATATCCACCAGCGTGATTTCTCCGATTCCCAGCTCCTCCGCCAGCTTCTTCTTGTCCTTGACCCGCTTTGCCAGATTGCTGACCGCCGTCTGTCCGGAACCGCCGGATCCGGAAGTTGTGACATTCTTGTCACTTTCCTCCGCCGCCACATCCATGCCGCCAAGCGCAGCCGCCAAAGCCTTGCCCATCGCCGTGTCGGTATTGCGGATCACGGGCTTTTTCGGGCGGGGCTTCTTCTCCTTCGCAGGAACCGCTTTCTTCACCGCCGCCTTTTTCTGCGCCTCCTTGATATCCTCCATCGTCAGCCCCAGCTTCTCCATCAGCTTTTTCGCCGCCTCGTAGGATTCCGGGTGAACACTCGTGGCGTCCAAGGGATTGTCGCCGTCCGCAATCCTCATAAAGCCCGCGCACTGCTCAAACGCCTTCGGTCCCAGCTTCGCCACCTTGAGAAGCTGTTTCCTGTCGGTGAAGCGCCCGTTTGTCTCCCGGTAGTCCACAATGTTTCTGGCGATCACCTTGGTCACGCCGGAGACATACTCGAGAAGGGAGGCAGACGCGGTGTTTAAATCCACCCCGACCCGGTTCACGCTGTCTTCCACCACGCCGCCCAGCGCTTCGCTCAGCTTCTTCTGGTTCATATCGTGCTGGTACTGCCCGACGCCGATGGATTTGGGATCGATCTTTACCAGTTCCGCCAGCGGGTCCTGCAGCCTTCTGGCGATGGAAGCCGCGCTCCTTTGTCCCACGTCAAACTCCGGGAACTCCTCCGTTGCCAGTTTGCTTGCGGAGTAGACGGACGCGCCCGCCTCGTTCACGATCACGTACTGCACCGGCACATCCAGCTCCTTGATCAGCTCTACAATGACCTGCTCGGACTCTCTGGACGCCGTGCCGTTTCCGACAGAAATCAGGGAAACGTTATATTTTTTAATCAGCTTTTTCAGCTCTGCCTTCGCCTGCTCCACTTTATTCTGGGGCGCGGTGGGATAAATCACCTTCGTGTCGAGCACCTTACCCGTCTCGTCCACCACCGCCAGCTTGCAGCCCGTGCGGAAAGCCGGATCCCAGCCGAGCACCACCTTTCCCTTGATGGGCGGCTGCAGCAAAAGCTGCTCCAGATTTTTTCCAAATACGGAGATCGCGCCGTCCTCCGCCTTCTCGGTGAGATCGTTTCTGATCTCCCGCTCTATTGCCGGAGCGATCAACCTGTCATAACTGTCTGCGATTACTTCCTCCAGAATCGGAGATGTGACATGATTGTCATTTATTATCGTTTTGGTGCGCAGGAAATGCAGAATCCTATCCACAGGCGCCTCGATTTTCACCGTCAAAAACTTCTCGTTCTCGCCCCTGTTGACGGCAAGGACCCGATGCCCCGCCACCTTACTGATGGGTTCCTCATACTGATAATACATCTCGTAAACGCTTTCCGCCTTCTCGTCCTTGGCGGCGGTCACGAGTTTTCCCTCCTTTATGGTGACGTCGCGGATATAGATGCGATAGTCCGCCTCGTCGGAAATCTGCTCCGCGATAATATCCTTCGCGCCCTGCAGCGCCTCCGCAGCCGTCTTCACGGATTTCGCTTCGTCCTCATCCTCGCGGATGTACTTCGCAGCCTCCTCCTCAATCGGAGTCGTCGTCTCCTGTGTAAGGATGAACGCCGCAAGGGGTTCTAACCCCTTCTCCTTCGCCACGCCCGCGCGTGTCTTTCTCTTCGGGCGGTAAGGACGGTAGAGATCCTCCACCACCACCATAGTCTGCGCCGCCTCGATGCGCGCCTTAAGCTCGTCAGTCAGCTTGCCCTGCTCCTCGATACTGCCAAGAACCTGCGCCTTCTTCTCTTCCAAATTCCGCAGGTATGTAAGCCGCTCGTGAAGATCCCTCAGAACCTCGTCGTTTAAGGAGCCTGTCATCTCCTTCCGGTAGCGGGCGATAAAGGGAATCGTGTTCCCCTCGTCAATCAGGGAAACCGCCGCCTCCACCTGCCATTTCTCTACCTGTAATTCCTCTTTCAACTGTAAAATAATGTCCATAATACCCTCTTCTTTATCACTTCATAGCAATAAAGTATACATGCATTCTTTTGCCTAACGTTTTTATTATACAGGATAAATCCGAAATCCGCCACAGGAAACTATGGTTTTTTTAGGAAAAATATGCTAAACTATAGAAGATTATAAGTTATAGAAAGCGCAAAACACAATTTTGTGTGCATGGATATCAGGAAACGAGGCATATACGATGGACTACGGACCAAACAATCCGCAGGGCGATCCCCGCGGCGGTTACAATCCTTACAATAACAACAATCCGTACAACGGCAATAATCCGTACAATAATCCTTACGGCACGCCACTGCAGCCTGCCCCTTTTAAAACAAAGGGTGAAAATATGGCTTCCGCTTCCATGATCCTTGGTATTATCACACTGGTAAGCCTTTTGCTGCTGCGGCTGTCCCTGCCGTTTCTTCTGGGCGGTGTCGGTATCATTCTGGCAATCCTCTCTAAGGGCGGCGCACGAAAGATGGTCGGCAAGGCGAAGGCGGGCATGATCTGCAGTATCACCGGACTTGTGCTGGACGTGGCGTTCTGCGTTTTTGCCGTGTGGCTTGTGTTTGCCCTTCCCAAGATCTCCCCGAGTCTGACCGAGGAAGTCAATAAGATGTGCGAGGAGCAGTACGGCGTCTCTTATTATGAAATGATGGATGAAATTTACGATATGTGGGATTTTGACGAGGTAGAGTAAAGGTAGTTAAGAAAGGCAGGGTAACGTTATGACAATTTCTCCGATTATGGGAACTTCCTATTATAATCCTTATGGCGCGAACAACGCCTATACCGGACCTTCGACAGCCTCCCCCTACAGACAGGAGCAGCCCGCAGGCGCCCCTTCTTCCGGGCAGGAACAGCCTGCCGGAACCCCTTCCTCCGGGCAGAGACAGCCCGCAGGCGCCGCGGAAGCTGCCGCACAGGGTATGCCCGGCGTGGCGCATGAATCCGAGGACGGTCGCGTCATCATCCGCAACCCCGGTGAATCCACCGAGAGACAGGCGGGAAAGAAATCTTCCCCCGCGGAGTGCGAGACGTGCAAGAACCGCAAATACAAGGACGGCTCCGACGAAGGTGACGTCTCCTTTAAGGCTGCGGCGCACATCGATCCGAAAGCCGCCGCGGCGAGAGTCAGAAGCCACGAGCAGGAGCATGTGAGCAACGCCTACCAGAAAGCCGAAAAAAACAACGGCAAGGTAGTCTCATGCAACGTGTCCATCCACACGGCGATCTGCCCTGAATGCGGACGCACCTATGTGTCCGGTGGCACCACCGCCACCCAGATCAAATACCGCAACGAGGAAAACCCTTATCAGAAGGATATGAAGTCCTCCGACGCGGCGAATAAATACCTCGGCATGAACTATGATGAGGCGGTGTAAAAGCCGGTCACAGCGTTTTATGCTGTATTCTTTGCAGAATTTTTGCAGAAAGGTTGACATAACATTATTATGAACCGATTTAAGTCCTCCGCGGAACTGAAAGCCAGCGCCAGAGAGCATCTGCTCGGACATTACGGCACGGTCATAGGCGCATTTTTAATTGTGAGCGCGCTTATGGGCATAGTCACCATCGCCGTGAGCCTGATCGTAGATCTTGGCACGATACCCGGCACCATCATCTACTATGCGATTATGTTTCTGGTTTCCATTCTGACCGGATTGTTTTCCTCGGGCAGCGCCTACCTCTATCTGAAGCTGATCTGCGGACGCCCGGTTTCTGTGGGCGACCTGTTTTACGGTTTTCAGCTCTACCCGGACAAAGCGATTGTCATACAGGCATGGATCACGCTGATCACCTACCTGTCGAGCCTGCCCCAGATCGTTTTAAACTATATGATGATGGCAAATGCGAATCATCTGGGCAAGATGATGAACCTCATGCTGCCCTATGCCCTCTCCCTGATCCTGTCGGGAGTGGTTTCCGTTATGCTGAGCCTCTTTTACGCGCAGACTTATTTCCTGCTCCACGATTTTCCGCAGTACACGGCGAGGGAGCTGCTGCAAAAAAGCCGGTGCCTCATGGTGCATCACAAGGGTCGGCTCTTCTATCTGTATGTGAGTTTTCTTCCGCTCCTGCTCCTCGGACTGCTGTCTTGGGGACTCGCGCTGCTGTGGGTCATCCCTTATATGGCGGCGACTGAGGCGGAGTTCTTTCTGGATCTGATCAAGAATAATGCGGAGGCTGCTGTTTAGGCGGTCTCTTTTTTCTCCACCTCTTCCGCCGCATTTTCTAATGCCCTGAAATCACAGCAAAATTTGACTATCTTTCCTGTTTTCAATTCTGATCAATATTAATAAATGTCAGCTTTCCCTGCAATGTGAACATTAAGCCGCTCCTTATCTTTTGTGTAAAAAATGTGGGAAGCCAAGGCTTCCCACTCGTTAATGTTCATCTCTTTTATGGCTCGAGACCATAAGGTTAATGGAGACCTCTCTATAACCATAATATGACAAACAACATGCGCTGTCAACCGTATATTTATACCTTTAATTTTTACACTTCCTTTTTTCTACTCACTGCCTACAACGCCTGTCTCAGATACTCCCTGTCAAAACCGACTCTGCCCGCACGTTTCCCGATACTGTGATAGTACACCAGCAGACAGAAGATCGCCGCAACCGCGCAGCATCTCCTGAATCTGCCGCCCTTCTTCGCCCAGCGGATAAACGCCGCAACGAACACTTCCTTCTCCCGCTCGGTCATGCCGCGGCTTTCTTCCATGAAGTAGAGAAGCAGATAAGTCAGTCCGGCAATCATCGCCACCGTGGCATAGATTTCCGTCGGCGCAGCATCGCCTGTTTTCGGCTCCCCGCCGCCTGTCGGCGTTTTCTTCCCGCCTGCTGCCTGTCCTGTCGCAGAAGCGCCGCCATTGCCCGCACTGCTGTCCGGTGCGACAGCATCCTGCAGAGAGGATGCTTGTGACACAACTGTCACCTGTGCCGTTCCCGTTTCGCCACCGGGGATATCTCCATCAGGCGCAGGGTTGTCCCCGCCGCCATCCGGGGTATCGTCACCCGGATCTGGTTTATCTCCACCGCCACCCGGTTTATCCCCGTCGTCGTCCGGTTTATCATCACCGTCATCCGGTTTGTCATCACCCCCATCGTCCGGTTTATCACCACTATCGGCTTCAAAAGCGGCATGAATCGTATGGTTCTCCGTCACATTCGTGAACGTATAGTATCTGGCTCCCGCCTGCGCCCTTGCCAGAGTGTCCTTCAATTCTGCCGTCACGTCCTTGCCGTCCACCGTAACTGTTTTTATTTTGTAACCTTCATTTGGCGTGATGGTAAAGGACTGCTCCCCGCCTTTTGTGACAGCTATGTCACCTGTAGGGTCAATCGTCCCTCCCTCTGTGGCATCCGCCGTAATATGTAATTGCTCCGCCGTCTTTTCCACCCAGCTTGCAAAGATGCTTGTGATGTCTGTCACAGGCGTATCAAAGTCATAGGGCGTGCTGCCGCCGTCCGTCGTCTTCCATCCGGCAAACTGCCGATCCGCCTTCTGCGGATCCTCCGGCTTCGCCGCCTTCTTTCCTCTTAAAATAATCTGCGGTTCCTGCGGGGTTCCGGCTTTATAAGCCTCTGTCCCATCATAGAAGGTCGCTGTATAGTAGTGGACGTCCTTTTCCACATCCGTCCCGTTCACCGTCACATCCACTTCGGTGTCCGCACCGTTCACACGCACTTCCGCTCCCGTGTCCCTCGCTCTGGAATAAAGGGAGTCCACGGGAACGCCTGTAATATCATAAATGTGGTATGTACCGTTGGGCACCTGACTGATGGTGTAGGAGCTGTCCCCCGTCTGCCCCGGGACTTCGAGGAAACCGCTGTCGCCGCCGCCAAGCAGGGCGAAGGTTCTGCTGTGACCGCTCCATGGATTTTTGTCTTTCTTCACGTTGATGGTCACAGTGTAAGTATCTACGGTCACTCCTTCATAGGACCAGCCGTACCATCTGCCATTGTCTGCATCGCCGTCATTTTGCGCGGCCTCTTTGAAGGCGTCAGTATAGGCTTGTCCCCTCAATTCATCCTTACTCGTATCAAATGTATCAAAAAAACGAATATATCTCCTATTCACCTCATTATTGTCGGGAAATGGAGCAAATGCGTCTCTCCCGACCTGCGGAAACCGGATGTTCACATCTGATGATACAACAATATCAAACGCTTTCAATCGGACACAATCTTTAAACGCCTCCACGCCTATCTTCGATATGTTTTCTGATATTGTCACACTGGCCAGACTGCTGCAATCTGAAAACGCGCCCTCACCTATATTTGTTACATTTTCCGGTATCACCACATTGTTTAAACCGCTACAAGACGCAAATGTATATTGTTCGATACGCGTCACACCTTGCGGTATCTCTACGCCGGTTAATTTTTTGCATTTATAAAATGCCGCCTCCCCTATCTGCGCCACATTTTGCGGTATCTCTATGGCGGTTAAGCCCTCGCATCCATAAAAAACGTTCCTCTTTATATTCGTTACACTTTCCGGTATCGTTACGCGGGTTAAGCTTTTGCAGCCCTCAAACACAGCCGTCTCTATACATGTCACACCCTGCGGTATCTCTGCGCTGGTTAAACCGCTCCCCGCAAACGCAAGTTCCCCTATTTCCGTCACGCCTTCCGGTATCCTCACACTGGTCAGACGGCTACAGTCACAAAACGCGCCCTCTCCTATACTCGTCACGCTTCCCGGTATCTCTACCTTCGTTAGCCTGGTGCATCTATCAAATGTCCGCTTCTCTATACCTGCCACACCTTCCGGTATCGTTACACTCTTTAAATCTTCGTTATGAGCAAATGCCCTCTCCCCTATGCTTCTCACGCTTTTCGGTATCGTTATGCTATTCAAAAAGCAGCTATCAAACGCGCTATTTCCTATTTCTTTCACGCCTTCCGCTATCGTGACGTCGGAAAGGGCGGAGAGCGCAAATGCATTATCCCCTATACGCTCCACACTTGCCGGTATGGAAATCGTTTTTAGCGTCCAGCTCTTCTGAAATGCGTTTGCCCCTATTCCTGTCACACGATAGGTAACTTCATCCTTCACGAATGATTCGGGGATTATTACGTTTGCTACCCTATTATCCGAATCCGGGTCTTCCCCTTTTACTTCGACTTCGCCATTTCCTGTCACCCTGTACCAAAGATGAGAACCATCATCCCAGAACGTATCATCCGCCGCATACGTTTCCATCCCCTCATCCGCCGCCATCAAAGCAACACCCACTTCTCCATCCAAATCATTCTCCGAAACTGTTTCTTCCTCCCCGATTCCCTCAGAAGGTTTTACCCCCCCCCCTGCATTTTTGGCGCACGCCTCATAATCCGCCGCGCACACGGGACAGCCTTCGTTCACAGCATCTTCCGTGCACGCCGTCTCGCAGACGCACTTGTTCGGAGCACCCTCTTCGCCGCCCTGATTATCGCCCTCGTCTCCTGTCTCGTCACCACCCGCACCGGGGTTATCCTCCCCGTCATCATCTGCGCCGTCGTTGCCCGAACCTGTTTCACCGCTGCCGTCGCCACCATTGCCCGAACTAGTGCCAGCTTCACCTGTGCCGCCATTTCCTGTGTCACTGCCGGCTTCACCCGCGCCACCTTCTCCGCCGTCGTTTTCATCACCTTCCGGCGCGTCTTTGTCCGTCACATCAGTGCCGCCCGTCTGCATGTCATCCTTATGTTCATCCGAAACACCCGTCTCCACGGGCGCAGTCCCCTCATTTGCCAGCGCAGGCACCTGACATTGTCCGACCAGCAGAGCCGCCGTCAGCATCATAGCTATCCACTTGTAAACTCTGTTTTTGCTCTTTCTCATTCTGCTTCCCCACCCACCCTTTTCTCTTTTTACACTCATATAAACACACTTTATTCAAGCATTCTTTTTGCCCGCATCTGTACCTGTCTCTCCAGCATCCGCAAACGTTTCTCTGGCAAATTATATCTGGGATGTTTCCGAAGCCGAAAAGCAAGCAGTCTCCTTAAACCCTCCCGATGCCTCTGCGCAAGGATTTCCCTCGCCGTCCCAATAAAATCGTCATATACACAGGGAACCAGCGTCTGGACATACGCCGCCAGAGTATCCTCATTTTCCATGTCATCCCTTCCCGCAAAGTTCAAAAGAGCATTTCCGTGGTCAAAAAGCGGCGCGGGCGCAACGATTTTGTTTTCCTTATTATCTACCATAAAGCCAAAATTACCGAAATGTCTGTCAGTGTTTATAATTACCGCATCAAAGACAAGCATGTCATCAAGCGCATCCACAAAATTCTGCCCCAATTTCTGATAGTACGCTCTCACCGCCGCCATCCCCCCGTCGGTCACCATTCTTCCCACGGGCAGAAAAGAATACGCTTTGGAAGTAAAAAGCTGACAGACAGAGCACAGTTCACCCTCCCACTTTGAAAGGGAGTAGGCGATCGCATTTACACCGAGAACCTCTGCAATCTGCGCCGCATAGTATTCCGAATAAGGTTCATTCCCGGTATTTGACGCTCCGCTCGTGCCGCCTTTATACAGACAGATTTTTCCGTCCTTTCTTCTCCAACATTTCGGGAGCATACCGTTTGTGGTAAACTCCGGGCAGGATGCCAGAGAACTTCTGACGCTGCTGCCATATCCCGTAAAAGCAATCAGCGCAAGAATCTGGCTGAAACGATTATCATACAAATTATATTTTTCGTATGTGCCCTCAAATCCTTTCTCCACAATCCAGTAACAGTCGTTTAGGGAAAGCCCCTTTGAAACCCTGATAACCGCCATCGGGCGATTGATATTCAGCCCGCACTTGCTAAGAAAATTATGCACATAGGCGCGGTTCTTCGGTATCGTCCTGCGCTTTAGCCATGTGGCAAGTCCCTCCTCGTCAGGTGAAAGGTCGAGCGGAAACAATTCCTTTTTTGCTTCATTTTTCCAAAGAATTTTTATTTTGGGGGTACTCGTGTCCTCGGTCGCTGAAAAGCGTATAAGACTTACATCTATATGTTTTAATTCATAAATCATATACGCCCTCCCAAAAATACTTTTCTCAATACCTCTTGTATACATCACCACGGTTATCAATGTTTTCAATATTAATAATTTTTATTTCTTCTTGAATTGAATAAATTATCCTAATATTACCTACTCGCATTCTATAAAGATCATGCCCCTTTAATCGTTTTATGTCTGTACCATCTGGCAATTTATAAATCGCACGCATCAAATTCTGCTGTATTTTAGGAGTTTGTTTTCTCAGAAACTTTTCTGCGGCTTTTTCAAATCGGATTGCATACTGTACCCTCATAGCACTACACCCAACTCACCCGCCAAATCTTCCAAAGCAACCGTCTCACCATCATTTTCCTGTTCAGCCTGCGCAATCATCTGCAAGTCCCATTCATCAGGCTCAATCTCTTCCCCTGCGTATGCTTTCAGCGATTCCAACATTTCTACTACAAAATGTAATTTAATATCCGGTATACCCTCTATAAGCTGCAACACTCTTTCCCTATTACTCATATTACAACCACCTTTCCTATACATTTGCTACATATAGTATATCCCCTCCGCCAACATTTGTAAAATATTACAAAACGAAAACTCTCTTCCCACGTAAAACGGGGAGATAGCCAACTATCTCCCCGCAAACCACTAACTATTAATCCACTTCAAATACGCATTGATAAACGGATCGATCGCCCCGTCCATCACCGCATCCACATTGCCGGACTCCTCGTTTGTCCGGTGGTCTTTCACCATGGTGTAAGGCTGCATCACATAGGAGCGTATCTGGTTGCCCCAGCCGATCTCCTTCACGTCGCCACGGATATCCGACAGCTTCTCCGCATTCTCCTCCTGCTTTAACATATAAAGCTTCGCCTTCAGCATCTGCATCGCCTTGTCCTTGTTCTGGAACTGGCTGCGCTCGTTCTGGCAGGTCACCACGATTCCCGTCGGGAAGTGGGTGATACGGATCGCCGAGGACGTCTTGTTGATGTGCTGACCGCCCGCGCCACTGCTTCGGTACGTGTCGATACGGATATCCTCGTCCTTCACTTCCACATCCACATCTTCCTCAATGTCCGGCATCACGTCAAGGGACACGAAGGAAGTCTGCCGCTTGCCCTGCGCGTTGAAAGGGGAAATACGCACCAGCCTGTGCACGCCCTTCTCCGATTTCAGATAACCGTAGGCGTTCTCGCCGTTGATCTGGAACGTCACGGACTTGATGCCCGCCTCGTCGCCGTCCAGATAGTCAATCACGTCCAGCGAATAGCCCTTGCGCTCCGCCCAGCGGGTGTACATGCGGTAGAGCATACTGCACCAGTCGCAGCTCTCCGTGCCGCCCGCCCCGGCATTCAATTTCAGAATCGCGTTATTTTTGTCATACTCGCCTGAGAGGAGCGTACTGATTCTGATATTCTCAAACGTTTCCTTAAAGGAGGTAAGTTCCTCCTCGATGTCGGGAATGATCGCCGGGTCGTTGTCCTCGTAGCCCAACTCAATCAGTTCCAGAATGTCGTTATACTGGCTGGAAAGACCGTCCATCGTCTCCACAACGTCCTTCAGCCCTTTGGACTCCCGCATCTTCTGGTTTGACTTCTCCGGGTCGTCCCAAAAGTCCGGCACCTGCATTTCCATGTCAAGTTCTTCGATCCTCTTTACCTTATCTGCTAAGTTAAAGTGAATCCCTCACTTCCGCTAAGGGGCTTTC
>ERZ779637.909-NODE-909-length-15220-cov-13.059809_pt1 | contig 15220 bp, 10 predicted proteins | sample MGYA00514196_ERZ779637 | MGnify/ENA primary metagenome ERZ779637 (study PRJEB29562, sample SAMEA4376700) | mouse gut metagenome | isolation source: Cecum | study: EMG produced TPA metagenomics assembly of the A DSS colitis mouse model was used to assess the...
GGCTTATTCCATTCTCCCCATCTCAGATGGGGGATTAAAATACTTTTTCATTCACTATTGACAGACTCCCGAAGTCTCTTAAGTCCTTGCCTGAGACGGCCCATAAACAACCTGACAACTCTTCTTACTGTAACGTCCCTTCACGGTAATCTCCCCGTGATCATGCCTGCCCAGGATCTTCACTCTTCTGACCATCCCCGGCATAAGGTCAAAGTAATTATCGTCGAACAGCCAGCCGAACTCATCTTTGTCACAGTTCCCGGTGATACCCACGCATCTGGCAAAATGCTCACTCCTAATACACAACACATCGCCTTCCAGTTCCACGTGCAGCAGCGGATCCTGGAACGGAAGATGCCTTTCGACATCCACATAGTCGATGCATGTGCTCATCTCTCTGCCCTCACTGTCTGTCACTCTGGCATACAATATACAATCCTTGGAGAAGAAACAAAACCTCTCAAGATCATATGCCACTTTGCAGTCACCCTGGGGTACTGCCACCGCCACCCGGTCTTTCTCCCGAAAAGTCTCCTTGCGCAGATCATACAGCCCAAGCTCCACCGTTCCCGCGAAATCCTCCGGCGAATCATTCGCCACATAGAGCCGTATGCTCTCCTCTCTGGCAAAAGAAGCAATGACCGGCGAAAGAACCCGCTTCGTTGCATAATACGGGATAAACCCTTCCTGGAAATAATCGATGATGGCGCAGTAGACTTTCGGCCAGGTGTCAAGCAGCTTGCAGGCCATATACCCTTTCGTGCGCTTCGTATACTCCGCTTCTCCCCTGCTGCCACGGCGCACCATCTCCCCCATCCGCTTGATCTCCGCACCATAGGATGCTCCCATATTGTAGAGCAGCCCATCCGCATCACAAGCATCATAATACTCCCAGTAATCTCCGGACTTACGCTCTCCACAAGCCCCCAGATGGCTCCGCTGTCTCCAGTTTGCCGGCATGATCGCCTGATTCGGGCATGTCACACGCACATCCGTACCTTCTTCCCACAGATCTCCATGGATCATCCGCTGCAGACTGTGTTTTACAGGCGGTGACGTTCGTATATTCTCACTGAGGAAGTTCGGGTACTCCCGGTAAGGATATTCCCAGACACAGTCATAGGTATGGGTATCTCCTTTCCGCGGGTCGTTTGCCCAGGCTCCTCCATAAGGTGAATTCACATGATAGAATCGCTCCGAATCCAGTCTCTTTACCAGTTTGGGGAATGCCTCCTTGACAATCCGCTCTCCATAAGGTTTCTCGTCGATATACTCCGCTCCCATGATCGTCTCATTACCGCCGCACCACATGAGCAGGCAGGCATGATGTCTGAGCCGTCGTATCAGGAATTCCGCCTCTTCTACGCATTTGTGTTCATAGGCATCGTCGTCCGGGTAGGCGCCGTGTCCCATGAAAAATTCCTGCCAGATCAGGATTCCTCTCCGGTCCGCTTCCTCATAGAAAGCATTCGGCAGCGGGATCCCTTCTCCCCAAATTCTGAGCGTATTCATATTGGCGTTCTCCACCATATCCAGAACCCTGGCTGCACGCTCCGGCTGATAGCAGTGTGTATACCCCTGCATCGGATCCATGCTGCCGCCCCAGAGTCGCACCTTTTTCCCATTGATCAGGAAGGAAAGCGACACCGGCATCTCTACCTGCCTGAATCCTACCCGTTTCTCCAGACGATCCACGATCTCCTTGTCCTGTCCCTTCCTCACGACCAACTCCAACGTGTACAGATTCTGCGGACCGAATCCTCTGGGCCACCAGAGGGCGGGATCTTCTACCTTCAGCTCCCCTGCTGCCGCAAAGGAATTCTCCGCTGCCTGCACCTCCACGACCTGACTTGCCACCGTTCCACCATCATCCTTCAACACAGCGTGCACCGTCAGCATTTCCCTGTCCAGACCTGGCGCACTCTCCCAGGCGATCTCCCAGCATACCTTTCCCAAATGCCGCTCCTGCTCCAGACTTGTCCTGATCTCATCTGCCGTGATTCGGGCACTCTCCCAGGTCTCCAGATAGATATCGCCATACACGCCCACCGGTGTAAAGTAAGGAATTGCTCCCTGATACCCGGCTTCTTCCTCACCATTTATCATGGGAAAATCATGCAGGGGTTTTCGGAGCAGCTTGCATTTGAGCACCGCATTCCTTAAGTGCTCGGGCATCTCTCTTTGGTCCAGCCACTCCATCACAGAGTGGAAGCGGATCATAAGCACATTCTCCGCCTCATATTTCTCCGTGATATCCAGGCGGTCGGGAAGATAGAAGTCATCATGGCTTCCGATGTGTTCGCCATTCAGATAGATATCTGCCAGTGTATCCAGCCCTTCCATGACCAGCGCACAGCACTTCCCTTCCGGCTTCGGAAACGTCAGTCTGTATTCCCACTCACGCTCTGCGACCCATTTGGCCGATTGACACCAGCCTATCTTCACCTCTTCCGGCAATATCCCCTTCTGCAGTAAGACATCCGCCACCTGCGCCGGCATCCTGTCGATCGACATCCACGTCTCATCGCCGGCCTGACGCAATTCCCATCCCTGTACCAGATCAATTCTTCTCTTCATCTCTTCATCCACCGCCTGTTCCTTGTCAATTAGAACACAAAGCCTTCTGTCGCCATCAACCTCTCCATCGTCTCCTGATCAAGCCTGATGCCGCTGGCCGCCGCATTTTTCTCCACCTGTTCCACATTCTTCGCTCCGGGGATGACACAGCTGATGCCCGGATAGCTCAGATCATAGGCCAAAGCCAACAGTGCCATAGTGTCTGCCGGTGCCTTCACGCAGGAGCTTACGATCTCCATGTCCTTCTGTATGGAAGCGAACCGTTCTTTGCTCCAGAATCCGGAACGATTATCGCCCTGAGCAAATACGGTTTCCTTACCGTATTTACCTGTAAGGATACCGCTGGCAAGAGGCTGGCTGGTGAGCACCGGAATACCTCGCTCTTTTGCGATCTTCACCACTTCCAGATTGGACTTATTGAGAATATTAAAAGGACACTCCAACACATCGATCACATTCTCCTTATCCGTTTCAAAAGCGTGCAGTGTATCTGCCGCTCCCCACATGGCAAGACCGCAGAAACGTGCTTTACCGGATGCCTTGATCTCCTTCATGGTGTCAAAGATCTTCCCTTTTTCCTGCCATGCGCTGTCCGGCACATGCAACAGATAGACATCCACATACTCTGTCTGCAGACGCTGCAAACTCTCATCCAGGCACATCAGCAGATATTCTCTTGTAAAATCCTTGCTCCGCTCCGGCACTCTGAAGTTGGTGCCGCCCTTGGTCACCAGTACAATTTCCTGTCTTCTGCCCTTCATAAACTCACCGATCAGCTTTTCGCTGTGGCCGTTTCCGTAGGAATCGCAAGTGTCATAGAGGTTGATCCCTAATTCAAAAGCTCTTTCCAGAGCCGCCATGGAATCTGCATCGTTGCAGCCTTCTCCCCAGCCGCTTCCTCCGATCGCCCATGCGCCAAACCCAATGTCCGATACCTTCATTCCCGTTTTTCCAAATACTTGATATTGCATCATTTTCTCCATTTCTGCGCTGCTTTTTGCGCATAAACGAGTTTGTGGCAAGCAACGCGCAGACACAAATCTCGCGATTGAAAATTTTAATTTTCAATCTTCTTTCCTCCATTCCGAAGCGCTTTACGCTGAGGATACGAGCAGAATTTATGGCGCTTTGGCACAAATTCTTGGCCGTATCCCACTTCTCTTACTGTATAAAATGTCACGCATCCCGCCGCCATGCAGCCGTCACGCTCTGCGCACTGTACGCCGCTCTGGCAAGGATGCGTCCGCTTTCATGCCTCCCGGCAACCGTGACCCTTTTCTCCTCATCCGGGAAAAGGTCAAAATAGTTGTCTGAAAAATACCAACCGAAACTGTCCCCTTCGTCCTCCCCAGTCAGCTCTACCCCATGGGCGAACCTGCCGGTCTTCAATATCAGCACATCCCCCTGCGCCTTCATCGTAAGCTCCGGCTCCGGGAAAGTCAGATGCCGCTCTATATCCGCAAAGCTATGACCGACAGCCAGCACTTCTCCTGCCTGACCCACCAGCTTTGCACGGATGATCTTATCCCTGGTAAACTGCCCGAAACAGTCTGCTCGCCCTGCAAAAGCGCTTTCCCCGGCCGCTGCTTTTACCGGGAACTCACATGTCGCTTCCCATCTGTCCGCCACCATGTCGTAGAGTCCCACCTGGCAAGTTCCCTGCACTTCTGCTGCCGTGTCATTGACCACCCACACATCAGGATGATCCCCAATATCCACACTGACCAGAAGCGGCTCATAAGCCCTTTTCAGGAAATAGTAAGGAATCCCCGGTTCCAGATAGGCATCCAGCACGGAACTGTACAGATGCGGAAAAGTCGTATTCAGCTTCCAGACAAGATGTCCGAAACAGCGACGCCTGCCTGCTGCCTCCCAGACTTCCTTCCCTCTGCGGTAATGTTCCACCGTCCGCTTGCTGTAGATGCCAGCCGCCATACCGAATACGTAGACCATCTCCTCCGGCGTCTGCGGATCATAGAACTCCTCCACCGGAGGAATCTTCTTCCAGGACTCCGCAGAAGTGATCTTCAGATAGTCTGCGGGCCAGGGCAGTTCTCCGTGCCGTACCGGCTGCGGCGCCGGTAGATCGTCCGTCTCCATATACCGTTTCAGAGAGCGCACCGGCGGAAAAGCCACCCGCAGGTTTTCACTCACAAAACGCGGCAGACTGCTCCCCGGCACATACCAGGAGTTGGTGTAGCTGTGTGTATCCCCGTACAGCGGATCGTTGGTATAAGAACCACCAAAAGGCGAATTGTACAGATAACACCGGTCCGGATCCAACCCGGCCGTCAGTGCCTTCAGATCGTACTCAAAGAGGGCGGAACACAGATACTCTCTGCCCGGTTCTGCAAAATCCCTGCTCATATAACACTCGTTTCCGCCGCACCACAGCAGCACGCAGGGATGATGGCGCAGTCTTCTCACCAAGGCTTCCGATTCTGCCAGGATCTGCTCTTTCACCGCTTCCACGTCCGGATACTGCGTATGTCCGCAGAAAAATTCCTGCCACAGCAGTATCCCCCATTCGTCCGCCAGATCATAGAGCAGATCTGTAAAAGGAACCCCTTCTCCCCAGACACGCAGCGTGTTCATGTTCGCGTCTCTTGCCAGTTCCAGGATCTGCCTAATCCGGCCCGCATCTTCGCACATCGTACAGCCTTCATCCGGCGTCAGATTGCCGCCCCAAAGCTTCACTTCCCGGTCATTGACCAACACATGCAGCGGTTCCGGCATCGTGATCTTCCGAAATCCGATCCTTCTGCTCTCCGAGAAGATCTCCTCCCCGCCTGCATAAAGGCGCAGAGTCACCCAGTACAGCGTCTGTTCCCCCAGCCCTCTCGGCCACCATAGCCTGACAGCCGGTATCTCCAGCGTCACCACATCTCCCCACGAAGCGCTTACCCGGTCTACCACCTCTCCATCCAGTGTGATCTCGGCCTCCGCGGTCACTTCCTGCGGCCATATCTCTCCGGCTGCTTTCGGCTCCGTCTCTATCCGTACTTTCCCCCTTGTCAATGTCTCGTTCAGGATGACAGCCGCTCTCCAGTCGCGCAGAGGATGCTTCTTCCCGATCCGCATTTCCACGGGGCGGTAAACTCCCACCTTCCAGAAATTCTCCTCATTTCCCAGATAGGTACTGAAATCATGGAAGGATTTGCGCAGAAAACGGCAGGCCGGAATCCTGTCTTGTTCGATGATCTCCCCATACGTTTCCTCGATCCCCTGAAATACTTCCTCCATGGACGGGAATACGATCTGTACCAGGATCTCTTCTTCCTCTTCCCGGGACGAAAGATCCAGTTCTGCCGGAAGATAGCAATCTTGCACATGCATCTGCAGTTCGCCGTTTAAGTAGATATCCGCCACCGTATCCAGGCCCCCGAAGCACAGGCTGATCTGTCGTCCACTCTCTCCTGTCGGTATCTGCACCCGGTTCTCATAGATCCATTTCCGCTCACTGACCCACTTGCAGGTATCCTGCCGGCCGCGCTTATACTCCTCGCCGATCCCGCCCGCCGCAAAGAGGATATCATGTACCTGCATGGGCATATGCGGTACTTCAAGACAGATGTCCCCCTCCGGCGTACACAACTTCCAGCCTTTATCCAGCACAGTCTTTTCTTCCATATTCGTCATATCTATATTCCGCCTTTCTGCGAAGCAGTTCTCTCTATTCTCAACGCTTTATCCTTTCACACTCCCGGCCACAAGTCCTTTGATCAGATACTTGGATCCAAACGAGAACAGGATCAGGATCGGGATTGTACCCATGGACAATGCCAGTATCCTGGCTGCATAATCTGTCCGGTACTCACTGCTGATCAGCGCGATCGACAACGGGATCGTATACAGTTCTTCTTTACTGATCATGACGAGCGGCGTCATATAACTATTCCAGGACCAGAGGAAGAAGAGCAGGAAGATCGTGATCAATGCCGGACGGATGATCGGCAGTACCAGCCGGAAGAAGATCCCAAACTCTTTGCACCCATCCACACGTCCGCTCTCGATGATCTCATCCGGCACGGAGCCCCCAATATACTGCCGCATCCAGAAGACACCGAAAGCATTCGCCATACCCGATATGATCAGCGGGAACAATGTATTGTTCAGCTTCAGCCAGCGCATCTCCAGCACGAAACCGATCAGACCAAGCTGCTGCGGTATCGCCAGCGTCGCCACGACCATGGCAAAAAGTGCCGCTTTTCCTTTGAAGTCAAACTTGGCAAAGGCATATCCCGCCAGCGCGCTGACCATCAGGCCGCCCACGGTATTGCACACCGCCACCAGGATGCTGTTCCAGTAGTACAGCAGGAAATTCTGCCGCATCACGGTCTGGAAATTCTGTACAAAATACTTGCCGAAGAACAACTTAACACCCGTATACAAGTCCTCGCTGTAATGCGTTCCCATGACGACCATCATATAGAACGGCAGCAACGCACAGACCGACAACACGATCATAAAAAGCCACACAGGAAGCTTTCTTAAAACTAATATACTGACAGGTTTTCTTCTCATGCTCATCACTCTCCCTTCTTCCGATTGATCAGCTTAAACAGCAGCAGAGAGACTGCTGCGATCACCAGGAACAGGCAATATGCCAGTGCGGATCCATAACCAAACTCAAAGCTCCTGAACGAAGCCTCATAGAACCGCATCACCACCGTCATCACCGCCCGGTCCGGTCCGCCTATAGGCTGGCTCACCGAATTGAACAGCAGTTGAGGCTCATCGAAAAGCTTAAACCCGTTGATCACACTGGTGGTGATCACGAAGATAAAGATCGGCCGTAACAGCGGAATGGTTATCTTGGTAAAACTGTCCCACCATCTAGCACCGTCTATCTTCGCCGCCTCATACAGCTCGTCGGAGATGGCAGCCAGGCCTGACAAGAACATGATCATCATATAGCCGTAATTCTTCCACACGATCATGAAGATCACGACCGCCCTGGATGCCCAGGCATTTCCCAGCCAATAGACGCTGTCTATGCCAAGCAGGTTCAGGAAAGCATTGATCACACCGCTCTTCCAGTCGAACATCAGCTGGAAAATGATACCTACAGCGACCGGCGTCGTGATATAAGGGAGGAAATTGATCAGCTGGAGGCCGTTTCGCGTCTTCTTAAAGAAATCCTTTAAGAAGGTAGCCATAAAAAGTCCCAGCGCAATCTGGATCGGCGTACTGATCGCCAGCAGGATCAAGGTATTGAGCATCGATTTATAGAAAAACTTATCTTGCGTAAAGACACGTTTATAATTCTTCAATCCTACGAATGCAGCTTCCCCAATCCCGTCCCAGGAAGTGAAACTTACGCCCAGGGAGAACAAGATCGGAAAAAGTCCGAAAGCAAGGTAAAGAATAAAGTAAGGCGCTATCATAGCATAGGGCGCTTTCTTTTTTGACATGCTGTCACTCTCCTTTCTGGAAAAGAGGATCTGACAACAGATCCTCTTTTCCATTCATCAACATGAAATATCTACTCTGACAGATCGGGCTGCTTGGTCAGCAGTTCATCCGTCATGGACTCGATCAGGCTGTCCACCGATACGCTGCCATCCACCGAAGCGTTGATCGTCTTTAACGCCAGGTTATATACATCGTCGATATCCTGGTCATATTTGCTGGGCAGTCTCACACCCTTGATGTTCGGGAATACTTCCTGGGAGATGGCCTGCAGTACATCCTGCCCTGCAAAATAGTCATCTGCGCCGCTGTAGAAGGATGCGTCCTCATAGAGCGGTTTGTACGGTGAGAAGTTTCCTTTATAATCTCTCTGCAGTTCTGCACCTTCCTTTGATGCAAAGAAGAATCTGATGTACTCTACAGCCTCTTCCTTATGAGCACCGCCCTTCGGCACGCCCATGACCGTTCCGCCCCAAGGGAAAGGACCACCGGGAGGAAGCATGAAGCCCCATCTTCCCTGTCCGTCTTTGTCGTTGGACTTGATCGTAAACTCTAAGGACCAGTTTGCACAAGGATAGAAAATATGTTCATCGCCGGCATAAGAAGCACCTTCCTCAGCGGAACTGAAATCCAGTACGTCCACCATGCCTGCCTTCTTCATCTCAAGAAGTTTCTCCAGAATCGGCCGCATGGAAACATCCAGGTTCAGCTTGTCGCCTTCCACGAAGGGCTCCGTGGACTGTCCTTTCAGTATCTGGCCTGCCGCACCAAGAGAGGGGAGCATGAACACTGTCCCGTTGGATTTCTCCACTACTTCTTTTCCTTTTGCAATGAAGGAATCCCAGTCGGACAGCATAGCTTCCAGCTCCTGCGGATCGTCCGTGCCCAGATATTCCTTGGCAAGTTCTCTCTTGTAGGCCATACCTGCCACCGACGGACATTCCGGCCCTACATACTGACCACCTTCCGTAGTCTCCAGCGGGATCAGATAATCCAGCACCTGACTGGTATCAAAGTTATAGGGATTGGCGGTGATATCTTCCCAGATATCCAGTGAAAGGAGTTTGCCCCGGAAGGTAGCCTCCAGCCATGCGATATCCGGCATCTCCCCGCCGCTGGCCAATGTCGTCTGCAGTTTCTGGGTCATATCTTTACTCTCCACCGCCACAAGGTTCACCTTAATGCCGGTAGCCTTCGTAAACTCGTCATGCATCTGCTTTCTTGTGTCACCCGTATCCCAGCACCAGATCGTCACTTCTCTGTCTGCGGACACTTCGTCTGTTTCCTCGGATGCTTCCTGCTGCGGCTGCTCCTTGGCCGTCTCCCCGGATGCCGTTATCTCCTGCGGCTGCGTTCCCGCGCCGCCGCATCCTACCAGACTGGAAATGCCAAGTGTCGCTCCCATAAGTAATGTCAATAGCTTTCTCTTCATAAAATACCTCCTTCTCGTCACGCCACGCGTCCCGGCCGCCTGCCGCAACTTTTTCTATGTCTCGTTTGTTTCTATGCCTAAAGTATAGCGTTCTGCATTCCCCGAAAAAACACACCATTTTTTATTTTCCTTATACTTTCTTAATGGCCGGCCGCCTTCTTTGTCACACTGGCAGCGGTGATCTTCCCGATTTTTTATACTTTTTTGCTCTGCTTTATACTTTTTATGCTTTTCTTCCCTCATTGCAAAACCCAAACCGGATCACCGTTCCGCCTTCCGGCCTTCTGTCAATCGAGAAAAGACAGTTCTCCCCATAGATCAGCTTAAGCCGTCCGTTTACATTAAATAACCCGATATGATTCCCCACTCGCTCACTGGCCAGCTGCAGTTTGATCTCTTCCAGCTCCTCCTCACCGCAGCCGATCCCATCATCCTCCACCGCCACCATGACCCACTCCTCTTCTCTTGTGAAGCTGACACGCAGCATACACTGCCTGTCACTGGGGACGATGCCATGGAAAACACTGTTTTCCACCAGCGGATAGAGGATCATCCGCGGAATCTCCTCCCGCTCAATGTCTTCCCCGATCTCCCATTGAATGTCCGGGATATTCCTGTAGCATTTCTGCAATACCCGCAAATAGTTCTCGATATGTTCCTGCTCTCTCTCCACCGTCGTCATTGCCGACAGATCTGTTCGCAGAAGTGACTGCAGCAGTACGATAAACTCTCTCGTCAAGTCAATGATTCCTTCATAATCCTGTTTTCTGGCAAGACAGATGATCGCATTCAATGTATTATAGATAAAATGAGGATTCAGCTGATAGGATAGCATCTTCAGTCTGGCTTCATACTGCTTCTTCTCGCTCTCCACCAGTTCCCGCGTGTACAAGTCGATGCTCTCCACCATCGAATTGAACACGTTTGCCGCCTCTTCACACTCGTCCCCCGTATGGATCTCGATGTGCTCGCTCCTGCTTCCCACAGCCACCCGCTGCATTCCCCGGATCAGTGTCTCCAACGGCTTTACCACCCTGCCGAGCACCAGCAGCAAGACGAAACTCATGCATGTCAACACCGCAGCCAGCACACCGACCACCAGCAGGCCAATCTTTCCGATCCGCTCCGCGATCGTCTTATTATCGACCTGATACGCCACCTGCCAGCCTGTACTGTCCGGCTTGTCCACATAGACTATCCCGCCGCCTTCCTCATCCAGCCCGTCAAAAAGGACCGTCCCGTCAGGGCTGGTCAGACGAACACGGATATCCCTATCCAGCGTAAGCGCCTTATCGATCTCATCCGCATCCAGCAGAAGCACCAGTTTTCCCAGTTCCACCGACACGCCCGTCTTGTCGTAGATAGAATTTACGAAGGCCAGCGTATTCTTTTCGCCAGTCGTACCACGATAATTAAAAGAATATCTGTCTGTAAACCCGGAGGCCGCGTCTGTCTCCATCAATCTGCGAAAGACTGCCTCTCCCGGCAGATGCCAGTAGGTGTTCACTGTCTCCAATACCTTTCCCCTATCGTCGATCACAAAGATATCCTGTATGATACTGCCGTAGATCATCTTGTATTCTTTCAGCCTTCTCTCCATATCCAGGATCTTCGTATAATATACATAACTGCCTTCCTTCTCCTCTCCCTTCAGGAAATTCTGGACCGTGTCGTCAAATGTGATATTTCTCGCATACACCGCAATCTCCTCCAGATCATTGATCTCCTGCCTGCACATGTACCCGCACATATCCCTTTTCTTATCCAGAAGTGAATCCTCTATCATAGGCTTCATATAGGAATAAATAAACCCGCTGGTGCACAGCACACAGACTGTCACCGAGATCAGGACTACTGCGGAGATCCTTCTGAAAATCTTCGTTTTCGCTTTATATTCCGGCTGCATTCCGTGCTCTCCTTTCTTCTGTCGGCATCACTCAAATTCTCCCGGTGTCTTTCCCGTTTCCCTTTTAAACACCTTGGTGAAATACTGCACCGTCTGATATCCCACCAGTTCACTGATCTCGTAGATCTTCTTGTCTCCCTGCCGCAGCAGCTCCTTGGCCTTTTCGATGCGCAGCCTGGTGATGTAGGCGGAAAAGGTGATATCCACCTCTTTTTTAAACAGATGGGACAGATAGATCGGACTGACATCCAGAAAGGCTGCCGTCTCGTTCAGTCCCACATCCTCCGCATAATGCTCCCGTATATAAGCCATGGCTTCCCTCACCTTGCGGGAATACCGCCTGTCCGTATGTTCCTGTAAGATATCCAGCAGATAACCGAACCGCTCCGCGGTATGATCCACACTCTCTGTAAGCATATTAAAGCAAACCCGGTCCAGCCATTCGTCAAACTCCTGCAGCCTCACTTCATACCCTTTCTGCCTAAAGTAGTAAGACAGCTTGACTGTCACCCGCTTCAGCAGATCGATGCTGCCCGCCTGCGCGATCTTCCGGGAATACAACGTCTCTATGCTGCTTCTGGCATTGCCATAGTCTTCCCGCCGGACAGCTTCTCCTATCTCCTCCAGACCCTGTATGATCTGCTGCTTCTGCTCATCCGTACCTTCCTGTGGCTTTTTTTCCAAAATGCAACCCCCTTTGTGGAAGATCCTGTACTGTAGCAGCTCCTCCCCCGCCTTCTTTGCCGCCGGAATATCTCTGCTTCCCTTCACTTCACCGCCCACCGCCACGGCCGTCTGGGTGTCTAACAGATCGTCAAACACCTCCTGTACCGAGAGGATAAATCTTCTCAGATACCGCTTTTGTTCCATTTGCGAATGGCTGTCCGGCGCCTCCAGGAAAATCACATACTCTCTGTCCTTCACCTTCATGCAGACAAATCTGAACTGCCGCAGTTCCTCCTGCAAGGCATCCTGCAGATTGTCCTCCCCGATCTCATTACGCCTCTTAAGGCACCAGATATCCAACAAGATGCTCTTCCCCAGCCATGGGAAAAAGGAGTCCCTGGCCGCCCCGGCCGACTGTATCTCCTGCGCTCCGTCCCCGCCCTTTGTCAACAGCCTGTCCAGCCGCGCCCGGGTCGTTATATCCTCCACACACCGTTCCTTTTTTATCGCTTCCACGCACTTATTCAGTTCACGCAAAAGAGTCTGGCTGTCGATCTCATATTTCAAGATAAAAGCCTGCGTCCCCATTTTCAACGCCCTCTTGGCGTACTCAAACTCCTCATACGCAGTGAGCAGAATGAACCTGGTCCCCGGAATCCTCTCCCGGACTTCCTGCATCATATCCAGACCGGTCATGATCGGCATCTTGATATCCGTCAAGATGATATCCGGCCGATAGCGCAATGCATATTCCAGACCGATCTTGCCGTTTCTGGCAGAAGGCAGCAGTTCGAACCCGTGCTGCTCCCAGTCAATAAGTCCCAGAATGTCCTCTCTCGTGATATCCATATCCTCCACTACCAAAACCTTTATCATGTCGCGCTCCCCTCCCTGTTCATGACAGTCAGACGTATCCCAGTTTACTTTTCATTATACCGGAGCCGGCTAAGCAATAATTTGTCTCTATTTTATATTTTTTATACTTTTTTGTCCGTAACAAAACAGGAGAAGCCTCTGGCTTCTCCCCTTTGTTTCGTCTCCCTATCTATTACTGTATTCCTGCTATTATCATAGTTCCATCAGGATCAGATTCCGCAGTTTCCTGGTAAGTGTAAATGTCCCGCCATCCTTCTTCTGCGTTCCCATCAGGATCGTCATCTTCTCTTCCGGGAAGTTTGCGAAGTAAACGCCCAGCCAGCCGTCCCAGCCATACTCCCCTCTGCCCGCAAGAAACGCCGCCTGCGCCGGATTCTTGCAGACCCGCATCAAATTCCCGTAACTGAATCCTTCCAGTCCGATCCACTTCTCAAACGCTTTCTGCTGATGTTGCAGCAGTTCCGCACCCATCATATAGCGCACCGTGGCCGGCTCTAAGATCCGGACACCGTCCAATGTACCGTCCTGCATAAGCATCTTTGCAAAACGCATATAATCGTCCAGTGTAGATGCCAGTCCCGCACCGCCGGATTCAAAAGCAGGCGGTTTCTCCATCCCATTACAGATTGCAAGATTGTTTCCTTCATACCGCACCAGGGAATTACCCTTCTGTCCTTTGACCGTCTCATAGGTTACTGCCAGCCGGCCCTGCTTCTCCTGCGGCACCCAGAAGGCCGTGTCCTTCATGCCAAGCGGCCCGAAAAGCTCTTTCTCCAGAAACTCTCCAAAGCGCATCCCCGAAATCACTTCCACCACTGCGCCCAGCACATCTGCCGAAGTACCGTACCGCCAGGAACTGCCCGGCTCGAAAGCCAGCGTACAGCCGGCCAATGCATCGGCCACCTCTCTTGTCGTCATCGCATCCTTCGTGAAAAGCCGTCTGTCCATCTCCTCAAACACTGCCGCCGTCTGTCGTCCGGACACCGTCACCTCATCCGGATAGGCCAGTCCGGAGGTCATGCGCAGAAGATCGAATACCCGCATAGGCTGCAGGACAGGCTTTCTGTATTCCGATGCCGTGCCGTCTGCCCCATTACCGCCGTTCATCGCTTCCTGCTCCACTGCCGGCGCCTCTTTTCCAGCTTTCCCACCGGCCGCAGCATCTCCGATACTGTTCTCGTTTGCCACATAGAACTGCTCTGCAAAGGCCGGCAGGAAATCGGATACCGGCTGGCTCAGATCCAACTCTCCACGCTCCATCAGGATCATTGCTGCCGCGGCCGTGATGGGCTTACTCTGAGAATAAAGCCGGAAGATCGTATCCCTGCTCATGGACCGATTCCCTTCCCGATCCGCCATCCCCGCCTGACAGTAGCATACCTCCTGACCGTCCTGTTCCACCAGCAGATTAACGCCCGCCACCTCGCAGTTGTCCACTGCTTTTTCCATCGTGCTGCACAATTTTTCCTGTAGTGTCATTCTGATGCCTCCTTATCTCTTGATATACTTTCCGTGTTTCCGCTATGGAAATCGCATTCCGGAATTCAATGGTCACTATTTCCTCCTATATCTTATCTTCATATTAATCTTTTCGTATTTTCTTTCGCCTGCAATAACATCACTTTACAATACAATTTACTACATATTATTTTATCAGAGCGCCTTCCAATACCCGGATTTATTTGAACCGACACGTTCAATAAACCCCCGCTGTTTCAAAACAGCAATTCCTTTATCCACGGTTGTCTTACCCAGCTTCAGCTTTTCAGCCAGTTCAGGTTTTGTAATATCAGGGTCATTTCTGATTTCCGTCAGAATTGATGCCTGTGTCTGTGTCAAGTGGGAATTTTTATCACCCACTTTATCACCCACTTTATCACCCACTTTATCACCCACTTTATCACCCACTTTATTGATCCACCGGAATGGTATGGTAACTACAATAGAATTTTCTCTGAACTCATACGCTTCTTTTCCGTACCGCTCCGTGATCAGCGGCACACCGCGTCCCGTCTTCTCACTGATATGCAGCTGTAGAAAAATTTCCGAAAGTTTTCTGTTTACCGGAACCGATTCTCCGGCGAAAAAACCTTCCATAGTCTGCTCCGGTGCCAGCGACCCACGGGACAATATCTCGATTCTATCTGAAAAAACGGTAATCATCGGCTCATTTCCGCCTATCCATTTATTATGAACAAAAGCATTGACGACTGCCTCACGAAAAGCGTCATTTTCAAATAACGGCACCTCTTTCCTTTCCACAATACGATTTGTTTCATCTGCCTGGATAATATTTAAAGGTGTTAGTCCGCAAATGGGTTGGTAACCCTTTTAAGTCCATCTTATTACCC
>ERZ779637.910-NODE-910-length-15158-cov-4.127259_pt1 | contig 15158 bp, 9 predicted proteins | sample MGYA00514196_ERZ779637 | MGnify/ENA primary metagenome ERZ779637 (study PRJEB29562, sample SAMEA4376700) | mouse gut metagenome | isolation source: Cecum | study: EMG produced TPA metagenomics assembly of the A DSS colitis mouse model was used to assess the...
CAGGAGCGGATCTGATCGTTTCGGGAGCGGGACTTCCGGTAGATCTGCCCCGTTATGCCGCAGGAACAGGAACAAAGCTGGTACCAATCGTATCCAGCCTGAAATCCGTTCAGGTTATTGTGCGATACTGGATAAAAAAATATGACAGACTGCCGGATGCGGTGGTCATTGAAGGGCCGCTTGCCGGAGGCCATCTGGGCTTTACGGCGGAACAGGCGGAGCACGCGGAAGAACTGGACTATGATGACGAAGTCCGAAAGATTCTCAGGTATGTGAATGGGATCGGAGAAGAGCATCTTGCGCGTATTCCGGTCATTATGGCCGGCGGCATTTATACAAGAGAAGACATGGAGCATTATCTGGAGATGGGGATTTCCGGAGTACAAATGGCAACCAGATTCGTGACGACCTATGAATGCGACGCGGATGAGGCATATAAGCAGAGCTATATCGATGCGCGCAAAGAAGATATTGTGATCGTGCAAAGTCCTGTTGGTATGCCGGGCAGAGCAATTCGGAACTCTTTTATGCGAAAGGCGGCGGAGGGAAAGATACCGCATGAAAGATGTCATAGCTGTATCAGCACATGCAATCCTGCCAGCACGCCGTACTGCATAACAGATGCGCTTGTTCATGCGGCAATGGGCCATACGGAGGAAGGGCTGCTATTTTGCGGCGCCAATGCCTGGCGGGCAGAGAAACTGGAACATGTGAAAGACATTATGGACGAATTTCGCGGTTAACCGAAAGCCAGATATGCAATGACAGAACCGGAAGCCTGTCAAAACGGACAGGGTATGGAAGGACGTGAATATAGAAATGAGAACAAGAATTATAGGAACCGGAAGTTGTCTGCCGGAAACGGTCGTTACTAACGAAGATCTGTCCCAGATCATGGATACATCCGACGAATGGATCAGCAGCCGTACGGGAATCAGAGAGCGCAGACTTGTGAAAGAAGAGACTACGGCGAGTCTGTCCGTAACGGCGGCGAAGAGGGCCATGGAAAATGCGGGCGTATCGGCACAGGAAATTGATCTGATCATCGTCGGAACAATTACGGGCGACTATGTAACACCCTCTACGGCATGTGAGGTACAGGCTGCGCTTGGAGCGGACCGCGCAGCGGCCTTTGACATAAACGCGGCCTGTTCGGGGTTTATGTTCGCGCTTCATACTGCGGACGCTTATCTGAAGACCGGAATGTACAAAACGGCCCTTATTCTGGGAGCGGAAACGCTGTCGAAAATCATGGATTGGAGTGACAGGAGCACCTGTGTCCTGTTTGGAGACGGCGCGGGTGCGGCGGTTGTACGCAGTGACGAGGTGGGACTGCTTGCATACGACCAGGGTTCCGACGGTACGAGAGGAATGGTTCTGACATGCAGGAACAGAAAAAATAATAATCCGCTCGTGCAGAATCCGACAGATTTCTCATATACGCAGATGGATGGACAGGAGGTCTATAAGTTTGCGGTTACAACGGTGCCGAAATCTATTAAGAAAGTGATTGCACAGGCCGGGCTGACCATAGATGATATCGATTATTTTGCACTGCATCAGGCAAATATCAGAATTATCCAGTCCGTAGCGAAACGGCTGGGAGTTTCCGAGGATAAATTTCCGACAAGCCTCGATCATTGTGGAAATATTTCTGCGGCCAGCGTACCGATTCTGCTTGACGAAATAAATCGGAAGGGCCTGATAAAGCCGGGCATGAAAATTGTGCTGTCGGGCTTTGGCGGCGGTCTGACATGGGGATCGGCAGTAATAGAGGTATAATCTCTCCTGCCGTCGATAAAAGCGGAAACATGAGCATTGCCGCAGGGATTATGAATGCCGGTAATTCTATGATGGAAAAATCTTTGGATATGTAGTATACTCATAAGATAGTTTGTGATAATAATATGAGCATATTAACGGGCGGGCTGTAAAGACCATACAAAGATCAGGGCATAGAAGAGAGGCATGTGATAATGAAAAGTGCAGACCAGAAAAAGCAAAATGCTTTTTTTAAAAAATACAACAGGACAGACGCGGTTCTATTAGCGGTCTGTCTTTTATTCTATCTTCTTTTTCCCATTCTGGACGGACCCGTATGGTGCAAGGATTCCATGAGCTATGCGGGGATGGAAATTTCAAGGGAACCATTCTATCCGATGTTTCTTGCGTTGATGAAGGTACGGAGCGGGGCGGAGATCTCCGGGGCCGGCATGATGAGAACGGTCATTGTTCAGAGCCTGATCGCGGGTTTTAGCACATGGTATGCCGGGTATGTGATTAAAAAGACGAAGAATGACAGCGTGCTGCTGCAGCTGGCAGCGATCGGATTTCAGTTTGTTGTCTCTCTGCTCTGCAGATTTGCGGCGATCAGAAGCTCTGTTTATACGGACTGTATCATGACGGAAGGCTTGTGCCTGCCCCTTTTTGTATTATTCAGTGTGGAACTGTATCTGAGCGTGATTACGGAACAGAAGCGGCACGTGGCATGGACGATGGCGCTGTCTTTTCTGCTGCTCAGTATAAGAAAGCAGATGCTGATTACCGTCATTATTATGGGTGTGGTTTTTGGCTGGTATTATATCATTCGAAGCCGGAAAATACGGAAGTTCGGTGTTCTGATTCTGTTGCTGCTTTCAGTGCTGTCTGCGGGGAAATTACTGGACAGGACCTATAATTATGTGGTGCGGGGCGCCTGGATAGAACACTGTCATAATTCCATGGGGTTTTTATGCGTTCTGCTGTATACATCTGATGTGGAGAACGACCAGAATCTTTTTACGGATGAAATGCTCCGGGCACTGTATCTTGACATCATGGAACAGGCGGACGGGGAACAGATTCTGTATCCCTGGGCGGAACCGGGATGGCTGTCCGTTGCGGTACATTTTGCGGACAGTTATGATGCGATCGGTTACGGCATTATTAATCCGGTGGTAGAGGGCTATATCGGGGAAAATTTCAATTATTCGGAGGTGGAGGCCGCACTGAAATACGATGAAATCTGCGATAGTATGGTCAGAACGCTGCTTGGACAGAAGAAGGGACCGTTAATTCAGGTATGGGCTTATAATATCTGGAGAGGGTTTGTCAACTCGATAGCAAGGGCGACGAATCTGCTGAGTCTGTATGCGCTTGCCGCATACCTTGTCATAGGCGGGATGGCGCTTTACCTTATTATGCAGAAAAAGAAATTACGCAGCATGATGCCGCAGAGGACCGGCGCGGCGGAATATGGAGACCGGACAGAGCAGATCGGAAGGAGCCTTACCTTTATGTTTATCGTAATGACCGCAGTTGTGGTCAATTCCCTGGCAGTGGGTTTAACGATTTTTACGCAGCCGCGGTATATGCTGTACAGCATGGGACTATTCTATGCGGCGGGATGTATGATGGCATATGATATCGTATCTCTGATGAGGGCAGCCAGAGCGGATCGTTAAATATGCATGAAAAGGAAGGAAAAAAGAAAAAGATAACCGGATGAAAGAGAAAATCCTTGTAGGGAAGTTTTTTCCATAGTAGAATAAAAATAGTGGGAACTATACAGGAATCGGAAGGAAGGGAGAAAGAACCATGAATGCAGTATTGGAAAAAATTCAGAAACTTGGAATCGTACCGGTTGTCGTACTGGATAAAGCAGAGGATGCGGAGCCGTTGGCAAAGGCGCTTTGCGAAGGCGGGCTTCCGGTAGCGGAGGTTACGTTCCGAACGGAGGCGGCAGAGGAAGCCATCCGCATTATGAAGGAGAAATTTCCGCAGATGCTTGTCGGTGCAGGAACGGTTCTGACAACCGAACAGGTTGACCGGGCAGTGAATGCCGGTGCGGAATTTATCGTGAGCCCCGGACTGAATCCTGGGGTGGTCAAATATTGTATTGAAAAAAAGATTCCGGTGGCGCCGGGCTGCAGTAATCCTTCGGATATGGAATGCGCTCTGGAGCTGGGACTTGATGTCGTTAAGTTTTTTCCGGCGGAAGCATGCGGCGGGTTAAAGGCCATTAAGGCGATGGCAGCGCCCTATGTAAATCTGAAATTTATGCCGACGGGAGGCATTAACGCGGGAAATATTAGCGAATATCTTGCATTTCCGAAGATCATTGCCTGTGGCGGAAGCTGGATGGTAAGCAGTGAGCTTGTAAAAAATAAGGAATTTGACAAAATCAGGGAACTCACGAAAGAGGCGGTTATGACCGTTCATGGATTTGAGTTAAAGCATGTCGGCATTAATTGTGAGAGCGAAGCGGAAGCGGATGAGACGACGGATTTGTTTGACCGTGTATTTGGTTTTACCAAAAAGCCGGGAAACAGCTCCATTTTTGCAGGAACATATATTGAAGCGATGAAGACACCCTATCTGGGAGCGAAAGGACATATTGCGATCGGGACAAATAATATTCACCGTTCGATCAGTTATCTTGAGGCGCTCGGCATTGAAGTGGATATGGAGACTGCGAGTTATAAGGAGGGGGCGCTGCGTGCTGTTTACCTGAAAGAGGAGGTTTCGGGATTTGCGCTGCATCTGCTGCAGAAATGATTCGAAAGAAGCTGGAAACAGGCAGAAGAAAGGTATCGCTATCAGAATGGTTACTTTAAAAGAAATTGCCAAAGAATGCAATGTTTCACCAACGACCGTTTCCAATATTCTCAACGGAAAACCGAAGGTCGGGGAAGAAACGAAGGCAAGGGTACTGGAAGTCATAGACCGGCGTGGATACCGGCCTAATTATATTGCGCAGGGACTACGGAATCAGAAAACGAAAACAATCGGTATCGTGGCGGAAGATATCGCGCAGTTTACAACGCCGGAAATCGTAGAGGGTATTATGAGCTTCTGCGAGGAGAAGGGATACCGCACGATTGTAAAGAATCTTCGTTTATATGCCAGGTGGAATGATTCATGGTTCAGCAATGAGGCCAGTTATCATTCCATTCTGGACCCGGTCATGAAGGAACTGAATTCCATTATGGTGGACGGGATTATCTATATTGCCGGACATGCCAGAGTGATTCACTGTTTTTCAGAGGATTTCAGGATACCCGCGGTAATGGCGTACGCTTTTGACAGCAATCCTCAAATTCCTGCCGTTGCGATAGACGATAAAAAGGCTGCCTATGAGATGGTGCAGTATCTCATATCCAAAGGCCATCGAAGAATCGGTGTCATCGGCGGAAAATCGGATAACATACATACACAGCAAAGACTTTTGGGATATCAGAAAGCGCTGTTTGAAAACCAGATTCTGTATAATCCCGCATGGATACGTTATGCGCGATGGGATAAGGAAAGCGCTTATCAGGAAGCAAAGGAACTGCTGAAAATGGATGTGACGGCGGTATTCTGCATGGCGGACCGCATGGCGGGCGGTGTCTATCAGTATCTTGCCGAACAGGGACTTCGTGCGGGAGCCGATATTGCGGTGGCAGGTTTTGATAATCAGGATATTGCGGAGTATTTTGTACCGGGACTGACAACGACAGCGCTGCCGCTTAAAGAGATCGGACATACTTCCGCGCGGCTGTTGTTACAGCAGATGGAAGGAGAAGAGGAGAGCGGGGAAGAGACGAATCGGATCATGATTCCCTGTACTTTTATCGAACGGGAGTCCGTTCATGTCATCTGAATAAAGAGTGGAATGATTGCGGAAAGCATCGGCCGGAATAATAAAATATACGGCAGATGCTTTTTTGTATTGACAGAATTTTGACTACATTCTATAATTGCATTATCTAGTTAAACGTTAAACCAAACTAAATAAGAGAGAAGGGAAAAGAGGGTATGAAGCTTTATATTAACGAGAATCGGAAAAAGGGTTACATAGCGCCGGAGATTTACGGCCATTTCAGCGAGCATCTGGGGAGATGCATTTATGAAGGAATGTATGTGGGCGAGGACTCGGAGATTCCAAACGAAAACGGTATGAGAAAAGACGTGGTGGAGGCGTTAAAGGAGATCGGCGTGCCCGTACTGCGCTGGCCGGGGGGCTGTTTTGCGGACGAATATCACTGGAAGGACGGAATTGGCCCGAAGGAGGAGCGGAAGAGAATGGTCAATACGCATTGGGGCGGCGTGACGGAAGATAACAGTTTCGGTACGCATGAGTATTTTGAGCTTTGCAGACAGCTTGGATGTAAGACCTATGTGTGCGGGAATGTGGGAAGCGGCACGGTACAGGAAATGAGCGAATGGGTGGAATACATGACATTTGACGGCGTATCGCCCATGGCGGAGCTGCGGAAAAAGAACGGACAGGAAAAGGCATGGAAACTGGATTACTTCGGCGTCGGCAATGAAAACTGGGGCTGCGGCGGCAATATGACACCGGATTATTACGCACATTTGTACCGCAGATATCAGACCTATGTAAGAAATTACGATAAAAATGCGCCGATTTTTAAGGTCTGCGGAGGTGCGGACGCGGCGGATTATAACTGGACAGATACGGTGCTGCATGAATGCTTCCGGAAACCGGCGCCGGCGGATGCGCATGGATTTATGGACGGACTTTCCGTACATTATTATGTAGGCGTGGAAAAGGGGCAGCACAAGGGAAGCGCGGTGGATTTTGATGAGAATGAATGGTTCTATACGATGAAGCGGGCGCTTGGCATGGAAGATGTTATCCGAAGACATGGAGCGATCATGGATCAGTATGATCCGGAGAAAAAGATCGGGATGATTGTCGATGAATGGGGATGCTGGCATGATGTGGAAACGGGCACGAACCCCGGATTTCTGTATCAGCAGAGCACGATGCGGGATGCCATCGTTGCAGGCGTAACACTGAATATTTTCAATAAACACTGTGACCGCGTAAAGATGGCCTGTATTGCGCAGATCGTCAACGTGCTGCAGGCGGTCGTTCTGACAGAAGGAAAGAAAATGCTGCGTACGCCAACCTGGCAGGTATTTCACATGTACAAGCATCATCAGGGGGCGGAGCTCGTGGAAAGCTGTCTGGAAGGAAGCGGTACTGCCGGCACCGGCCAGATACAGGTGGCGGATGTGCATGAGTCGGTTTCCATAGATCATGAGGGAACGATTACGGTGACGCTGAATAATCTTTCGCTGGATCAGGAGAAAAAACTGGAGATCGTACTGGCAGAGAAAAAGCCTTCCGTCGTGGAGGGAACGATTCTTCATGGAGCTATGAATGCGCATAACACCTTTGAAGAGCCTGAAAATGTGACAGAAAAGGAATTTCAGGATTATACGCTGACGGAAAGGGGATTGTCCCTGACGATTCCGCCCTGCAGCGTTCTGATGCTCAGAATTCGTTAAGGAAAAGGCCGATATGATATAGAGGCAGGGAAGGCGCCCGGGGCCGGAATCTGCCTCTGATATGAATGCGGCTTGTTGGGAACGGAGGTGTGGTTACACAGATGATACGAATTGCGGAAACAGAAAACGGTCTGGTACGGGGAATTGAGGCGGCGGACCCAAGAATCACCGCTTTTAAGGGAATACCTTTCGCGGCGCCCCCGACCGGAGAGAACAGATGGCGTGCCCCGCAGCCCTGTGAAAACTGGGAGGGAGTCCGGGATGCCTCCCGCTTTGGGCCCATTGCGGTACAGGATACGCCGGGACTGGGCGATGATATCTATTGTCGGGAATGGCATGTGGACCCGGAAACGCAGATGGGAGAGGACTGCCTGTATCTGAATATATGGACCGGGGCAAAAAGCACCGAAGAAAAACAGCCGGTGCTCGTCTGGTACTACGGCGGCGCGCTGCAGTGGGGGTATCCCTCAGAGATGGAATTTGACGGGGAGCGGTTGGCGAGAAGAGGCGTGGTGGTCGTGACGGTGAACTATCGGATCAATGTATTCGGGTTTATGGCACATCCGCAGCTGACGAAGGAGCAGCCGGAGGCGCCTGCGAATTTCGGGAATCTCGACCAGCAGGCGGGTTTGAAATGGGTCGCACGAAATATCCGCGCTTTTGGCGGCGATCCGGAAAAGATTACGATTGCAGGGCAGTCGGCGGGCGGCGGGAGCGTGCTGAGTCAGATGGCATGTCCCGCAAATAAAGGTCTTTTTAAAGGAGCCGTTATCATGAGCGCAATGATTCGGAATCCATATGAAAAAGGCGGGTTCGGAGTGCCGAAGACGCTGCGGGAGGCGGAGGAGAACGGCAGGAATTTTCTCGACTTTCTCGGTGTATCGACGATAGAGGAGGCGCGTGAGCTGGATGCTTTTTATATTCGGGATAAGTATGCCGGGTATCGGGAAAAGTTTTCCTTTATGGGGCCGGCGGTGGATCATTGTTTCTGCTTTGGCGATCCGTTAGAGCTTTTTCTTGCGGGAAAAAGTGCGGATGTGCCCGTAATGGCGGGAAATACCGGAGATGAATTTCCGGCGTTTCTCAAGGCAGATTCCAAAGAGGAGATGAGAGAAAAAGCGAGGGCGGTATTCGGAGAATATGCGGAAGAATTTCTGAAGATGCCGGAGGCCGGACGATGCGATGAAGAGGGGCGCTATGGGAAAGTAAACGGACTGGAGTGTACGATAAAGGGAATTTTTGACAGCCGTACAGCCAGAGGAATCGGGCAGAAGCATTATTATTATAAATTTGTGGCCGATATACCGGGCTATGACAGACCGGGGACATTTCATTCCGTAGATCTGTGGTTTTTCTTTGAGACGCTTGCGAAGTGCTGGCGGCCTTTTACCGGAAAGCATTATGATCTTGCCCGTCAGATGTGCAATTACTGGGCGAATTTCATTAAAACCGGAAATCCGAACGGTCCGGACGCCGATCAGTCTCCTATGCCGGAATGGGCGCCTTATGAAGCGGGCAAGCCCTGTGAGATGATATTCTCGACGCAGGGAGCGGCAGCCGTTTTGAGCCGTCCGGAATCCGAAACGGAAGAAAACGCCTTTATGCGTTTTCTGATGGATGCTTCTGTTCGAGGACTTACATAAAACGATTTTAAATATATTATATATATGCAAAAAGCATCCTGCGCGGATGCTTTTTCATGTAATAGGGTTCAGGTGTCAAAAGGTGCGATATAAAATTCTTATTGGCAGATTGCACAAAATATTCCTTTGCGTCTGACTTAGGAAAATGGATTTTCTAAATATTCTGCCAACGTTATGATATGCGGACGCAACCGCCCGACACTCGCCATCCGGGCTCGAATCGGGCTTTTCGGGACTTCCATGTCCCGAAATTGCTAAGTCTTGAACAGAATATTAAGAAAATCTCATATTCCTGCGCAAGACAGCGGCAGGAATATTTTGTGCAATCTGCCTTTACAGTTTATTTGGCGCACCTTTTGACACCTGAACCGTAATAGGAAATTCCGACACAGTGTGGAAGAACCGGAGGTTCTTCCGAACATAATGCCGAAGGCATTTAGTTTTTTGACAGCGCAGAGATTTCCGCCGCAGGACGTCCGTTTCAGATACGCGAAAAGGCAGGACGGCAGAGGCTTCGGGTGAAGAAAGTGTATTTTCCGGACGGTTTCTTCGGACAGCCTGATAACGCACATGCGTTATAACGATACACATGTACAAATGGTGGAGAAAATGCCAACAAAAGAAATGAAAAAGTATAAATACATGGCAAATTATACGATAAAAATATAATTATGTTGGCAAAAAGTACAAATAAAGGCAAAAATGGGTTGACAAAGTGATGCATTTGCTATATTCTTTTTATAAAATAAGTTAAACGTTAAACTAAAAGAAGGAGGGTTCTTCATGAAGCATAAAATCGATAAAAAGAAATGGTACTCCTTCAAGCTGTTTCTTTTCGTTCTGCCCTTTATCGTATTAGTGCTGATGTTTTCCTACTACCCGCTGTATGGCTGGCTGTATGCATTTTATGACTACAGGCCGCCGAGACCGTTTTCCGAAGCGGAATTCGTAGGGTTTAAATGGTTTAAGTCACTGGTTGAGAACCCGATAAAAGTGGCTCAGCTCTGGCAGGTGTTGAAGAATACCTTTGTAATGAGCGGAATTACGCTGGGAACATCCTGGATACCGATGCTTTTTGCGGTATTTTTGAATGAAATCAACTGTGTTCCGTTCCGGAAATTCGTGCAGACGGTTACAACGCTGCCGAACTTCATCAGCTGGGTATTGGTTTATTCCGTTGCATTCAGCTTCTTCAACAGCACAGGTATGGTGAATTCCTTCCTGATCAGCGCCGGATTGATTAAGGAGCCGATTCTGTTTCTCCAGGCCTCCGACCATGTATGGCTGACACAGTGGCTGTGGCTTACCTGGAAGAATCTGGGCTGGGCGGCAATCATGTACATAGCGGCGATCTCCAGTATCGACGGAGAACTGTTTCAGGCGGCGAAGGTGGATGGAGCGACAAGGATGCAGATGATCCGTTATATTACGATTCCGAGTCTGCTTCCGACTTTCTTTGTACTTTTGATGATGAATATCGGTAATTTCCTGTCAAACGGTATGGAACAGTATTATGTTTTCCAGAACGCGTTCAACAAAGAGTACATTCAGGTGCTCGACCTGTATGTCTATAATCTGGCAATGGGAAGTGGCAGTTATTCCGTATCGGTTGCACTGAGTATGTTGAAGAGTATTATCAGCGTGGTTCTTCTGGTTATTGCGAATACGGTTTCCAAATTGACCAGAGGTGAGAGCTTCCTGTAAGGACGAAGAAAGGTATGGTTATTATGGCGAGACAAATAGTGAAAAAGAGAAAAATGCACCAGAGTCTGGGAGACAGAACGGTCAGCATCGTCTGCTATATATTCTTTTCCATATGTGCGATCCTGTGTCTGTATCCGTTTTATTACATATTTATCAATACGATAAGCGCGAACGATCTGAGTGCAAGAGGCGTCGTCATGTTCTGGCCGCAGGGGATTCATCTGAAAAACTATAAAAGCGCGCTTGGTATAGACGGGCTGTTTCAGGCGGCGAAGATTTCCGTTATGCGTACGGTGATCGGTACGATCGGAACAGTGAGCGCATCGGCTTTTCTGGGATTTATGTTTACGCAGGAAAAGATGTGGCACAGAAAATTCTGGTATCGGCTGCTGATTGCGACGATGTATTTTAACGCAGGTATTATCCCCTGGTTTATGGTTATGAAAAATATGCATCTGACCAATAATTTCTGGGGTTATATCCTTCCGGTAATCGTATCTCCTTTTCATATTGTTCTGACAAAAACATTTGTGGAGTCGATACCAAAGGAACTGCAGGAAGCGGCTGAAATCGACGGGGCCGGTATTCTGACCGTATTCTTTAAAATTATGATACCGGTCATCAAGCCGATTATGGCAACAGTCGCTATCTTTGCGGCGGTAAATCAGTGGAATGCGTTTCAGGATACGCTGCTTTTGGTTACGGATACCAAGCTTTATCCGCTGCAGTTCGTACTGTATCAGTATCTGAACCAGGCGAGTTCGCTGTCCGCGCTTGCCAATACAAGCAGTTCGAGTTCACTGGCGGCCGCTGCGGCGACGACTCAGACGGCAACGAGTATTCGTATGACGATTACGGTCATCGTCGTACTGCCGATCATGATGGTATATCCTTTCTTCCAGAAATATTTTGTGAAGGGTATTATGATTGGGGCGGTAAAAGGTTAGGATGAAGCTGTGTGAGATTGTGGTGATGATGAACAGAGGCAGTGCCTGAGGGGGGAATGGTCTTTGTTTATTATAAAAAATTTTTAGGAGGTAAAAAATGAAAAAGCGTATTTTATCAGTGATACTGGCAACGATGCTGACGACGTCCATGGTTCTTAGCGGCTGTGGAGGCGGCGGGCAGCAGTCCTCAAACGAGGGAGGGGGGGGCCAATCGGCAACGACTGATTCCTCCAATACCGGAAGTGATACTTCTACGGCAACGGATACGGAAAGCGAGGCCTCCGGGGACACCGGGGCGGCTCCGACAGTTTCCCATGATACGGAACTGACACTGGAGGTATATGATGTCGCTGCGAACTATCAGGGGCTTCAGACCGGCTGGTATGGAAAGATTCTGAAAGATAAATTTAATATTGTACTGAATATCATCGCGCCGCAGGTATCCGGTGATGGCGAAGCGCTTTACCAGACAAGAACGGCAGCTGGTAATCTGGGCGATATCGTTCTGCTTGACAATGCGGATATGTTGGAATGTATCGATGTCGGACTGGTAGCGGACATCAGCGGAGATATCCAGAATTATCCCAACCTGATGAGATATTGGGAACAGATCGAGAAATTCAATGCTGCAATCGGTGACGGAGGTGGAATTTATGCGATTCCTACCGAGATGAATACGAATGGACCGACGGAATACAAAAATGAAACGGTTGGAACGATGCCGAGAATTCCCTGGGATTTCTACAGCGAGCAGGGCGCTCCGGATCTGAACACGCTTGACGATCTGCTGGACGTGCTGGCAGAAATGCAGAAGGCGCATCCGACGAATGAGGCAGGCGACAGCGCATACGCCATGACGTTATGGTCTGATTGGGACAATACATCCATTGAGAATGTAAACCAGCTTACGAAGTGGTACGGACATGAAGTAAACGGCTCCGTTCTGATCGGTGCGGATCATTCCATTAAGCCTCTGACCGATAAGGAAGGCGCATACTATAAGATGCTTCATTTCTTCTTCCAGGCAAATCAGATGGGTCTGGTAGATCCTGACTCCGCGACGCAGGACTGGAATGCGGCATGTGATAAGATGAAATTTAAGAGAACCTATCTCGTATGGAATAACTGGATGCAGGGCTTCACGAACTCTCCGGAGATCGGTGCGAAGGGCGCAAATTATATGGGTATTCCGATAGCGGATATGAATGTTTTCCAGACATCCGATTATTATTACGGAAGCGGACGTGTATTCGGCGTTGGCTCGCAGGTAACGGAAGAAAACAAAGCAAGGATTCTTGAGTTCCTCGACTGGCTGGCATCTCCGGAAGGTCTTGATGCACAGCACGCGAGTCTGGAAGGACTTATTTATACGGTGAATGATGACGGAACATATGCTTTGACAGATGACGGTTATAACAGATTTAATGTTGAGATTATGATACCGGAAGAACTTGGCGGCGGAAACTGGACAGACGGAAACAATCAGGTGAACCAGTGGATCGGCGCAAGCGTTGATACGAACCCTATAACGGGAGAATCCTATGATCCTACTCTGTGGGCGGCTTCTATCGAGAAAAACAATACGAAGACAACGATTGAGTGGAAAGAGAAATTCGGCGCCGAGAACGAGGTGGAATACTTAAAGAATAATGGTATGATGAATCCGGTTCCGAGCGTTAATATGTCTCTGGCAATCGATACCACAGATATCGGCCTGATCCGCAGCCAGTGTAAGACAATCGTATGTGATTCTTCCTGGAAGGCAATTTTTGCGGCAGATGAAGCGGCATTTGAGGCAACATGGGATGATATGTGCAAACAGCTTGATGGTTTCGGATGGCAGGATCTGGTGCAGTTTGATACCGAGAAATATCAGCCGGTTATCGATGCGAGAAAGGCAGCGCAGTAATTGCGTAAAGGGAAGCCTCTGGCTTTACGCCGGTGGGAATTTCCTCTTGTGAGTGGGTAGATTCAAGATAAAAATGTAAATAATTTAAAGAGCAGGGGGCGGCGGAAGCTGCCCCCTGTTCCTTGCAAAGAGGCAGTTTGGGCATTATGGGAAACGGAGGGTTTTGATAATGGAAAATATGCATTTGAAGGAAAAAACGGGACAGGATATCAGATTGATGGATACGGAACTGAAACGGCGGGAGGACGCAAACCGCGATTATATGATTCATCTGGAAAACCGGTTTTTGCTATTAAATTTTAACCTTGAGGCGGGAAGGGATACCTCGACAGATGTGATCGAAAACATGCATGGCGGATGGGAATTTCCAACCTGTCAGCTGCGGGGGCATTTTCTGGGGCACTGGCTTTCCGCGGCTGCAATTCATTATCATGCGACAGGTGATATGGAAATTAAGGCGAAAGCGGACGTGATCGTGGCGGAACTGGAGGAATGTCAGAAGGAGAACGGGGGGCAGTGGGTCGGTCCGATTCCGGAAAAATACTTATATCGGATTGCGGAAGGACGTCAGGTGTGGGCGCCTCATTATACGATTCATAAAGTATTCATGGGATTGCTCGATATGTATGAATATGCCGGGAATCGGACGGCGCTGCGCGTGGCAGAAAATTTTGCGGACTGGTTTTATGAGTGGAGTAAGGGTTTTAGCAGAGAGGAGTTCGATGATATTCTGGATTTCGAGACGGGAGGCATGCTGGAGATCTGGGCGCAGTTATATGATTTTACGGGAAAAAAGAAATATCTGGAGCTGATGGAACGTTATTACCGCGGCAGACTCTTTGACCCGTTACTGCGTGGGGAGGATGTTCTGACCAATATGCATGCGAATACCACGATTCCGGAAATCATCGGATGTGCCAGAGCCTATGATGTGACGGGAGAAGTGAAATGGCGGCAGATCGTGGAAAATTACTGGAAACTGGCGGTAACGGAGCGGGGGTGCTATGCTACCGGCGGACAAACCTGCGGGGAAATCTGGGCACCGAAAAAAAAGCTGTCTGCGCGTCTTGGGCAGAAAGGGCAGGAGCATTGTACCGTTTATAATATGATGCGTCTGTCAGGATTTCTTTTTCGCTGGACAGGAGATCCTGTTTATCTGGACTATTGGGAGAGAAATCTCTATAATGGCATTATGGCACAGGCGTATTGGAAGAGCGGTCTGAGCCATGGATTTACAGATCCTTATCCGAAATCGGGACTTCTTACCTATTTTCTGCCTATGCGGACCGGTTCCCGTAAGGGCTGGAGCAGCAAAACAGGGGATTTTTTCTGCTGTCATGGAACCATGGTGCAGGCAAATGCGGCTTTTAACAGAGGGCTGTATTATCAGTCGGATGAAACAATTTATGTAAGCCAGTATTTTGACAGCGAGGCAAAATTTCTGATTGGAGATATACCGGTGAGGCTCGTGCAGAAAAATGATCCATTGACGGGAAGCGCCCATCTTTCCAGCGATTCTTCCGCCAGACAGTCGGTTCTGGAGGATACAGGGAAATGGCCGTCCAATCCCGATACATTGGTGCCCTGTATCCAGATTCGGACACCGGAGACTGTTCTGATGACGCTGATGATCCGGATTCCGGCATGGGTTTCCGGAAAAGTCAGCATCTATGT
>ERZ779637.911-NODE-911-length-15131-cov-17.714712_pt1 | contig 15131 bp, 15 predicted proteins | sample MGYA00514196_ERZ779637 | MGnify/ENA primary metagenome ERZ779637 (study PRJEB29562, sample SAMEA4376700) | mouse gut metagenome | isolation source: Cecum | study: EMG produced TPA metagenomics assembly of the A DSS colitis mouse model was used to assess the...
ACGGCTGAACGGTCTGACGAGCGATAATCTGCAGATCGGGCAGGTGTTGCGGATTCCGACGTAAATCTGCTGCATTTTTGCATACAGGACTGTCGGCAGACAGACAGAAGACATCCGCAAAGGCGGGTGTCTTCTGTTGTTAATCCGAAGATTGCCTTTTGAGATGGGAGTGGTATAATATACACGATGGCAATGAGAAGTGCGCAGACGTAAGATGGAAAATGGCAGCTTGCTGACAATTTTTTCAGATTGCGGATGCATAGGGCGACAGCCCGTGAGCGAGATGAAGCGGAGTGGAATCGAGCTTGCACTGCGAATGAATCTACAATGGAGGGAACTTTCAGTGAAGATCATAATAGCGGGGGACGGCAAAGTAGGCTCTACGCTGACGAGGCAGTTGGTCGCGGAGGGGCACGACATTACCCTGATTGACGCGAAAGCGGAGGTTCTCGAGGTAAGCGAGGAACGCTACGATATTATGGCGGTGCAGGGAAACTGTGCATCCATGGCGACGCTCTCCAAGGCGGGCGTGGAGGACGCGGAACTGCTGATTGTGATGACAGGGGCGGATGAGGTAAATCTGCTCTGCTGCACGATCGCGCACGGCATGAATCCGAATCTGCATACAATAGCGAGAATACGAAATCCGGAATACAAGGATCAGATTTATGAGATGAGGCATCTGTTTGGATTGTCCATGGTGGTCAATCCGGAGAGACAGGCTGCAATCGAGATGGAACGTCTGATCAAGTATCCCGGTTTTTTAAAGAGAGACACTTTTGCCAAAGGCAAGGTGGAAATCGTGGAATTAAAGATCGGGGATGATTCCAAGCTTTGCAATGTGGGACTTTATGACCTGCCGAATGTGGTGAAATGCAAGATTCTGGTCTGCGCCGTTTTGCGGGACAGCAAGGCGATCATCCCCGACGGTAATTTTGTGCTGCGGGCGGGGGACCGGATTTTTGTGACGGCATCTACCAGAGAATTGACCGTATTCCTCAAAAATATGGGGATTATTACGCATAAGGCAAAACGGGTGCTTTTGTGCGGCGGCGGACGATTAAGCTACTACTTGGCGCAGCTTCTGAATCAGGACGGCATCATGGTGGAAATCATTGAGCAGGACTATGACAGATGCCTTTCTCTGGCAAATCAGCTGCCGGATGTGACTGTGGTGCATGGCGATGCCAGCAACGAGTTCCTTCTGCAGCGGGAGCGGATCGGAGAATGTGACGCGCTTGTCACATTGACCGGTGTGGACGAGATGAACCTGTTTATCTCCCTGATTGGCGGCAATGCGGAGGTGCCTCAGATTATCACGAAACTTGGCAGGCTTTCCAACAACCGTATTCTGGATAAGCTGCCTGTGGGCAGCACCATCAGCCCGAAGGAGCTTTGCTGCAATGATATTGTGCGGTATGTGCGTGCGATCCGCAACCAGACGGGAGCGGTGCAGGCGGTCAATGTGATCGCGGACGGACAGGCGGAGGCGATCGAGTTCCTCGTGGACGAAAGCACGAAGCACTGTGAGGAGCCATTGAAAAAATTAAAGCTGAAGAAAAATATCCGTGTGGCGGGAATTAACAGGCACAACAGCTTTGAAATACCAAACGGCGACTCCTTCTACAAAAAGGGTGACGCTGTGATTATCGTGACGGGCAGGGACGAGGTTATTTATCAGCTGAACGATATCTTTATGTCCTAGGGTGGTTGGTTATGAATTATAGAATGATGGGAAAATTTATCAGCAGGATCCTTTTGGTGGAGGCGGTATTCATGATTCCGGCGCTGCTGATCAGTATTTTTCACGAGGAGACGGCGGCGGTGCACGGTTTTTTGACCGGTATGGTCATTACAGTGGCAACGGCATCGCTGTTGTATCTGATCTGCAGGAAGGCGAAAAAAGGTTTCTACGCGAGGGAGGGACTGGTCTGCGTCGGTGCGAGCTGGGTTGTGATGAGTCTGCTCGGCTGTCTGCCCTTTTATTTTTCGAGGGAGATTCCAAGCTTTGTGGATGCGCTTTTTGAGACGGTCTCCGGTTTTACCACGACGGGAGCTTCCATTCTGCCGGAGGTGGAGCCGTTGTCCATGGGAAATCTCTATTGGCGCAGCTTTACCCACTGGCTGGGCGGCATGGGCGTGCTTGTGTTTGTGCTGGCGATCGGCAGGGGAAGAGAAAAAAGCGACGGTTACACGATGCATCTGCTTCGGGCGGAAAGCCCCGGTCCCAAGGTGGAGAAGCTTGTGCCTAAGATGAAGGACTCCGCAAAGATTTTGTATTTCATCTATGTTTTTCTGACCATATTAAATGTGGTTTTTTTGCTGATTGGCGGTATGCCGCTGTTTGATTCGCTTTGTACGGCGTTCGGGACGGCGGGAACGGGCGGCTTTGGCATCAAGAACGACAGCATTGCCGGGTACAGCCCGTATCTGCAGAATGTGTGTACCGTATTTATGCTGCTGTTTGGCGTGAATTTCAGCTGTTATTATATGCTGGCGATCCGTCAGGTGAAGAACGTGTTCAAGGACGAGGAACTGCGATTTTATCTGGGGACGGCGCTGGCGAGCGTTGTGTTGATTGCATGGAACGTCAGGGGGCTTTACGGAACAATCGGGGAGACGTTCCGCCATGCGGCGTTTCAGGTTGCAAGTATTATGACGACCACCGGTTTTGCGACCGCGGATTTTGATTTGTGGCCCAGCTTTTCCAGGGCAATTCTTTTGGGGCTTATGATCGTGGGCGCCTGCGCGGGAAGTACCGGCGGCGGCTTTAAGTGCGGAAGGACGCTCCTTCTGATCAAAAGCCTGCGCCGCAATGTGCGTCAAATTCTCCATCCACAGAAGGTGCAGGTGGTGCGCGTGAACGGGCAGATGGTGACGGAGAAGGTGCTTGACAATACGAACGCCTATCTGGCGGCTTACGCATTCATTATCGTGTTCAGTTTTATCGTGATTTCTATAGACGGTTTTTCTCCGATGACGAATTTTTCGGCGGTGCTGGCATGCTTTAATAATATCGGTCCGGGGCTTGAGAGTGTGGGACCGACGTGCAACTTCGGAGATTACGGGCTTTTGTCCAAGTCGCTCCTCATCGTGGACATGCTGGCGGGGCGTCTGGAAATTTTCCCGATACTGATTCTGTTTTCGAGAAGCACGTGGACTGGGAGATAAGATGTTATTCGTGGCGGACTACGGAGAGGATATGTCCGCCAGTTTGAAGTTTATGATTTTTTGCAGCTCTGACAGGCTTGTCTCAATCTGCAGCCCGATTTTCCCGCCGCTGAAAAAGATTTCCGCGAAGTTTTCTGCGCCTGCGTCAATGACGGTGGGAAAGAATTTTTTCATGCCGACAGGGGAGCAGCCGCCGTGGATGTAGCCCGTGAGCGGCAGCAGTTCCTTTGCCTTTATCATCTCAATGCTCTTTTCATTCACCGCCTTCGCGGCTTTTTTTAAATCCAGTTCCCGGTTTACCGGCACGAGAAAGACATAGTGGGCGGCGGATTTGCCGACGGTGACGAGAGTCTTAAAAACCCGGTCGGGATTTTCCTGCAAATAGTCGGCGACTTCCATGCCGCTGACCGCTTCGGACAGTGAGTAATCATGTACTTTGAACTGCAGTTTTTTTTGCTCCAACAGCCGGATGGCGTTGGTTTTTTCCTCTTTATTTTTCATACAATTTTCTCCCGTGATCGCTTTTTAGAGAGTATAGCACAAAATCATCGGCGGAACAATTATTGGGAAAACGTTTTGCAACATTCTGCCGATTGTGGTATACTGTTATGAAAATGGAATTGCACATGTTTTAGGGAAACTGGGAGTATCAATAAGAAAGGGGAGCGCAATGGAAAATACAAAAGCAGTTACACCGACAGACGTGGAAGTTAAGAAGGAGATCGACTCGGAAGTCATCTTACAGTACCGCAATTACGAGGTCAATATGGATGATGTGACCGAACGGGTCAAAGCACATTATTATGCCAAGGGCTATAAGAAGGATTCCATCGAAAATATGCAAATCTACGTAAAACCCGAGGATTTCACGGCTTACTATGTCATCAATGACGGTGTGGTGGGCAAGGTAAATCTATTCTAACTATTCGTGCGGTCAGATATGCCGCCAAGTTTTTGTTTAGAAGACAGGCAGCAGTTCCACCAGAAACGCTACCGCGCAGCAGAGCACGGCGACCTGAAAGAGACTGCAGCCCTTCCATGCGAGGATGATGCCTGCGATCAGGGCGCAGAGACCGGCAATCGGCGTCTGCGTCGCTTCCATGATGGCGGGGAATGTCATTACCGCCAGTGTTGCGTAGGGCACATAAAAAAGGAACGAGCGCAGATATTTGTTGGTGATTTCTTTGCGGATCAGCACCAGAGGCGCCATGCGGATCAGGTAGGAGACTGCCGCCATCACCAGAAGATAAATCCAGATATTGTGTTCCATTTCTAATGTACCTCATCTTTCTTTTGTTTATGATTGTGACCGTGGCTGTCAGGCGACGGTTTTTGTTTTATAGAAAATTGCGACAGTGTAAATCATTTAGGGAGAATGCGAAGCATTCTCTGAATCGAGCGCACCGACGCTCGATTTTGTATCAGTCGGGAACAGAACCGCTGCGGCAAGGGCGAGTGCGACAGTGAGTGCGATTGTCTTTATTCCCGTGGACACGCCGTCAAACAGAGGCAGGCGGTTCGCGAAATAGCTTGCCGCAAAGCCGACAGCAACAACCCCGGCGATCACCCGGCTCTTTCTGGCGGGCGGGATGATAATTGCCAGAAACATTCCGTAGAGTCCTACGCTCAATGCACTGACCACTCTGGTCGGCAGAACATTTCCCATAATCACACCGAAAAACGTGCCGAAAGCCCATCCGGGAATCGCCACGACAATCGCGCCGTAGGCGTACCACGGATTTAAGTATCCCGGCTGTGCCACGCAGATGCCAAAGATCTCGTCGGTCACGTCGTAGGCGATCATCATGCGGTGACGCAGGGGAGTGTTCGCTTTCAGCTTCTGGCTGAGCGCGCAGGACATGAGAAGATATCTGGCATTGACCACTAAAGTCATTACAGCCATTTCCACATAAGTGCTGCCCGCCGCGATCAGCGCGAAGCCGGCGTACTCACCGGCGGAGGCGTTGTTGAGGACGCTCGCAAAGAATGCCTGTATGGCGGATAGCCCCGCATTTCTGGCGGCGATGCCAAGCGTGAATGCCACGGCAAAATACCCGAGCGCGATGGGACTGCCGTCCCGCATGCCGTGCTGGAAGCAGATTTTATTTTCGGTCGTCATAGTGAGTAAAAACTCCTTTGTTTGAATCGAGCGCTGCGCGCTCGATTTAGTATAGCACCAGCGAGGACGAAACGCAATATGGGCGGATTCCGCAAACGAAAACAGCGGCTGGGGACATGTCTTATGGAAGAAAGTGGAGAATCTATTTTTTGTCTGGGGATTGACAGGAAAGAAATGTGTGTTATAATGTACTTGTTCAATAAGTACACTAAGTACAATTCGCGAGGAGAAAAAGTGTGGAGATCATTATCAGCAACAACGCTAACAAGCCGATCTATGAGCAGATCACGTCGCAGATTAAGGCGATGATTATGAGCGGGGAGCTGCAGCCGGGGGAATCCATTCCTTCCATGCGCGCTCTGGCGAAGTCCATTCATGTCAGCGTCATCACGGTGCAGAAGGCTTACGAGGATCTGCAGCGGGACGGGTTTATCGACACCGCGGTGGGCAGGGGCAGCTTTGTGGCGGCGCAGAACAGGGAATTATATCAGGAGGAACAGCAGCGGATTGCGGAAGAGCATCTGCAGGCGGCGGCGGAGATTGGCAGGACGAACAACATTTCGTTGGAGAGGCTGACGAAAATATTGGCTTTGTTTTATGAGGACGCGGAGTGAGGGGAACCTATATAAGGAAAGGAAAGAGCATATGGAAAATATATTAGAATTGCAGAAGGTTACCAAGTCGTACCCGAAATCGGATTTTACGCTGGATGAGATTACGTTTTCTCTGCCATACGGGTCGATTCTCGGGTTTGTGGGGGAAAACGGCGCGGGCAAGACGACGACCATCAACTGTATTTTAAATACGGCGGCAAAGGACGGTGGCACGGTTAAGCTGTTCGGTAAGGAAATGGGCGACGGGGATACCGATATCAGGGAGAAGATCGGCGTGGTCTTCGACGGGGATAATTTCCCGGGCTTCTGGACGGCAAAACAGTTGTCGAAGGTGATGGCGGGGCTTTATCAGAACTGGGATGAGGCGCTGTTTCGGAAATATCTGGAGGAATTTCAACTGCCGCCAAGACAGAAAATCAGACACTATTCCAAGGGGATGACTATGAAGCTGGCAATCGCCGCCGCGCTCTCGCACCATCCCGAGCTTTTGATACTGGACGAGGCGACGAGCGGTCTTGACCCGGTGATGCGGGACGACATGCTGGACGTCTTTCTGGAATTTGTGCAGGAGGAAAACCATGCCATCCTGCTGTCGTCCCATATCACAAGCGATCTGGAAAAGGTGGCGGATTACATTACCTTTATTCACGGCGGCAGACTGATTCTGACGGCGGCAAAAGACGAGCTGATTTATCAATACGCGGTGCTGCGCTGTAAGGAGAGCCAGTTCCTGACGCTTGACAAAGAGGATATTCTGGCATATCGGAAGCGGGATACGCAGATTGATGTGCTGGTGGCGGACGGCGGAAAGGCGAGACAGAAATATAAGGAAGTGGTGGCGGACCACGCTTCAGTGGACGAGATCATGCTGCTGTTAGTGAAGGGAGAGAGAATATGAGAGGACTTTTACGGAATAATTTTTACGCGACGCTTGCGGGTGCGAAGGTGTTTGTGGGGATCGCTGTTTTGCTGGGAGTTTTTGTAGTCGCCATGGATAACGTCATTCCAACGCTTATCATCAGCTATGCGCTTCTGGTAATGATTGGTTTTTCCCTCAACTCGATAGCCAGTATCAGAAAGGAAAGCGCCACAAAATGGGCGAAATATAAGATGACTACCCCGGTTAAAAGAACGGATATCGTGAAGAGCTTTTTTGTCAGCCAGCTTTTGTGGCTTTTCGTGGGAACCGGGTTTGCCGCGGCAGCAGTCGCTTCGTCTGTTGCGCTGCACGGCTTTCCCTTTGACAGGAGTACGGATCTCTTTATGCTGTTTGTGGTGGGAATCGGGATCAGCCTTTTTATGGGCGCGTTTTTTATCCCGCTCTATTTCCTCGGCGGGGAGGAGCGCAGCGAGGTGATTCTGGTGGTAAGCCTGCTCGGCGGAAGCGGTATGCTTATGGGATTGACCGCTTTGATCAATAAGCTGTATCCGGGAGAGATGACGCCCCGTCAGATTATTGTGAGCGGTATTTTTATGATAGCTTGCGGCGCGGCGGCGTTCGCGGTGTCCTGCCCGGTTGCGGCGGGGATATTTGGCAGAAAGGAGTACTGATAGAGTCAATGGGCTTTTCGCCAAAAAACAGAAAAGGTACTATTTTATATATAGAAGACAAAAAAGAGAACCGTTGCGATTTTAAAAAGCGCGGTTCCTTTTTTGAAAATAGTTGTTGACAAACAATATTATATGTCATATAGTATGTGTAGAAACAATATTATACGAGATATAATATTACACGAATAAATAATATTATAGTTCAAAACAAAGGTGAGCGAAGGGAGGATAACTCCGAAAAAAGATGACGATGAAGTATGTAAAAAGGAAGAAAGGAGTAATTTACATGGTTTTTAACACAGGTGCGGCATTGTTGGATGCTATCGTGCTGGCTGTTGTGTCCCATGAGGCGGAAGGAACCTATGGCTATAAGATTACGCAGGAGGTGCGGCTGGTCATAGAGATTTCCGAGTCTACGCTGTATCCGGTTCTGCGAAGGCTGCAGAAGGACGAATGCCTGCAGATTTACGACATGGAATGTGCGGGCAGAAACCGGCGGTATTACAGGATCACGGAGAAGGGAAGGGCGCAGCTCAATCTTTATATCAGCGAATGGTATCGGTATTCTGCCAAATTGAACAGTATTTTTGAGGGAGGACTTAAGAATGAATAGAGCGGAATTTATGAGCAGACTGACTGCGCTCTTGCAGGATGTGCCGCCGGCGGAGCGGGAGGAGGCGATCACTTACTATAATGAATACTTCGATGATGCGGGCGAGGGAAATGAAGCGGGCGTGATCGCGGCGCTCGGCTCGCCGGAAGAGCTTGCGAAGGCGATCAAGGCGGGGCTGTTTGACGGCGGAAACGGAGGAGAGTTTACGGAGTCCGGTTTCCACGGCTATGAGCAGAGAAACAAGAATCAACTTATGTCAACTAATGAACCGCAGTCCGGGGCGCAGGGCAGCGGCGGAGCCTATCAGAACGGCGCACAGGAAAGCGGCGCGGGGAACGCATACGGTTCCTATGGGCAGCAGGCAAACGGATCTGGCGGTGCATATGGTTCCTACAATCAGCGGGCAAACGGAGCTGGCGGCTCGTATGACTCTTACAGTCAACAGGCGGGGAACGGTCAGCGGCATACGCAGGGCACACCGCAGAAGAAACCTATGACAGGCGGGCAGATTGCGCTGATCATCGTGCTGGCGGTACTGCTCTCCCCTGTCTGGATCGGGGTGCTTGGCGGACTTTTTGGCGGCGGCGTGGGTATCATAGCCGGGCTGTTCGGCATCTTTCTCGCTTTTCTGGTGGTAGGCATCGTGATGACGGTAGTGGGTATTGCGCTTGTGATTGCGGGATTTGTGGCATTGTTTGGCACGCCGCTTGGTGGTTTAAGCCTGATTGGCGGCGGCTTGGTTATGGTGGCGCTCGGACTGGTCTTCGTCTGGCTGATGGTGCTGGTGGTAGGTACGGCGATTCCCGCGCTGTTCCGGGGATGCGTCAATCTGTGCCGTAGATTATTTCACAGAGGAGGTGCGCAGGCATGAAAAAATTTACGAAGGGCTGTCTGATGACGGCGTTGGTTCTGTTTCTTGTAGGCATTGTCCTCTGCGGCGTCTGCGGATTGCTGGGAGGCTTCCGGGAACTGGAGGAGATGGAAAGCATTAAGGGTATTCCGTTCGTCTGGCGTATGGATAGCGATGGTGACTGGCGGATCGGTTTCTTCCGTTCGCCGGGATATGACAGGGACGACTGGGAAGAGTTGGAGGAGCTTGAAGAGATCGAGGATATAGAGAGTGTGGAGGAGGTCCGCAAGGTGGTGGATCAGACCATGGAGAAGAAGCGGAAGGAGCTGGAAGGGAAGAAGGAACAGCTGCCGCTCACGGCGGAAACGCTTGGCAGTCTCGAGATCGACGTGGATGAGTGCAATGTGGTGATCTGGCAATCCGAGGATGAACATGTGTGGTATCTGGCAGACGGCAATACCAACAGACCGCACTATACCATAGAGAATGAGCACGGCAGAAGTGAACTGTCCATCGAGAACGAGGTGGAGCACCATATCGGGCACTGGAGAAACGGTCCCAACGATACGGTCTATCTGTGGCTGCCGGAGGGTTGTAAGCTTGAGGAGTGCGACATAGATATGGGTGCGGGTTATATGGACAGCATCCTCTTAAGGGCAAAGCAGATAAAGGCGAATCTGGGCGCCGGGATGGTCACGGCGGACGGCTTTGAGGGAGCGGAGATCAGCGTCACTGTGGGCGCGGGAGAACTGCTTGCGGACCGCATCACAGCCGGGACGGCGGATTTTGAGATCGGCGCGGGGCATCTGAGTATAAGCGAGCTTTCCATCAGCGGCGAGATGGATTTGGAGGTGAGCATGGGTGCGGCTGAGGTCGCGGGCACCATAGCGGGAGATTTGGAGGCCGAGTGCAGTATGGGTGAAATCGTTATGAACCTTGCCGGTTCCGAGGACGACCACAGCTACTATGTGGAGTGCGGCATGGGCAATGTCGATGTGGGGAGTTACAGCAGCGGCGGTGTTGCGTCGCATAAATCATGGAATGCTGGAAAAAGCAGCTATTTTGATATAAACTGTAATATGGGTAATGTAACTGTGACCTTCGAGGAATAAATGAGATGTTATGTAAACTCGAGCGGCAGAAGAAAATGAAAAGTTATGTAAATCCAAAACGCAGAAACCAAATTAATAAGGAGGAACACCATGAATAACGATATGAAGAAACTGATGAGATCAAGAGGCAACAGGATGATATGCGGCGTCTGTGGCGGAATCGGGGAATACTTGAACATCGACCCCACGCTGGTGCGTCTGATCTGGGCGATCTGCTCGGTGGCGAGCCTTGGCATGGGACTGCTCGTCTACTTTATCGCAGCGGTGGTGATGCCGGAAAATGATGATATTGTGATGTGAGATAGAAAATGACTGTAGAGAAAAGAGCGGGAGGATGCGTTATGTAAACCTCTCGCTCTTTTACACTTGAAGTTAATATGTCGAAACAGCCGTCAACGGCGCAGCTTTTAATCGGTCGAATATCAGATAGTGAAGAACAACCCCGATTTTTTCAGCGCGGGTCGCACCGCGTTGTATACCAGAACCGCTACGATCGTGGAAGTCACCGCGTTGATGGAGGTGGACGCCACATTCCACGCGAGAGTCACTTCCGCGGCGGGCTTGCCCAAAATCGCCAGTTTATAAAAGTAGCCGAACAGCGGGTCGAAGATTACGTTGAACAAAAGCCCGCTCACAGCAGCGATTAAGGACCATTTGTAGACCTTTTTTGTGTCGGTCTCAGTGCTGATATGCGCGATCTTGTGGGCAATCAGTCCGGTGATTAAGCCGATGCAGAATTTCAAAATAAACGTCTTGGGCGCGTAGACCACATAGACCGGGTCGAAGAGATCGCCGATGGTCATGCCGATCGCGCCGCCAAGACCGCCGTACACGCCGCCGAGCAGCAGCGCGCCCAGCACACAGACTGCGTTCCCCAGATGGATCGAGGTGGCGTCGCCGCCGGGCAGGGGAATTTTAATCTGCAAAAAGGTGAACACCACATAGGACAATGCGGCGAAGATACCCGTAAATACAATTTTTAATAATTTCTCGTTTTTCATCATGCATTCCGCCTTTCCAACTTTTACTATCCCCATCTTATAGCAAACTGGCTTTTTGAAAAGTACCAATTTGCAAAATTTTTATATAACCAGTTTACTGCGCCTCCAAAGCTCCGGCATAGGTTTCTAAAAAAAAGATACCAAAATAACAAAAGACACCTTCATACGGGTGTCTACTTTTATTATTTTATAGGAAAGTGCGACAGGAGAGAAACAGTCAGGGCGGCTGCCCTGAGAGGAGCGGAAAGGAAGGGGCGTATGAGACAGGAGCAGAAAAAATACAGGATGAAGGATTACGGCAGAAAATCAACGTTTGCAAGCTTTCTGCCGGGGATTGCGGGTCTGCACGGTATCCCTATTTGGTGCTATTATGTAAACCGAGGGCAGGGGGTTGTCAGCTTTGGCGTTGACAATAAGGATTGCGCGATCATGGAATTTTATCCCGCCCACACGGCGTACCAGAATGTGAAACGGACGGGCTTTCGTACTTTTTTGCGAAAAGACGGGAGCTATTCGGAATGCTTTTCGCAGGAAAAGTGGGAACAGGAGATGGAGATTGGCATGAACAGCCTGTCTCTTCTGGAGGAGAATGAAGAGGAGAAGCTTCGTACCAATGTGGAATACTTTATTCTGCCGGGGGAAAAGATCGGTGCGCTTGTCAGAAAGGTGAGCGTGACCAACGAGGATGAGCGGGAAATTTCGCTGGAAATTTTGGATGGGATGCCTGCGCTGATTCCTTACGGCGTGGACGCGGACAGCATGAAAAATATGACGCAGACGGCAAAAGCATGGATGCAGGCGGAGGATCTGGAAGGAAACGCGCCGTTTTTCCGCGTGCGCGCCAGTATGGATGACAGCGCGGCGGTGCGGGAGATTGCGGGAGGCAATTTTTCCTTTGCATGTCTGGAGGACGGGACGCTGCTCGCGCCGGTTGTTGATCCGGAGGCGGTTTTTGCCTACGATTCTTCGCTCCAGACGGCGGTTCGCTTTGCGCAGGACGGTCTTGCCGGTGTGTACGGGCAGAGACAGGCTGTGGCGAACCTTCTTCCGTGCAGCTTTTACGGCGCGGGCAGAAATCTAAAACCGGGTGAGGCGCTCACGATCTATGAGGTGATCGGACAGGTGGAAAACAAGGAACGTCTGCGGCGTTTTCTGGCGGAAAGAAGAGACGGCGCTTATTTTGAGGAAAAGCAGGCGGAGGCGGAGAGTACGCTCAAGGAACTCTGCGGCGTTATCTCTACCAAAACCGCTTCGGAGAATTTCGATACTTACTGCCGCTATACTTTTATGGACAATATGCTCCGGGGCGGCTGTCCCATTCCTCTCGGCAACAGTAAACTCTACTATGTCTATTCCCGAAAACACGGGGATTTGGAGCGGGATTACAATTATTTTTCCATGCTGCCGGAATTTTTCTCACAGGGAAACGGCAATTTTCGGGATGTGAACCAGAACCGCCGCTGCGACGTTTTCTTTGCGCCCTTTGTCGGCAGGGAAAATATACGGATGTTTTACAGCCTGATTCAGCTTGACGGCTACAATCCGCTGGCGGTGGAAAAGCTGACTTACCGGCTGGACGAAGAAAAGGCAAAGACGCTCTTTGCCGAATTGGACGAGAAGGCGGCAAAAGAGCTTACGGCGTTTACGAAGAAACCGTTTACCCCGGGCGCACTGTGGGCAAAGCTTGACGATACGCTTGAAACGTGGAAGGAAACACTCTTTTATCAAGTGATAGACTTCTCGGACAGTATGGTAAACGGGAACTTCGGGGAGGGCTACTGGAGCGATCACTGGACTTATAATCTGGATCTGATCGAGGACTATCTGGAGGTTTACCCCGACAAGGAGCGGGAGATGCTTTTCGAGGAGGAATATACCTATTTCCGGTCACAGGTTCGCATCAACCGCCGATGCCGTCGCTATGCGGAGACGGAGAAGGGAATCCGCCAGTATCATGCATTGGATGAGGAGAGCAAAAGAGACGGCGGGGAAAAGCTCGTGCGCGCGCAGCATGGCGAAGGGGAGATTGTCTATGTCACACTGATGGAAAAGCTGGTTCTTTTGTGTGCTGCGAAGTTCGCGGCACTGGACGCTTACGGCATGGGTGTCGAGATGGAGGGCGGAAAACCAGGATGGTATGACGCGTTAAACGGACTGCCGGGGCTGTTCGGTTCTTCCATGGCGGAGACTTATGAGCTTTCAAGAATGCTCCACTATACGATTGCCGCGCTGGAAAGATTTCCGGAGGAAGTGGAAATCACGGAAGAACTTGGCGATTTTGTAGACGAACTGCGGCTGGTGGTGCGGCTGGAAAAAGACAGTCTGGGTCGTGACGGGGAAATCCTTTCTTTCTGGAACCGAATCAATGATGTGAAGGAGCTTTACTGGGAAAAGACCTATCACGGTATTTCCGGCAGAAAGAAGACATACGCTGGCGAAATGCTGGCGGGCGCGTTAAAAGAAATGGAGGCGTTCGTGGCGCGCGGCATCGAGAAGGCATGCGCTTTCGGGGAGGGAATCTGCCCGACGTATTTCTCCTACGAGGTCACAGACTATGAAAAGAAGGCGGACGGGATCGTGCCGCTCGGGTTCAGCGTAAAGCAGGTTCCTGCGTTTCTGGAAGGACCTGTCCGCTACCTGAAGCTGGATCTGCCGCAGGAAAAGAAGAAGGAGCTGTATGAGAACGTAAAAAACAGCGGTTTGTACGATAAAAAGCTGTCCATGTATAAGGTGAACGATTCGCTGGAGCAGGCAAGCTACGAGCTTGGCAGGGCGTGCGCTTTCACGCCGGGATGGCTGGAGAACGAGTCCATCTGGCTGCACATGGAATATAAGTATTTGCTGGAACTTCTGCGCAGCGGCATGTACGGGGAATTTTTTGAGGACTTCCACAAGGCGGCGGTGCCGTTCCTCGACCCGGCGGTTTACGGGAGGAGCATTTACGAGAACTCTTCCTTTATCGCCAGCAGCAGAAACCCCGATGAAAAGATTCACGGCAAAGGGTTTGTGGCGAGGCTTTCCGGATCCACCATCGAGTTTATCAGCATGTGGAAACTGATGATGTTCGGGCGGCATGTGTTTGCGGTGAAAAACGGCGAGCTTGTCTTTATGCCGGAACCGGCAATTCCCGCATATCTGATTCCGGAGGACGGCGTGATCGAGACGACCCTTCTGGGGGAGACGGAGGTGGCGTACCGGCTGGAAGAGAAGAAGGATTATATACCGGGGCAGTATGCGGTCAGAGGGATGCATTTTATCTATAAGAATAAGAACGAGGCGGATGTGGACGCCGGGTATGTCAGCGGAAAGCTGGCGGAGGATGTGCGGGCAAGGAAGGTGGAGCGCATCGAAATCCGCATCAGATAGAAAGGACAGGAGAAAGACATGAAAAAAATAAGAGAATATGTGACAGATTACAATGTTGGAAAATTCTGGGAGGAGACGGTGTGCGACGCAGGAGAGATGCAGGACTGTATGCACGTGGTCAATGTGTACCCGGATGTGACGTATCAGACGATGAGGGGCTTTGGCGGTGCATTTACGGAGAGCGCGGCGCACAATTACGCGGGTATGAGCGATGCGCGGAAGAAGGAAATGATACAGGCGTACTTCGGTGAGGGCGGTCTTCGGTACAATCTGGGACGACTTCATATGGGAAGCTGTGATTTCGCGCTGGGGAATTACGCTTATGTGGAAGAAGGAGATGAGGAGCTTAAAACTTTCTCGATTGCCCATGACGAGAAGGAGATTCTGCCCCTGATAAAGGACGCGCAGGAGGCATACGGGGAGAAGATGGCGTTTATGGCGGCTCCGTGGTCTCCCCCGGCATTTATGAAGACCAACGGGGAGATGAACCATGGCGGAAAGTTAAAGGAAGAATATTATCAGGCATGGGCGGCGTATTTCGTGAAGTTTATCGAGGCTTACAAGCAGGCAGGCGTAACTGTTGATTTCCTGACGACGCAGAATGAGCCGATGGCGGTGCAGACTTGGGATTCCTGCATTTATACGTCCGAGGAGGAAGCGCTCTTTGTGCGGGACTATTTGGGACCGGCGTTAGAGCAGGCGGGATTTGCCGATACGGGCATTTATGTGTGGGA
>ERZ779637.912-NODE-912-length-15129-cov-5.458206_pt1 | contig 15129 bp, 14 predicted proteins | sample MGYA00514196_ERZ779637 | MGnify/ENA primary metagenome ERZ779637 (study PRJEB29562, sample SAMEA4376700) | mouse gut metagenome | isolation source: Cecum | study: EMG produced TPA metagenomics assembly of the A DSS colitis mouse model was used to assess the...
GTGACTTGAATGGGGTAGAAGCTATGCAGACGGAACAGGTACAGAAATTAGAGGAGTATTGTTCTCGATGCAGGGATGCACATGCAGAGGGGGATTCACTTGTTTCTGATGCTATATGGGATAGGCTTATGGAGATTCTGCATCAGGTAAATCCAGATTCAGAGTTATGTAAGTATATTTGGGAGGATTCTGTAGATGAGTATGATGATTCAGATGATATCATAAAGCATAATCCAATGTACAGTATACAGACGGTTAAGTCATTTGAGTGTGCTGAGTTAATGGATTATATAGACCGTTTGCCTGATGGTGTTTCATTCGATGCTCATGTTTCAGTTAAGTTGAATGGTCATGGTATACGTTTGAAATATCATAACGGTGAGTTTTATCAGGCTAGAAGCAGGGCACGAAGTTCCGCTGGTCGTGATATTACAAATCAGTTGAAATGTATTCTTGAGGAGCAGGGTGTTGACTTTCTTGCGGATTGTGAGGATTTTGTATGGTGTGAAATACGTGGTGAATGGGTATTACCATTTGAGAATCTCGATGCAGCAAAGCAGTTTAATCCAGATATAAAGTCTGCATTTTCAGGGGTAGCTTCAATGGGGCGTGACAGCGCAACTGAGGCGGAGTGGAAATTATTAAGATTTGTAGCCTATGAATTTATTGCTGATGGAATGTCATTTCAGACCAAGGAGGAGGAATATGATTTTCTTCAGGGTATGGGTTTTGAGGTTCCTATGGCATGGTTTATTGAGGATATTTCCAAGGATAGCTTTATAGATGATGTTAAGAGCATTGTAGAGGATTGTGAAAATGAGGTAAAGCCAGACGCAAATGGAGAGAATGGATATTCTTATTACACAGATGGTCTTGTATTTACAATAAATGATAGTTCAGTATTTAAGTCGCTCGGTGATGACGGAGGTCATTATAAGTATGGAAACATAGCACTGAAAGTGGGGTACTGGAAGCAGGATATGTATTCAGGGTATGTGCAGACTATACTCTGGACGAATGGAAAGACCAAGATATCACCTGTAGCCATTATAGCGGAGGAGAAAGACATAATTGAGTTTTCTGATTATGGTGATCATATGTATGTTATGGACAAGAAGGAGATATCCAATTATGATAGTCTTGGTGTAATTACAGCCAGTGGAAATAGGGTTCGTAGGATTCCGCTGTATGAACCAAGTAATATGGTAATGCTTGATGCATATCGTGGAAATATACTTCATTTTCGGTATGGAGGAGAAGCAGGGGTAGTGCCTTGTTTTGAAGATGGTACTCCGCTTGTAGACGGGCGTGTTCAGCAGATTCTGATAGATGACTGTGATGATGAATTGGAATATTCCATATAGAATACTTGTAAATATCTGAGAAATGTAGTATAATAGTATTAGGAGTATTTAATTATGGATATTTATAATTATTTAGTTATTACTGCACAATTGATATCTAAGTCTTATTTTAGAGATAAGATTATATTTAAGGGTGCTTCAGTACTTGTTTCAAAACTTATTCAGTGCGGAAGGCAGGATTTATATAGGCAGACAAGTGATTTGGATATTCATTGTGATAGTAAGGAAGTATGGGAAAGTTTTTGTAGTAGCATAGAGTCTATTTTGAATAGCAATGACAAAGGACTTAGATATAAGTTAAAGTCAAGAAGAAGTGATACAAAAGGGTTAAGGGATTCTGATTCTTTAAAATTTGATGTGTTTGATTCTTCAAATAATTTTTCATTTGAGATTAAGATGGATATGTATATCAAGAGTAATCAAATTATTATTTGCGATTATTCACCTATATTGAATATGAGGACTTATGATTTGTATACTATGCTTTCAGATAAGATAGTTGCTGTTTCTTCAGGAAAGATTTATAGGCGTATTAAGGATGTTTACGACTTGGCAGTTTTGGCTAGTATAAGTAATTATAATTTAGCTGATATTGTTAAGCATTTAAGAGTGAAGCATCCAGATGATGAGTTGATAAATTATCTTACAATGGATAATATTGAAGCGATTTCACATGCTTATGATAAGTTTAGTGGTATAAGAAATAAGCCAAATATTTATGACTTAATAGCTGTAGATACATCTTTTTTACAGCCAGTTTATAGTAATGTTCAAAGAAATATGATTTGGAATTGGAGGACTGTACAGTGGGAGGCATAATGGCTTTCAACAATAATTTAGCTTCATTAAGGGGTACTGGTTATAAAGGACTTTTAGGGGTAGAGACCGCCACGGAATATTGGGGTTTGTCTACTTATAGTGGATTTAGTCCAATTTTTCTTGTAAATGATGATTCTTTTGGTGAAGATGGTTATGAAAGTAGTTTTGCTTTTACAATACTTGCCGTTCCAAATGTAAATAAGGATAATGTTGTTAAGTTTTCTGATGATTTATATGTGAATGATTTGGAGCAGAGAGGTTGTGATATGGTCAGGTATAATCGTCATGAGTTTCATTTATATGAAACTGTATTAAGTGCTTTTGATGAAGATGATTGTGATAAGGAACGTCTTAAAAAGCTTGCAAGAAGTTACGGTATATGGGAGAAGATGTTAGATATATACGAAAGAGCGTGTGAAGTAGAGGGTGAGGGATAGTGATTTTAAGTTATTTGGCATTGTATTTGAGTAATATTGTTGATGCCACAGGTGATATAATTGATACTGGGTTTACAAATAGTCTTGGCATAAATGAGATTTGTATTTTTGGGATTTTATGTTCCATACATGGTTTGTGCTACACAATATGCTGTTATGGGACTTATGTGTTCAGGATTACTGGGAAGAATGCAAAGGAGTGTCTGTTTTTGACAGTGTTGCTTGGTGCTTTTGTAAGTGTGGTACTGATGTTTACGTCACCTGTTTTATGGCATATATGGTATATTGAGCCTGAGTTGCGTGAGATATTGAGAATATGTATATTTTGCCTTGGATTGTGTGAGATACCACGTGCAGTTTCAATATTTTTGGTGAATTATATGCAGTATACATCGCAGGGTGGTCTTTGTACAAAGTTGTTTATTTTGTTCTACATATGTATGTTTGCGTTTGATGCAGTTGCAGTATTTTACTTCAGAAGTTTACCATTTGTGGTTATTGGTACTGGTTTGAGTAATGTAATATTTGATATAGTTGCATATTATAAATGCGGAGTAAGAAAACACAGTTTTAAACTTGGAAATGTATTAGGGGTAGTACAGACAGGTTTTGGTTATTTCCTTGAGCGTATCTTTTCAAGATTGAGTTTATCTTTATATGAGGCAAGTGCAACCTATTTAGGAACTTATGAGTACGCTGTGTTTACGGTTTCATGCAAGGTGTTTGGAATGGCTAGAGTAGTTATAAATACATTGCAGATACATATAGTTTCAGGTATCAGAAAGGCAAACAAGGTTGAACTTGGTTATGCAAAGAATTTATATAAAGGAGTCAGGTGGGTTTGTATTTTGTTGTTTATATTTCCTGCGTTAATTGGTCTGTTTATAGCTAAGGGCGAATTAAATGCATTTGAATTTATTATACCTTTAGGTGAGATATATCTTGCATATTTTTCAGGTGTTTATTATATTATAAATTATTCTGTTTTTTCGGTAATAAATGATAAAAAAAAGTTTGTTGTAGCAGGGGTAGTGAGGTTGATGACGACAGCTGTGCTGGTCGGGATAAGTATGCTGTTCAGGCAGTATGCGGTGTATATTCTGATTATGTATTATTTTTTGGTTTACTTGACTACAGGATTTTATATGAAGTGGGTTATTAAGAAATGTACGATGTGATATTTAGATTAGTTTTATGTAAAGGGGAAAATTTATGGGTATGTATAGTGTAACGTTAGCATCAGAAAAGCCAGTTGCTCCGCAGTTCTTGGGGTATCTTGCTTCGGCTCTTTATGTTGTGGAGGCAGTATTGTTTGGATTTACATTTTATTTTCTGTTTAATTCAGATAGAATGTTTGGTATATTAGCAGGGGTAGTTTTTGTATTGATTTTTATTGGTTTGTTTATCTGCTCAAGAAGGTACAGATGGTACATATCGGCAGATTTAAGGGTAAGTGATAAGGATATTAAGTATGAGGTGCTTGGTATTCTTGATGTTCTTGGGAACAGGAAAACAGTTTATAAGGCACGAAATATCACAAAAATAAAGAAGAATGGCAGTTCACTTGTAGTGTATGGTGAGTGTAGTGTGAAGGAACCTGTCGGCAGGGAAAAAGCTTGTAATAAGTTTGTAATTGATGATTGTACAGATGAAGTTATTGAGAAAATATCTGCATTAGTAGTAAAAGGAGTTTAAGATATGGTTGCAAAGGAAGAGTATATTGATGTATATGAAGAAAGTCGGTACGATATGAATAAACTATGACTGGTGAACGATGATTAAAGACCAGAATTATTGAAAGGCGTGAGAAAAGTTGTTTTAATGAGGTTTTATGTAAGTTCATTTTGGTATTTGTTTGATTTTTTGAGGACTGTTTTGATTGTGAGAGCGAAGTTAATTTGCTTGCGAATTATATGTTAAAGTATCTAGAGTATATGTAGGTGAGTAGTGATTGTGGGGCAGAATATTTAGCTGAATGGGAATAAAGTCTAGTTTCTTTAGTAGGGATAGGTGATGTTTATGAGGTTTCATATTGATTATGTATTGAAATTATCAAACGGGAAGCAGTGTTCAGTAAGGGGTAGATTTGAAAATGGTGAAAGTAAGTATTTTTCTTTGAGTGACTTATATAATAATGTGGTTTGTAAGAATATTGAGCCAGATAATTTTATAGTTGTAAGTAATGAAATTGTGAAAGGAAAATCTGGTCATGCTTTAATTTTTAAGGAATTGCTTTCATGGGATGAGGTATGTTTTAGATATAATAAACGATGGGTCAAATTGGAGGATGTAATATGGAAAATAAGAGAGGGTGGCAGGATTAATTATTGTTCTGTTGTAATGGATGCAGATAGTGGCTTATATTGGAAAAATAAGGAGGTGGAAAGAGCACGGGAAGAGAGATGTATTTGGAGATGGGTTGAGAAAGCTAAACCAGAGGTGGGTGTTATAGGTGAGTTACCTTTTAGAGTTTAACATTGTTATGCAAACTTGGGATGCTAGACCATTATTTGAAGCAGATATAAATGATAAATATGATATTTTCTGTATGTATGATTCTGGTGCTAATTTACCTATAGTTTGTTGTAATAAAGTGATGTTTAATAGTTTATTTCAGTATAAAAATTTCTTATGTAGTTTGAGTATAGATGGTATAGGGGGTAGTAGAAGATATCCTTTATATCAGTTACCAATATTTAATATAAGGAGTAATGTAAGTAAGAACAGTATAGATTTTTTAAATTTAGTCATAGCTTATCAAGAAAGTAGTGTCAAAAGTAGTGCTTTTGTTTTATTACCTAGTTCAATGTTTGGTTTAATGGATGTTTATATCGGGTTGTATCGTGATTTATTGAGCCTGAGATGTGATAGTAATAAAATTAATATGAGATATAGTCCAGAGCTTGGGACTGTTTATCCAGTAGGATTGTTTATTTAGTAGTAAGGTGTGTTGTTTTATGGAGTATATATGTAATGGTTCAGAAGGGTGTTATTTTATATTTGATACAGAGACAAATATATGCAGATATTCAGATAATGAATTTGAACGTTTCAAATTAGTAGGTAATGTTAGTCCAGATTACTTGAATGTATATGGTTTAAAGAATTTCCTCAAATATAAGATGGTAGGGGTAGATATTTGTATACCAATAATGAAATGGTCTATATTGTGGAAGATAGATAATGTAAAATGTAATGTGTTTTTTGAGTGTGGTTTGATTCCGAATAATGGAAGTAATAGGTATCCATTTTTATATTTGAAGTTTATGGATGGTAATAGTGGTGTCGCTCAATTAGATGTAAAGACAAATAAAATTGGTTTTTATTTGTATAATAAGAATTTCTTTTGCGTAAGAATACCTATAGAGTATATGCAGACTATAACAAGTGATGTATCTGAGTTGAAGAAATTATTAAGAGTAATGAAGATTATGTATCGGTATACGGGAATTGATAATGGTATACATATACAAAAGTTTTCAATTTTTCATAATAGGTGTGAAGTTGAGTATGAATTGCTCAGAAAACTATAAGGTTATTATATTAAGTACAAGCTTTGATGTATATTTGTGATGTGTATAGTTTTTAGTACGAAATGAAATGTGAGATTAATATTTTTACATGGTTTTGTTATAGGAATAGCATAGTTTAAATATTTAGTTTTTATATTAGTTCAATTGAGTTGGTGATTAAATTATTGGTTCATTTGAGTTTTTATGAGAGTTATTTAGTGTAGATTATATTTAATATTTATTGTTATTTATGCAGGCTATAATTTTTACATAGTCTGCTTTTAAATTGCCCATCTCTGAATAATTTGTAAGTAAAAAAATATTTATATTTTTGTGTGTTTTGATAAATTCTGGGAAAGGTGGTTAAGATTTATGTCTGATATGTATGAAAATGATTTTGAAGATGATATTGAGGAAGGTTTAGATGAGGATTTCGAGGAAACAGATGATGAGGAAGGTTTTGAAAGGGGGTATGATTCTGATGATGAGGAGGACGAGGAAGATGACTCTGTTGATGAGGAACCTGAATTTGATGAAGATGAGGAAGAAGTTATTTCGGATGAAGAGTCTGAATATGAGGATGAGGTAGAAGCCGATTCTGGTGAGCGCACAGATTTCTTAATGCGTCTTACTTCTGATGCTTTTACACGCAGACCAGAGAAAATCAAGATTAGTCAGATAGGTTTTACAGACCCTATTAAGAAGGGTAGACAGAATACTATTACTGGTCTTACAAAGACAGTTCATGATTTAGGTGTGTTGCAGCCTATACATGTTATGACAGTACCAGAGGAGTCGGAAGATGAGAATTATAAGTATGTACTTCTTGATGGGGTACGTCGTATTTTTGGTGCTTTGCGTAATGGTCAGGACGAGATAGATGCTATTGTATGGGATTTTAAGGACAAAGACCAAGGGGTAGATCTAGCTCTTTATATTAGTCTGCTTTTAAATAGAACAGAGCATAGGAGCTGGGCAGAAATTTGGCATTTATATCAGGTTTTGGAGTTGCAGTCATCTGTCACTCCAGCGACGTTGGAGTATTTATTGCAGTTGGAAAGTGGAGATGCAATGAAGCTTAAAGATGTAATGCTCTGCTCATATGAGGAAGTAAAACAGGCATTATTAAATAACGAAAAAAATCTTGAGGCTTGTTATAAGATGCTTGCAAAGCTCAGAAAGGAAGAAGATAGGCTTGCAATGGAAGATGTAACTGGTACTGAAGAGTCAGTAGAGGGTGCTGAGGAGTTGAAGGCTGACAATACAGGTGATAGGGGTAGTTTGTCGGAGCAGGATGTTTTAGAGTTGATGGAAATGGCAGATACTGATGTAGATGAACTTGGAGATGAAGATTTTGGTGAATTGAATCAGGGTGTATTTGATGATGAACATCAGGTGGTTGGAGAGCGTCATATAGTAGACCCAGCTATTAAACAGGGTACGTTTAATCGTGATGGGTATAAATGCAGATGTTGTGGAATAGGTGGGGTAGCGTTTCTAGGTACATTGATTTACCATCATTTAATACCAGTTTCATGCAAGGGTGCTGATTCTGTCGAGAACGGCTTGACACTTTGTGAATCGTGCCATATTAGTTTGCATGTTTTTCAGCGTAGTGGCGGAAAAGTTCCTATGACACAGGAACAGTATGATGAATATACTGATGAGCAGAAAGATCGTATAAAAAGGATTATTAAGTATGCTCGTGTTGCTGTAGAAGCTGGGGTACGTGCTGGTAAGTCTAGGGAAGATATTGCTAAGGAGGCTAATGATAGTATAGTTCATAGAATGCCAGGAGAAGGTTTAAAAGAGAATCAGCAGGGTTTTGCGCAATATCAGAGAAATAGTGCTGTTCGAGGTAATGATAATGAAGGTGTATGAAATAAGAGGTAGAAAGATTTATAAGCAATGGGGTATGAAGTTTGTTGATTGGTGTAAAATAAATGGATTCGAGTATATGATAGATGAGGTGGATGAGGATTATTTATTTGACCATTATCATATTAAGTTAGAATCGTTAACTCAGGGTTTTGATAAGTCTATACGTTGGGTTTGTAGTAAGAATCCTGACCATATAATGAATTTTAAGCCAGTGCATAGAACAAATGGGCATTGGGATTGTCCTTATTGTACAGGTCACTTTTTGAGCTTAACAGAACATTCAGCATACATAGATTTAAAGGAGATATGTGATAAGGAATGGGATTATGAAAGGAATACAGTTTCTCCAAAAGAAATAACTTCTGCATGCAGGGAAAAATGTGGTGGATTTGCAGTGTTTGTGGTTTAAGTTATGAATCTACGCCATACCATAGAAAAGAGGGAAAGGGTTGTCCATATTGTGCAAATTTAAAGATAAAGACCGGATATAATGATTTATTTACGAAGAGACCAGATTTGAAGGATGAATGGGCTTTTGATTTAAATGATATAAATCCGTATAAAGTGCCAAGTGGTAGTGATAGAAAGGTTTGGTGGAGATGTAAGCTTGGTCATGAGTGGTTATCCACTATAACTGGAAGGGCTAATATGGGTTTAAATTGTCCTTATTGTAGTAAATCTACTTCATTTCCAGAACGTGTTTTTGTTTATTATTTAAGTCAGGTATTTACAGATATATTATGGAGATATAAATTTAATGGTTTCGAGTATGATATAGCTATGTTAGATGAAAAGGTATTGATAGAGTATAATGGACTTTATTGGCATTCAGGTGATAATGTAAAGGAACGTGATAGATATAAGTTTAATTTAGCTATAAGTTCTGGTTACTATTTTATTGTAATAGAAGAGGTGATTCATTTGGAGGATGAATGTTTTGATATTCAGAGTAATTACTGTAGAGTAAGGTCTACATTAAAGAGAAAGAGTTCTTATACTGATAGGTGTAGGGAGAATGAAACTGTATTAAGGGTTATAAATTTAATATTAGAATTATGCGGAAGTTCAGTAAGATTAGGCATTGATTTTGTTGATATTGAACAAGATTTTATGGAGATTTTAAATGTATGAATGATTTAGGTTACGAAGTCTATTCAATGAAACCATCAGATTTAATTGGTGATGTAGGTGAGGTAGTAACCGCAAATACACTACGTCAGTTAGGACTAACAGTTCTAAGAAATCTGTATCTTCCATATAAAGACCATACAGTTGAGATAGATATGGTAGCAATTTGTCCAAGGTGTGTTTTTGTTATTGAAAACAAGAATTATAAAGGCAGGATAAGGGGTAGTTTAGATGCAGATTACTGGACTGTACATTATGGAAAGGTTATTCAGAGATTATACAATCCGTTAAAGCAGAATATGTTGCATATTTCTGTTTTACGTGGTATACTTGAAAATGATATTTGTTTAAAAAATGTTGTTATTTTCAATGATTATGTTCAGGGTATAGATATTTGTAGTGATAATGTTTTTACATTGTCAGAATTTGTATCTCGATATCAAGAGCATAATAATAGTGGGAGTATTAGTATTAGTGCTGTTTCAGATAAATTAAGAAGGTATAGTGATATGTCTGATGAAGCAAGGTTGTTGCATGTAAGTAATTTATATAAGCGATGATGGGAGGAGGGTGCTATGTATTATGACAATTGTATTGGCGTTAAGGAACAGACTTCATAATATGGTTTATGTATGCCTTGCCATTATTTATTTCTTTATATCTTCCGAGTATATAATTGAGTGTATGAGGGGTTATAAAACGCTTGGAGTCACTGTTGGTATGGTACTGCTTCATATTTTTATATTTGCATCTGCTTGGGTTGCAAGAGGTTTGAAGCATTTGAATATAGAATATTGGGTAATAGAGATAGGCTATATTGTAAGTTATATAACTTGTCTTATAATGGATATAACTGATGGTGCTTGGTTATATATTTTCCCATTTGGGTGTGTGGTATTGTTATTTTTTGATAATTTGAAAGCAGTAGTAGCAGGGGTAGCAAGTTTTAGCTCAATAGGGGTTGTTTCTATTTTTATAGATTGGAATATAATGACGGAGCTTGAGCGTATTAAGGTGTTTCAGCGTTGTATAAGTCTTGTTATATGTTCAATAATGGTGCTTATTGTTTCCTGTTCTTTAAATTATGTATTTAAGGAGTTGCATAATTGGTATAAAGAGTCATCATGTGATAAGATTACCAATTTAAGGAGTATTTATTACTTTAATGAGGTGTTAAGTCATATTATCAGGGAAAAAACTTATATGAAATTCTCTCTTGCTATGATAGCGGTGCATGAGTTTTATAAGTATAATGAGCATGATTATACAATGGGTAATTCCATATTAAAAGTGGTTGCAGAGAGAATTAAAGATGAGTTGGAGAAGCATCATATTGAAGATGCAGAAATATGTAGGCAGTCAGGTGGAAGATTTTTTATATTATTTTATAATACGGACTCAAAATTTAGTTCTGAGATATGTTTAAAAATACAGTCAGCTTTACATAATTGTGCAGTTCATGTAAGTGATGTGGAAGAGAGATTTATAGATACGAATATAGTTATTACAGATACAGATATTCGTGGTCATGACTATGAGTTGATGCAAAATCATCTTGAATTAATGTTAAGGAATGTAAAATTAGGCAGTTGTGAGATAGATGATGGTAAGGGTGTAAAAGATGATAACAGTAGTGACAACAAGTAAAGGAAATATACGTGGTTATATAATAGATACAGTATATATAAAAAGAGACTTATTGCATTATTTTACACCAGTAAAGACTCTGCGTGGGGTGCGTGTGTTTGGTACACCCTATAATGAGGATATCAAGGTTCGAGGTAAAAGGTATAAGAGCATCTTAAAATATATGAATCTTTCGGGGTATGAGGAAGTTATTCGTTCGTTCACTATAAATGGGGTAGATTTGAATGATATTTTATTTGTATCTATAGGTGTCAGAGACGTTGTTGATGTAAAGTCAGATATATGGAGGATTATAAGTGATTGGAGAAATTTATGTTTCAGATGCGTAATGGCGGTTTCAAATAGTGGTCTGCCTGTCGGTTATCTGCTTATTGGTTCGGATTTATACCATAGTGCAGTGTGTTATATAAATATGATTGAAGTAATTGAAAGGCGGAGTGGTTATGGTCGGAGGATAATTAATCAGTTGCTTAGTAATAATTTTGTAGTTCGTGGAATGGCTCTTGTCAGTTCAGTGGGCTTCTGGAAACAGTTAGGTGCGATATTTAGTGATAATGATTATCATTTCACTATAAGGAAAGGTGGTAAATAATTTTGAAGTTAAATAAAAAAATTTTAGTTTGTGTTGGTGTTGTGTGTCTTGGCTTGACAGGTTGTACAGGGGGTGAAAATAAACCAACTAATTCGGAGAAATCAGGGGTAGATATAACTGCTTACAAGGAGATTGAGTCAGCAGTAAACGTACTGAAGAATAAGACTGAATCTTATATTGTTGAAACCGCAGTTGAAATGCCTGATGAAAGTTTTACTTACATAGAGGTAAATACTTCTGATGGAAATTATACAGAGTATTCTGTAGATGAAGATGGCAATTTTGGGACTTTAAATTATGGTGCATCAGATGGAATGCAGTATGTATTAATGGACTTAATTTCATCAGATGGGTATTACTATAGCTTTAATACAGTAGAAGATGAATTGCAGTTAAATATTTACCCAGATGAGTATAAGGAGTGGGTAGATGGACGTGCATTGCTGTATGTTGGTGATATGTTAGATAGTTTTACATCTCTCAAAAAGCAGGATTCACCGATAGATGTGGTACTTGATGATGGTGAAATGCAGCTCACAGCGTATTCAGGGGTACTTAAGGCTGATAAAGTTCAGGAGATTCTTTCAAATAACAATATTGGTATTTATAAGAGTCTTATTGAGTCTGAGGAAGATGGTTCTAATGTACAGAAGCTTTGTGAACAGTATCTTAAGGAAAGTGAAATGCTCATGACATTCTCTGATGCAAATGTTATGATAGGGGTAGATGCCAGTGGTTGTTTAAGATATATGGGTTTTGAAACTGGTGGTTTAGGGCAGAGAATGTATTATACAAAAGTTTTAATAAATCCAAATAATACAAACTTCAGGGATTTGCCAGATTTGTCTGGTGCTGTTGCATTACGTGAGAATTATGTAGAAACGGCGGATTATGTTGCTGGGTTTAGTTCTTATGAAGATGCTATGCACGCTTTGGATTATCACGATGGTATGAGTGCAGAAGAGTTTTATGAACCACCAGCAAGTACAGAGGAAAGTACGGAGACAGATGTGGAAACGAGTGTAAGTGAAGTTGAATCAAGTTCAGAGGTTGAAACAAATGCAAGTGAGGTGAATAATAATGAAGAGTAAGAAATCTAAGCAGATAGTAACTGGTATTTTAGCAGTTATTCTAATCATAACAATGCTGATAGGGGTAGTGAGTCCTGTTTTTGCGGTGGAGGATTCAAAAGTTGAAAAGGAAGCGTTATTTAATGATTATGATAGTCTTTTTAGTGTTATAAAAAAAGATGATTCGGGTAATTATTATGTTAGTCTATCTGAGTTATTTGTAGATTTTTTAAGTGGCAAGCAGGATATGTTTGGGTATTTATTATTAAAGGATAATATTAGAAGTTATAAGTTTGTTATTGGTTATAATGAAAAGTATTTTCCAGTTATAGAGGTAAAGGATGAGGATTATATTGATTATAAAGTTGCAGATGTTAGTAGTAATTCTTTAAATGATGCAATTAATAAAGCAGTTGTAGCTAAAGAGGATGATTCTGGTAGATTTATTCAGTTTAGTTGTAATCCTGAAGGACTTTCTAGTTTAAATGAGTATGAAGAGTTTTTAAGTATTTATACTCTTTATGTGATTTCAGATTCAAATGTTAAGTATAGTATACCTATATGTGATTTAATGAATTGGGTTATTGTGAATGATGATATTATTAAGAATGAGACTGAATCTGAAGTTGATAAAATTACGGAATTAGTTACAGAGGTCGATACAATTGAAAGTAATGTTGATGAGTCAAGTAATATTAATGAAATTGTTGAGAGTGATATAAATGTGGAACAAAGTGATAGTGTAAGTTCTGTGGAAGATTTTACAAATGTTGATGATTCTGTAGATACATCGGGAAAGTTGTTTACTAGTGTGGATTTAAGTTTAGTTTCTTCAGATGAATCAGGTTATGTATTACATGTGAATATTGATTTAAAGGATGGAGACATACCTGTTGATGGGTATTGTTCTGGTTCTGGAATGTATCTGGCTAATATGGAGGTGACTGAGACTTCATTCGATTTTTCAGTTCAGAAGGGCGATTTTGCAAGTGTTTATTATTTGTTAAATTTAGCTGATGGTTCAAGTGTTTTAAGTAATGTAGTGAGTTTAAATGAAAATTCTGATGATTTAAGTTTAAATGTTGGTAATAGTTTAAAAACTGGTTCTTTTGAAGTAAAGTTTACAGGATTACCTGATAGTGCAATTAAAGGTGAAAGTATAAAGTTTAAAATGATAACTTCTGTTCCGTGCTATATGAAGTTTAATGGTGCTTCTATAGGGAGAAATACTTTAGGTACTGAATTTGAAGTAATTGTATCAGGTAATGGCAATTATTCTTATGAGGCTATAAATGAAAATAATGAAGTTGTGTGTGGTGAATATAATATAAATATATTTATGGAGGATGATGATAGTTCAGTTAATGTGATTGGTATTGTAGTATTGATTCTTTTTGTTGTTTTAGTAGTTATAGTTTTTATAGTAGTAAGGGGGCGAAAGAAGAATGAGACTAAGGTTAATGAAGACGAATTTACTGAAGAGGATTTATAGTATACTTTTAGTGTTATGCTTATTTTTATCTGTATTTAGTTCAGGTATTGTTGTTAAGGCAGGAGATGGTTCTGGTACAGGTAATGGTGATAATGATGGTATTCATGGTGATGGTGATAGTTCTTTTGATACTGGTATAACAGTTTATAGGGTTTCTTTTCATATAGAGAAATACCCTTTGGAGGATAATTTATTAAAGGAGGGTGTTGAATCTGGAAAGTTTGTTGGAGATGATAGTGCAGGTCTTTTTAAGTATGATACTTTTTGGTATAGGTGTGAATTATTAAATGCACAGAATTATGAGGAGGGTACACAGTTATCTTTAGCAGCAGGAGAGAGTAATTTTTCTCATATAATCAATAAAAATATTGAGAGTAATCAGTGTTTTTATATTGTGGATGATTCTAATGGGTTTAAAGTGAACGATAATAATATGTCGGGTAGTGCGGCTAAAAATTTTTGTAATAGAGAAAGTTTTGGTTCTATGAAAGTTGCTTTGAATTCATCAGGAGCTTGGCATTCTTTGGGTAAAAATGATTATAAAGTAGCAAAGTTTAGTGATTTTAAGGGTAAATCTATTTTTGGTAATATTAGTTCTATGGATGATTTATTAAATGTGTTTAATACAGATATAAATGTAGGTTTTAATGCATTTAATAGACCAGAGGATAAGTTAAGTGCTTATGAAGCAGTATGTGGTATTGGAGGGTTGGATACATCTTTATTAGCAGATTTTGAAAATAAAGGTATTGTAATTGTAGAAAAATGTTTTGCTGTTTCAAGAAAGGAAAATGGGTATAGAAATTGGCAAGTAGTATCTTGGGGTAGTCTTTTGGCAAATAATGTTGCAACTTTTGGTGAGGGATCTCATTCTAATTTGATAGGTATGAGCGATAGTTCATATATAAAGTCTGCAAAGCCAGGTGATACAATGCCTAAGAATATAAATAAGGTTGGACGATTTTATTTGTTTCAGTATTCACCTTTAATTAAGGAGGGTAATTTAAAGCCAAATCAAGGTGCAGCTGAGGCATATCAAAATTGTTCTGGATTTGGAATTTGGGGCTTCACTGCGGCTGGTGGTGCAGGAACCGCAACAAATACTCTAGCTGTTTATAATGCCGACCCAGTTACAGGTGGAACAGCAGACCCGACAAAATGGGAGATTTATTCAACCATAGTAGATG
>ERZ779637.913-NODE-913-length-15099-cov-5.655876_pt1 | contig 15099 bp, 10 predicted proteins | sample MGYA00514196_ERZ779637 | MGnify/ENA primary metagenome ERZ779637 (study PRJEB29562, sample SAMEA4376700) | mouse gut metagenome | isolation source: Cecum | study: EMG produced TPA metagenomics assembly of the A DSS colitis mouse model was used to assess the...
GAGAGGGCGCTTTTGAGGATTGCAATTATATTTCGGCAGTGGATTTAAGAGATTCGCCGAATTTAACCACAATTCCGGAAAAGGCATTTAAGAATTGTAAGATTTTGACACAGGTATGGCTGCCGGAAAGCGTTAATCTTATAAAAGAAGAAGCCTTTGCAATGGATTTGGAAGGCGAACAGAGCCGTATTACGGTTACAATACCGGGCAGAGAGGTTCATATCGCTACAGACGCATTTGAGCATCTTCCGACGGTTATGATTCGTTCTTATGAAGACAGTGCGGCACATGAATATGCAGATTATCATGGTATCGGATGGGAGAATCTTGCAGAAACTTTTCAGGTAATTTTTATTGATTATGACGGTAAAATTATTGGTGAAGTTCAGCATGTAGAGAAGGATAAGAATGCGGTTCCGCCGGAAGACCCTGTGAGAGAGGGATATACTTTTATTGGCTGGAGTGAAGATTATACAGGTATTACCAAGGACACGATCTGTCTTGCACAGTACCGTTTGAACGGCGATGGAGAAGGCCCGGATGACCCTAATAATCCAGGTAATCCGGATGACCCCAATAATCCAGATAATCCGGATGACCCCAATAATCCAGGTAATCCGGATGACCCCAATAATCCAGGTAATAATGGAAGCGACGGGAAGTCCTATACGGTAACGGTAGTAAACGGAAGCGGAGGCGGAACTTATTTGTCAGGAAGTACGGTGCAGATTACGGCCAACACTCCGGCATCCGGGAAACGATTCAGCTTTTGGTCTTCGGCAGACGGGGTAAGTTTTGCTAATGCAAACTCTGCAACTACAACCTTTACAATGCCCACAAAAAATGTTACCGTTACAGCCAATTATACAACGGGGAGCAGCAGCGGTTCCAATAATAACGGTAATAGCTCTGTCAGCGGTAATAGCAGCAATAAAAACGATAAAAATAATACGACCGTAACCATTAACAGACCCGGATTTACTAATACGGACATTTCTTCAGCGACGGTGAATGGTTCCAAAGACGGTTTTGTGGTTCGGATTACGGAAACCGCGGAAGCGACGCAGGCTTTTGAGGCCGCTTTAACAGCAGAATACGGCAGTCTGGAGAATATCCGGTACTTCCCTATGGATATAACTTTATGGGATTCGACGGGAACTACCAAAATAACGGATACGACAGGAATTACGGTAGATATAACGATACCGCTGCCTACGGATTTTGTGACATATGGAGGTAATAACAAGATAGCCGGCGTGGTGAATGACCGTTTAGATAAGCTTTCACCCAAGTTTACCACTATTGACGGCGTTCCATGTATGACCTTCAGGGCGACCCATTTCTCACCTTATGGAATTTATGTAGATACTGCCAATTTAAATGCGGGCGCGATGCAGGACAGTACGCCTAAGACCGGAGACGGAATTCATCCTAAGTGGTTTTTGGCAATCGGGTTGGCAAGCATATCGGTAGTTTTATTCCTGAAAAGGGATAAGAAGGGTTCAAAGACTAAAGTAAGAATAGCTTAAACGGGAGTCTAATGAAACGAATAATACGAAATATTACAGGAATATTGCTATTATCTTTTGCGATAATAGCAACCCAGATTCCGGTTGAACGTATGGAGGCTGCGGGCAGCGATTCGGATTTTCAACTGGACGGAACTACATTGGTTAAGTATACAGGCACGGCTTCCGCCGTGTCTGTTCCTGCTGAAGTAAAAAAAATCGGTGCGGAGGCTTTTGCCGGTAATACTGCAATGACTTCGGTACGTTTTCCGAAAGGGCTGGAATCTGTCGGATACGGAGCTTTTTATTCCTGCACCGCATTGAAAAGCATACAGATTCCGGACTCTGTTGTCAGTATCGGCAGCGGTGTCTTTGCAAATTGTACAGCTTTAAACACAGTATCTTTCGGAAGCGGCGTAAAGGAACTGGGAACAGGGATATTTGCAGGATGCACTTCCTTAAAAAACGTTAAAATAACGAAGAAAAACGTTAAATTTAAGGTTGATAAGGGAGTCATTTATGATACCGATCTGACGACAATTTATCAATATCTTCCGGGAAAGGAAGAATCATCTTTTAAAGTTCCCGATTCGGTACGTGAGATAAAGAAGTATGCTTTTTGGGGCTGTAAGAATTTGGAAAGCGTATCGTTGAACAGTGATATGACTGTTATTTCCGGATATGCTTTTTCAAATTGCCAGTCGTTACAGGAAATACAAATTCCTTATTCGGTAAAGACTATCGGTGTCAAGGCATTTGAAGATTGTATAGGGCTTACGGAACTGGAACTGCCATTGTCGTTAAAAGAGATACATGATACGGCTTTCGACGGTTGTATTAATCTGGTTCTTTCCGGGCCTCAGGGAAGCGCGTCGGGTAATTATGCGCAGGCTTTTAATCAGAGAGAAAAACCTGTGCAGGCAGAATATGAAGATATTCAGAATACGGTTAATCCGCCTCAGAGTATACCGTCATCTCCGGAAGAGCCCGGTCTGGAGCCGGAACAGGATGTAGCGGAGGATGTGGGTAATCTGCTGGGATCTTCCGTTATTGTAGGAAATCAGGCGGTTGTTTTCATTGATAATTCGGCGTCTTCAAAAGACGGCGCGGCGGCGGTAATTCCGGAAGAAGATTCGGAAACCGTTGAAAAGGGTATTTATATGCCCAAATACACATGGACTGAAAAGGGAATTATAGCGGATCAGGCGTATTACCGTAAAACGGATATGACGTCCTTTTCATTTCCGGGCGGTACGACGGAAATCGGAGATTTTGCATTTGCAAGAAGCGGACTGACATCCGTAACAATACCGGAAGGCGTAACAAGAATTGGATACGGAGCTTTTTATCATTGTGATGCGTTGAACCAGGTAAGCCTGCCTTCCACGATCACTGAGATTGAACCGGAAGCGTTTGAAAAAACAGGATTTATTGAAAACTGGAAAAAGAGCGGGAGCAGTTCATTCCTGACGGCAGGGGACGGAATACTGCTTGCCTATAACGGAAAGGAAGCAAACATAACGATTCCGGACGGCGTGAAAATGATTGCGCCAAATGTTTTTAAGGGACATTCGGAGATTACTTCCGTAGTTTTGCCAGACGACCTTGTAACGGTGGGAGAGGGAGCCTTTGAAAACTGTTCCGCCCTGAAACAGGTGTCGGGCGGCGCAAATCTGCAGTTTATTAAGGACAGGGCTTTTGCAGGGTGTCCGCTGGATACCGTGAGAATTCCCGATCAGGTGAAAGAGGTGGGACTGGCTGCCTATGATTTTAGCGGCATAACGAAAAGAGCCGACAGTAAAACAGTTATGTTTCACGGAAATATCCCGGCCGTTTCCTGTGAGCGGACGGCACAGAGACTGTCCAATCAGGAATACCGTAAGAGAGCATTTGAACAGGTATTGTTTGCCGTGATAGATAAAAATGTATCGACAGATGACTTGGCGGGCAGCGTGTTAGACAGCCGGGAGTATGGTTTTAAAGGAGTCATTATCAGCATAGATTCCGATACGGATATGACGGCGTCTGTGCGCGGCACGACGCTTACCGGGGAGGAGCTGGCAAATTTCGAGATACCGCAGACTGTGGAAATTTACGGGCGGCAGTATACGATAAGCGGCGCGGAGCAATTGGAAAATTTTGCGGCGGCCAATACGGATTCCGGTTATCACAACGAGGGTTCCGTTTTAATTTTAAACCGTGTGGCGGATATGGATACGAATCAGATTCAGGCGTCTTTAAGTGAGAATACAGGTTCCTTCTATCTGGAGATCAGCAAAAGCGGCGATGCGCTGACACGATTATCCGAAGCTTACCGGTCCCTGTTTAATAAGGATGTGCCTGCTGATATGAAGGCTTTCGAGTTGTCTTTGGTTGATGAGACAAGCGGCGTTTCCATTACCAAATTGGGAAAACAGAGCCTGCGGGTTACCATGCCGGTTCCGGCGGGATTGGAAAACGGCAGTCTGTATATTTTATGTGCGGACGCCAACGGACAGCTTGAGAATGTTCCATACCAGTATGAAGCCTCGGAATCGGGAAACCGCGTTACTTTTGAGACGAATCATTTTTCCGATTTTGGTTTTTACACTACCGGAGGCAGCCTGTATGCCCAGGGAACCATAAAGCAGGGTCAGGCGGTAATTGGTTCCTACTCCGTAAAGGACGATTCGCCTGATACAGGCGATGCGATTCATCCCAAATGGTTTTTGGCGGGCGGTTTGTTTTTTGGGGCGCTGGCAGTATTTTTCTATCGGAAGAAACCGCGGGTCCGCAGTTTATAAAGTAGCAAAAGAAAATTTCCCGGCATAAGATAAGGAAAAAGCCGGGAGATTTTTTATGTTTAGAGTACGGGAACAAATTGCCTGTCCGGACATGATGCGTAACGGGAATTCACCGGTGACAATTGCTTTTTTGGATACGGGTGTCAGTCTGCACCCGGATCTTTTGGATAGAATCGTTTACTTTAAGGATTTTGTTAACGGGAGGACGGTATGCTATGACGATGCCGGACACGGAACGCATGTCTGCGGGATTGCCGCGGGAAGCGGACTTCTTTCCGGCGGGAAATACAGGGGCGTTGCGCCGGAGAGCAAAATTGTCATGGTAAAGGTGCTGGATGAGAACGGCGACGGATCCGCGGATATCATGATGCAGGGACTTGCATGGATTGTTGAAAACAGAGAAAAACTGCAGATCCGGATCGTTAATATATCCATTGGACTGGGTACTTTGAAGGATGAAGAAAAGAAACAGCAGCTGTTGGAGATCGTGGAGGACGCATGGTATCACGGACTGATTGTTGTCTGCGCCGCCGGCAATCTGGGACCGGAAAAAGGCAGTATTTCGCCTCTTGGAGTCAGTAATAAGGTTATAACGGTAGGGTGCCATGACGGCGGATATTTTCGGGACAAAAGTAACCGGTGTGAAACCTATTCGGGACGCGGCCCTACAAAATATGCAATAAAGAAGCCGGATCTGGTTGCTCCCGGAACGGATGTTTTTTCCTGTAACGCACTGTTTCAAAAGCATGATCGGAAAAATCCGGCTTATATCAAGAAAAGCGGCACTTCCATGGCAACGCCGCAGGCGACGGGCGCCGCGGCGCTGCTTTTGCAGAAAAAGCCTTTTTTGAATAATGAAACGGTTAAGAAAAAGCTGTTGTATTCGGCGGTTGATTTGCAGGAGCCGTGGACAAAGCAGGGGTGGGGAATGTTAAATATAAAAAGGGCTCTGGATATCTGACAAATTTGTAGCGGGTACTTGACACACCTCGTATGATTGTATACAATAATACGAGGCATACAAATTTGATAAAAGGAAATGAATGTTATGAATCAGAGCGATACCTTTGCAAACCGTCCGGTCTATATGAATGAAACAAACCATCTGTTGGAAATTGAGGAACATATGTATATTCTGGATGATGTGAAAAAACCCAATGTCTTCCGCAATATGTTCCCTTATTCCGAGATACCCAGAATACCCTTTAACGACAGAATTGTTCCACACAATATGCCTGGGGAGATCTGGATTACGGATACCACATTCCGGGACGGACAGCAGTCGAGAGCGCCTTATACCACGGAACAGATCGTAAAGATTTATGATTACCTGCATAAATTAGGCGGACCCGCCGGAATGATCCGGGCAAGCGAGTTTTTTCTGTACAGTAAAAAGGACCGGGACGCCGTTTATAAGTGTATGGAGCGGGGATATGCGTTTCCGGAGGTCACAAGCTGGATTCGGGCGAGCAAAGAGGATTTTAAGCTTGTTAAGGAAATCGGCATGAAGGAAACCGGAATTCTGGTAAGCTGCTCGGATTATCACATATTTTTAAAGTTAAAGATGACAAGGCGTCAGGCGCTGGAGCATTATCTGGGAGTAATCCGGGAATGTCTGGAGGAGGGAATCAGTCCCAGATGCCATCTGGAGGATATCACCAGAGCGGATATCTATGGTTTTGTGGTGCCTTTCTGTCTGGAATTAATGAAGCTGATGGAGGAATATCGGATTCCCATTAAGATCCGTGCCTGCGATACGATGGGATACGGGGTGAACTTCCCGGGTGCGGTTATTCCCAGAAGCGTCCAGGGGATTATCTATGCGCTGCATACGCATGGGGGAGTGCCCCACGCCCTGCTGGAGTGGCACGGACATAATGATTTTTACAAAGCCGTATCCAATTCGACTACGGCTTGGCTGTACGGATGTTCCGGCGTTAATACTTCTTTGTTTGGAATCGGGGAGAGAACCGGAAATACCCCGTTAGAGGCCATGATTTTTGAATATGCCCAGCTGCGTGGTGACCTGAACGGAATGGATACCACGGTAATTACGGAACTGGCTGAGTATTACGAGAAGGAAATCGGTTATCAGATTCCGCCCCGCACTCCTTTTGTAGGAAGAAATTTTAACGTGACGCGGGCGGGAATTCATGCGGACGGCCTTTTGAAAAATGAGGAAATCTATAATATTTTTGATACGGAAAAGTTTTTAAACCGCCCGGTTTTGTGCGCAATTTCCAATACCTCCGGTCTGGCCGGGATTGCGCACTGGATCAATACATATTTTAAACTGAAGGATGAAAAGGCCGTAGATAAGAACAGTGAGCTTGTCCGGGAACTGAAGCAATGGGTGGACGCACAGTATACGGACGGACGGGTAACGGTGATGACTGATGAAGAAATCGTAAATCAGATAGTTCTGACTTGTAAAAAGCTGAATATTACGATAGGTAGAACAGGGAGGAAGAGCCGTGAGCAATTATGATGTAAAGCAGGAGGTTACGGACAAGTATTCTCTGCGGGGAAGAGTATTTCATAAGATCCGCGAAGACATTTTAAGCGGACAGTATGAAGAGCATGAAGAACTTCGGGAAGTGGCAATCAGCGAGGAGATGGGCGTCAGCCGTACGCCGGTTCGGGAGGCTCTGCGTCAGCTGGAGCTGGAAGGGCTCGTACAGATTATTCCCAATAAGGGCGCTTACGTTACGGGAATTACGGAAAAGGATGTAAAGGATATTTATATGATCCGTTCTCTTCTGGAAGGACTTTGCGCAAAGTGGGCCTGTGAACATATTACGAAAGAACAGCTTGAGGAAATGGAAGAAAACGTATATCTTGCAAAGTTTCATGCAGGAAAAGGACATCTGGAGCAGCTGGCGGAGCTGGACAACCGTTTTCATGATATCCTGTATGAAGCCTGCGACAGCAAAATGCTGGAGCATCTGTTAAAAGATTTTCACCAGTATGTGCTCCGTGTCCGCAAGAAAACGCTGAATAACGAAAGGCGCGGCGCCGCTTCCAACCATGAGCATGAACTGATTCTGGAAGCCATTAAAGAAAAAGACGCACAAAAAGCCCAGCTTCTTGCAGACAGCCATATTGTCAGCGCCTACGAAAATATGGTAAAAAACGGATTAAAGGAAATTTATAATAATCATAATAATGAACAAATTTGACAAGGAAAAGGAGAAGGTATGGAAAAAATCAAAATGACAACGCCCCTGGTAGAAATGGACGGGGATGAAATGACAAGAATTCTGTGGAAGATGATTAAGGATGAGCTGATTCTTCCTTTTGTGGATTTGAAAACGGAATACTACGATCTGGGGCTTGCATACCGTAATGAGACGAACGACCAGGTGACCGTTGATTCCGCGGAGGCTGCCAAAAAGTACGGCGTCGCTGTAAAATGCGCTACGATTACGCCCAATGCAGCCAGAATGACAGAATATAATCTGAAAGAAATGTGGAAAAGTCCCAATGGTACGATCCGTGCGATTCTGGACGGAACCGTTTTCCGCGCGCCGATTCTGATCAAAGGGATCCGGCCTTATGTGGGCAACTGGACCAAACCGATTACGATTGCCCGCCATGCATACGGCGACGTATATAAGAATACGGAGATCAAGGTGCCGGGACCGGGTAAGGCGGAGCTTGTGTTTACGGCGGAGGACGGAACGGTCATCCGGGAAGTGATTCAAGAATTTAAGGGAGCCGGTATTTTACAGGGAATACATAATACGGAAAAATCGATCCGCAGTTTTGCAAAAGCATGTTTTGAGTATGCGGTGGACACGAAACAGGATCTGTGGTTTTCCACAAAGGATACAATCTCCAAAAAGTACGACCATACTTTTAAAGATTTGTTTCAGGAAATTTATGATGCGGAGTATAAGGAGAAATTTGAAGCTCTGGGAATTGAGTATTTCTATACGCTGATTGATGATGCCGTAGCCAGAGTAATCCGTTCGGAAGGCGGATTTATCTGGGCGTGTAAAAATTATGATGGTGATGTCATGAGCGATATGGTGGCCACGGCTTACGGAGATTTATCCATGATGACCTCCGTGCTGGTTTCACCGGACGGTAAGTATGAATATGAAGCGGCGCACGGAACCGTTCAGAGACATTATTATAAGCATTTAAAGGGAGAGGAAACATCCACTAATTCCATTGCCACCATTTTTGCATGGACAGGCGCTTTGAGAAAGCGCGGGGAGCTGGATGGTCTGACAGAGCTTGTGAATTTTGCGGATAAGCTGGAGCGGGCGTGTATAAAGACGGTGGAAGACGGCAAGATGACGAAAAGTCTGTCGCTGATTTCCGAGTGCAAGGAACCTGTTATTTTAAACAGTCTGGAATTTATAACCGCTATTCGGGAAACATTTGAAACCCTGTAAGATTTTACTCCGCCAGGGTTTCCCATTTCTCATAAAGGCTGGCAAGGGAAGCTTCCGTTTCGGAGGCTTCTTTTGCGATTTCCTGAAGTTTTACGGAATTGGTTGCGATTTCCGGATGCGTCATCTGTTCTTCCAGAAATGCTTTTTTAGTTTCCAGTTTTTCAATTTCCTCTTCGCATTTTTTTAATTCGTTTTCTTTCTTTCTCTGCTTTGCCTGCAGTTCCTTCTGCTGCTGCCAGTCCTGTTTGGAAGAGCCGGTACAGGAAGCCGCGGGTTTTGTAAGGGGAACGGAACCGTTCGTCTCAGAAAGGAAGGTTCCGGCAGTTTCTCTTTTTTCCAGATAATAATCGTAATTACCCAGATAATTCGAAAGGGTCCGGTCTTTCAATTCCAAAATCCGGCTTGCGGTGCGGTTGATAAAATAACGGTCGTGGGAAACGTAGAGGACCGTACCCGTATAGCTGTTGAGCGCGTCTTCAAGAATTTCCTTGGACTGGATATCCAAATGGTTGGTAGGTTCGTCAAGTATCAGGAAATTGCTGTTTGAAAGCATCAGTTTGGCGAGGGAAACCCTGCCTTTTTCACCGCCGCTGATATCGGATATCCTTTTAAATACGTCTTCCCCCGTAAAAAGAAAAGCCGCCAGCGTGTTGCGTATTTCGGTGTTGGTGAGAGTCGGATAAGCGTCGGAAATTTCTTCAAACAAAGTTTTATCGTCATGGAGCACATGATGTTCCTGGTCGTAATATCCGATTTCCACGTTGCTGCCAAGCGTAATTTCTCCGCAGTCTGCGGGAATAAGCTGATTGAGGATTTTCAAAACCGTGGTTTTTCCCGTGCCGTTGTCGCCGATAAGCGCGATATGTTCCCCGCGTTTTATTTCAAAATTCATATGTTCAAAGAGCAGCTTGTGGTCAAAAGCTTTGGCAAGATCTTTTACCGTAAGGACGTCGCTGCCGCTTAAACGGTGGGGAATAAGCGTAAGCTTCATATCGGTGTCGGCTTCCTTCGGTTTTTCAAGGGTATCTATTTTATTCAGCATTTTTTCACGGCTTTCGGCGCGTTTAATGGACTTTTCGCGGTTGAAAGAACGCAGTTTTTGAATTACCTGTTCCTGATGCCGGATTTCACGCTGTTGGTTCAAATAAGCGTGAAGGGCGGCGGTGCGAAGCATTTCCTTTTTTGCTGCGTATGCCGAATAATTGCCTGAGAAGACAGTTGCCTTCGTCTGATCAAGTTCAATGATTTTGGAAGCGATGCGGTCCAGAAAAAAGCGGTCGTGGGAGACCAGAATCACAGCGCCCTTGTAGTTTAAAAGGTAGGTTTCAAGCCAGGCAATGGAATTTAGATCAAGATGATTGGTAGGTTCGTCCAAAATAATTAAATCCGGATTCTGTAACAGAAGTTTGCCCAGTGCAACCCGCGTTTTCTGTCCGCCCGATAAAGTGGAGACGGAGTGGCTAAATTCCGTTTCCAGGAATCCCAGACCTTTTAATACGCCGGTTACTTCGCTTCGATACCGGTAACCTCCGCCTGTTTCGAACTGGTGGGTCATAAGGGTATAGCTGTCCATCAGGGACGCAAGGGCGGTATCCGCTTTGGCTGCGGAGGAAAGCCGTTCAATTTCCAGTTCGGTGCGGCGTATTTTTTCTTCCAGGAGGATCAGATCCTGCTTTACGCTTAACAGCTCTTCATAAATCGTATGGGAACTGTCCGTGGATGCGTTCTGGGGAAGATATCCTGCGGTTTTGTTTTTGGAAAGCGTCACAATACCCCGGTCAGGGGAAAGCTGTCCCATGATGATTTTTAAAAGCGTTGTTTTACCGGCGCCGTTGATGCCGACAATCGCCGCTTTTTCATGGTCTTCAAGATGAAAGGAGACATTTTTGAGAACGTCTTCCTCCAGAAAAGCCTTGTCTATGTTTTGAACGGATAAAATCATGGTTATACCTCCTGTTGCAGTCACCCATATATTTTATTAAAAAATAAGAAAAGAAACAAGGGGAATTTTCCCATTTGATTGACATTTTTTTAACGTCTTACTATAATAAATGTATATATGCTTCAGGAGGAAAACACGTGGCTGAAAAAGAAATCTCGCAGACCGTGATCAGTCGGCTGCCAAGATATTTCAGATATTTGGGAGAATTGAAGGATAAAGGTGTGGAACGCGTTTCTTCCCAGGAATTAAGCCGACTGATGACGGTAACGGCGTCGCAGATCCGGCAGGATTTCAATAATTTCGGCGGATTCGGACAACAGGGGTACGGGTATAACGTTGCATATCTGTATCATGAGATTGGCAAGATTCTGGGACTGGATCAGCCCCATCATCTGATTATTATCGGTGCGGGCAATCTGGGGCAGGCGCTTGCCAATTATATGAATTTTGAGAGAAGAGGTTTTCTCTTTAAGGGAATTTTCGATCATGATCCGTCTCTGTACGGAAAAGAAGTGCGGGGACTGGCCGTGCAGCCGATGGAGAATATGGAACGCTTTATTGAGGAACATGAGATCGATATAGCGGTTCTTACCATTCCCAAGGCAGGAGCCGTGGCGGCTGCGGAACTGCTTGTTAAAAGCGGAATTAAAGCAATCTGGAATTTTGCCCATGTGGATTTGAATGTACCGGACCGGATCCAGGTGGAGAATGTGCATCTGACAGACAGTCTTATGAAATTGTCTTACAATATAAACCGACAGCAGGATGGAGGAAGACAGGAATCGAGGTGTTCTGATGAAGAGGACGGATGATATTTATAAGCAGGCCCTGCAGGGCAAAAAGCTGCCGATACTGACGCTCGACAATAAGTGGCATAAGCTTTTTACCCAGGCGGATACCAATACGCGTATTGAGGCGCTGGCAAAGGAATTAAACGAGTTGTTAGTGCGTCAGGGCAAATTAAATACCGAATCTAAGGAAATTCGTAAACTAAAGAAAAAACTGATGGGCGACATCATGGAGCATGCCGGGAATCTGGAACAGGAAAGCAGCAAAAAGGCGGAAAAGAAACTGGAAGAGAGCAGACGTCTGATTGAGGAATGTAATGAAAAGCTGGAGCGTTATCAGGACGAACTGCGTCTGATACCCGAAGAACTCGACCGGGTTAATTACCGGCTGATGCTTGCTACCATGGAAGTATGTTACGAATATCTGCATGAGAATTCCAGGGAAATTGAAGAGATTGGGAACTGGATCAGTGAAATGCGTATAGAACTGAAAAAAAAGGTGATCCGCAAGCAGGAAAAGGAGAGGAAAAATCAGGCGTTGTATTCTTATATGCATGATATTTTCGGAGCGGACGTTATAGAGATATTTGATATGAAGTATTAACAGACAGCGTGCGTCAAAAGTATCCGGTGCTTTTGACGCATTTATGCGGTATGCGGAGGTATGTAGATGGAACAATGTTTTCTTGTCAGCGCCGGGGAAATGAAACAATACGACCGTTATACGACCGACTGTTTGGGGATTCCTGCTCTGGTATTAATGGAGCGGGCGGCTTTGGCGACGGTTCAGGCGATGCGGGAAGAGCTTGGGGATTTGTCCGGTAAGAGGATACTGGCAGTCTGCGGCGGCGGGAATAACGGCGGCGACGGGGCGGCAGTCTCCAGACTGCTTCTGGATGCAGGGAGTCTTGTAGAAGTGTGCTGTATTGCGGAGGAAGAAACATGCAGCCCGGAGACAAAAAGACAATTGCAGATTCTGAGGGAGTACGGGAAGGAGATTTTTCCCATTTTTCCGGCAGGAGAATATGATATTATTATAGATGCGCTTTTCGGAGTCGGACTTTCCAGAGACGTGGGCGGCGTGTATGCGGAGTGGATTGAAAAGATTAACCGTTGTGGGGCGTATGTTGTTTCGGTGGATATTCCTTCCGGTATTCATGCGGATTCAGGCCGGACAATGGGATGTTCGGTAAATGCGGATCTTACGGTTACTTACGCTTTTATGAAACGGGGACTTTTTTTATATCCGGGAAGAACGCACGCAGGAAAAACGGTATGTAAAGACATCGGGATTACGGACAGGAGTTTTGCGGGTTGTCCTCCCGCCTGCTTTACTTATACGGGCAGGGGAGACGCTTCTTTGTTTCCGGTACGGACGCCGGAAGGGAACAAGGGGACCTTTGGGAAACTGCTTATTGCGGCAGGAAGCGTAGGTATGGGGGGCGCATGTCTTTTATGTGCGGAAAGCGCGTACCGGGCAGGCGCCGGTATGGTTAAGGCAGTAACGCCGCAGGATAACCGAACGATTCTCCAGACGGCGCTTCCGGAAGCCCTGCTTCTGACTTATGAAGAAAATAATGTCTCCTCGGATAAGATTCGGGAAGCATGGGAATGGTCGGACGGTATCGTGGCAGGGCCCGGTATGGGAATGGGAGAAGATGCCCGAACGATACTGCGGATGCTGCTGGAAGAGGCGGACCGGTCTGTGATACTGGATGCCGACGCTTTGAATTTACTGTCGGCGGAACCGGCGCTGTGGGAGCTTGCTTCCAAAAGAGCGGAAGTGTTTCCGGATAAAACGTTGATTCTGACTCCCCATCAGAAAGAATTGGCAAGGCTGACCGGTAAAACGATATGGGAACTCAAACGGGAACCGTTAAAATATGCGAACGAACTGGCGGATAAACTGCACTGTGTGGTCGTAAGCAAAGATGCGGTAACGGCGGTATGCACCGGGAAGGAACCGTTTTTCCTGAATACGGCCGGTAACAGCGGCATGGCGACAGCCGGAAGCGGAGATGTTCTTGCCGGTATCCTGGGCGGTTTTCTGGTACAGTCGCAAATGGCCGGAGAGAATCCTGTTAAATGGGTGTCGAAGGGCGTTTATCTGCATGCCTGCGCAGGCGACCGGGCAAGAGAACGTGTCGGTGAATCCGCCATGCTTGCAGGAGACTTAATAAAGGGTCTTACGGACCTGTCAGGAAAGGGGATTTGCGGTAATGAGTGAGCATCAGCGCATTTACGCACAGATTGATCTGAAAGCGGTAGAATCGAATCTGGAAAATATAAGATCGGGGCTTCAAAATGAAACGAAGATTATGGCTGTGGTGAAAACGGACGGCTATGGGCACGGAAGCGTTCCCATTGCCAGGCGGCTGCAGGATAAGGAGTTTATGTACGGTTTTGGCGTTGCGACCATAGAAGAGGCGATGGAATTAAAAAAACAGGGAATCCGTCTCCCTATCCTGGTTCTCGGTTATACCTTTCCGGACTGTTTTGATTTGCTGGCTAAAGAGGAGATCCGTCCGGCTCTTTTCAGGGAAGACCATCTGCCTCTTTTATGCGATGCGGCAGGAAAATGCGGGAAACCCGTCCGGGTTCATATTAAGGTGGATACGGGAATGTCGCGGATCGGCATTAATCCGGATGAGGGCGGCCTGCGTTTTGTAAAGAAAGCGGCCGAAACAAAGGGACTTGAGATTGAAGGGATTTTCACCCATTTTGCGAGAGCGGACGAGACGGATAAAGAACCGGCTTATAAACAGCTTCGCATGTTTCAGAATTTTGTACGGCGTGTTGAGAAGGAACTGGGCATTACCGTTCCCATAAAGCATTGCGCCAACAGCGCGGCAACGCTGGAAATGCCGGAGGCGCAAATGGATGTGGTGCGTCCGGGAATTATTATTTACGGACTGCATCCTTCGGAAGAGGTGGATTTAAGCAAAGTTTCTTTAAAACCGGCGCTTTCTCTGTACAGCCGTGTGGTTTTTATCAAAGAACTGGCGGCGGGAAGGGAAGTCAGCTACGGCGGTACTTTTGTGGCAAAAGAGACGATTCGTGTAGCCACAATACCTGTGGGATACGGCGACGGATATCCAAGGAGCCTGTCAGGCAGGGGATATGTTCTGATTCGTGGCAAGCGGGCGCCGATTCTCGGAAAAGTCTGCATGGATCAGTTTATGGTGGATGTCACGCAGATTCCGGAGGCAAGGGAGGATGATATCGTGACCCTGGTGGGATGCGACGGCAAGGAGCGGATTACGGCGGAAATGATCGGCGCTTTATCAGGCAGATTTAATTATGAATTTGTATGTGATCTGGGAAAAAGAGTTCCGCGTGTTTATATAGAATAATACGTTTGGGTGTGAACCGGCAAAATCTTCGTAAAGCCTTTGAATACCTTCAGAAAAGTTGGCAATAATATTGCAAGAACAAGCAGGAAGGGATGTTATTCATGAAACGAGGAGATGTCTATTACGCAGATTTAAGACCGGTAGTCGGCTCGGAGCAGGGAGGAATAAGGCCGGTATTGATTGTACAGAACGATATTGGCAATAAACACTCGCCTACCGTGATCTGCGCGGCAATTACGTCCAAAATGAACAAGGCGAAGCTGCCCACCCATATTGAATTGGATTCCGCCAGATACGACATGGATAAAGACTCCGTAATTCT
>ERZ779637.914-NODE-914-length-15092-cov-16.840926_pt1 | contig 15092 bp, 13 predicted proteins | sample MGYA00514196_ERZ779637 | MGnify/ENA primary metagenome ERZ779637 (study PRJEB29562, sample SAMEA4376700) | mouse gut metagenome | isolation source: Cecum | study: EMG produced TPA metagenomics assembly of the A DSS colitis mouse model was used to assess the...
AAACGTGAAAGAATAAATAAAATAAGGAGAGAAATACAATGAAAATTGTTGTTTGTATTAAACAGGTTCCCGATACCAAGGGCGGCGTTAAGTTTAATCCGGACGGAACACTCGACAGAGGCGCTATGCTTACGATCATGAACCCGGATGATAAAGCAGGTCTGGAAGCGGCACTCAGATTAAAAGATCAGTACGGTGCAGAAGTAACGGTTGTGACGATGGGTCTTCCGAAGGCAGAAGAGGTTCTGCGCGAGGCTATGGCTATGGGCGCAGACAACGGTATTCTGGTAACAGACAGAGTACTCGGCGGTGCAGACACATGGGCTACTTCCACCACAGTGGCAGGTGCGATCAGGAATCTTGAGTACGATCTGATCATCACAGGCCGTCAGGCAATCGATGGCGATACGGCTCAAGTAGGTCCTCAGATCTCCGAGCATCTGGATATTCCTGTTATTTCTTATGCACAGGATATCAAAGTGGAAGGTGACAGCGTGATCGTTGAGCGTCAGTATGAAGACAGATATCATGTGGTAAAGGCTAAGATGCCTTGTTTGATCACAGCGCTCTCCGAGCTGAATGAGCCTCGTTACATGACACCGGGCGGTATCTTCGACGCTTATAAGAAGGATCTTACCGTATGGGGCAGAGCAGATCTTAAGGATGTTGACGACGCTAACCTGGGTCTTAAAGGTTCACCGACCAAGATCGCTAAGGCTTCCGATAAGGTTAGAAAGGGTGCAGGCGAGAAGGTTACTCTTGACCCTGATGAGTCCGTAAGCTACATTGTTGACAAGTTGAAAGTGAAACATGTGATCTAATGACTGCAAAAGGAAAACAATTGCAGCGTTAACGACTATAAATTATTCAGTTGCGGGATTTGTGTTTCGCGTACTCAACACAAACTTGTAAGCCATATTTGGCTTTGCGCAAAAAAAGAGTGCGCAGAAAGAGGCAGATAATGAATTTAGAAGAATACAAGGGAGTATATGTCTTTGCGCAGCAGGTGGACAATGAGATCAGCAGTATTGCTTTTGAACTGCTCGGCAAAGCGAAAGACCTGGCTAAAGATTTAAGTACAGATGTGACAGCTGTGCTGATCGGTTCCGAGGTGAAAGGACTGGCAGACCAGCTTGCAGAATACGGTGCAGACAAGGTGATCGTTGTGGATGATCCTGAACTGAAAGATTACAGAACAGAGCCTTATGCACATGCGCTGTCTTCCGTTATCAATAAATATAAACCGGAGATCATGCTGGTTGGCGCGACCGCGATCGGCAGAGACTTAGGCCCGAGAGTATCCGCAAGAGTGGCTACAGGTCTGACAGCAGACTGTACTGTTCTGGAAATCGGTGATTTCCCGTTGCAGGCAGTTCCGGGTCAGGAGCAGTTACATAATCAGCTGCTGATGACACGTCCTGCGTTCGGCGGCAACACCATCGCAACGATCGCATGCCCTTACAATCGTCCGCAGATGGCTACGGTCCGTGCAGGCGTTATGCAGAAGATTGAGCCGATCAAAGGCGCTAAGGCAGTTGTGGAAGAGTTCAATCCCGGATTCACACCGGACAACAAGTATGTAGAGATTCTTGATATCGTGAAGTCTGTAGCGGAGACAGTGGATATCATGGATGCTAAGATTCTTGTATCCGGCGGCCGTGGTGTAGGAAGCCCGGAGAACTTCAAGATCCTTGAGGATCTTGCAGAAGTACTCGGCGGTACGGTAAGCTGTTCTCGTGCAGTAGTAGATTCCGGTTGGAAGCCGAAGGATCTGCAGGTTGGTCAGACCGGTAAGACGGTTCGCCCGAATGTTTACTTCGCGATCGGTATCTCCGGTGCGATCCAGCATGTAGCAGGTATGGAAGAGTCCGATATCATTGTTGCGATCAACAAGGATGCTGATGCACCGATCTTTGATGTAGCTGATTACGGTGTTGTGGGCGACCTGAACAAGATCGTTCCGAAGCTGACAGAAGCACTGAAGGCTGAAATCGCAGCAGCTAAATAATTAAAGTTAAGTTGCGAAGCAAATTAACTTTGCGAGATTCGCTTTGCGAACTCGAAAACAGAAAATTATAAAAACTATAAAAACGCCTGGGAAGTTTGTCCAGGCGTTTTCTTTGGCACAAAATTGTGCTATCATTAATATATGGAAACAGGAAAAGAGAATATCCTAAACGCATACACTGAGAAAGAAGCAGGGATATAAGTATATGATCACAGTTACGGAATTGACAAGTGCATATGGGAGGAAACAGATTTTACAGGGTGTATCCTTTACAGCACAAAGAGGAGAATGTGTAGGGATCGTGGGTGCGAACGGCTGTGGTAAATCGACGCTGTTATCAGTTTTGGCCGGAACATTGAAACCAAGATCGGGGCAGGTGCTTTATTACGGCAAGGCAGCGTGGAGTGATGCGGGAAACGGCAGGATGCATGAAGACAAGGAAGTGATCCGCAGGATGACGGGTTATGTGCCGCAGGAGGATCCATTGATCCCGGAACTCAGTGTATATGATAATCTGCGCCTTTGGTATCCGGATAAGGGAACACTTCGGAGAGAATTGGAACAGGGATTTCTGAATCTGCTTGGATTGGGGGAATTTTCTGCGAAGCAGGTGCATAAATTGTCAGGTGGAATGAAGAAACGGGTCAGCATTGGTATAGCGATGGCCAGTACGCCGCCAATCCTTCTTCTGGATGAGCCAAGCGCAGCCTTGGACTTGATCTGCAAGGAGGATATACGCAGGTATCTTCAAATATATCTGGAGCGCAAAGGCACTGTCGTGATCACGACACATGAGGAGAGTGAGCTGGATCTGTGCAGTACATTATATGTCATGAAAGAGGGGCGGCTGCACCAGGTAGATAACCGGCTGCGGGGAGAGGGCTTGACTGGCCGGATGTAAGATTGAAGAATGCTTTTGCAGCAGGGAACAGATAAGGAGGAAGGCATGAATATAGGAAAGATCAAATTCAGGATCTTGTTGTCGGCACTCTGTGCCGTGTTTTTTCTTTTTGCCAGTGTCGGAATCGTTATGGCCTTTCTCAAAAGCAGGCCTGCGTACAGACTCCATAAGGCTGTAGAAAACCTGACCGGAGAGCTTGCGGAGTCGGCAGATCCGCTCACGGAGAAGATTGGAATTGAGGATTTGATCCGTATGATGGCAGAAGAGGGCGGACATGTAAGTACGTGCATTAATTTTACTGCGGATAGCCTATTAGGCAATACGATCGGTGTTGATACTGAATATTATAAGGATATGCAAAGCAAAGAGTTGAGTGCGGATACGAGTATCAGCATGATGAATTATGAGTTTGCGCATTTGAACATCTATGCGGATGAAGAGGCAGTCTGCTTTTCCGTGCCGGAGCTCTTTCTGGAAAATATGTATGTCGATAATGAGAATGTAGTGAGCCAGTACAATGGATCTTTCCTGGCGGAGATAGCCGGACGCAGTACTTTGGAAGACTTTTCCATGAATCTTTTTCCGAAGGCTGACGGGAGCTATGCTCTGAGAGACTGGAAGAACGTCAGGGCACATACGGAACGTTTTGCCGAAGATCTGGCGGCATGCGAGGATGCTATAGTCATGGAGCGGGCCGGGAAGGGCGTTTATCGCGTGTTCCTTCCGGCGCGGGAAACGGATCGCCTGCTTCTGGATATCATGGACAGCTATGATTCGACTTATGCAGCATCGGAAGCCGGACAATGGTGGAAGGAATATGACAGACTGCTCGCCTCGGATGTCAGTATGCTGTTTGTACTTAACAGGCGTGATCGCATAGAGAGCATTACATTTGAAGAGCCGGTGCGTATGCTGGACGGTAAAGCGGTCATAAGCGGTTCTCTGCATTTTCTGGGGAGCGCGCAAAGTACGGACAAAGTACAGGGAGAGATAACGGTGGCGGACGAGGACGGTAGGGCAAGATCTCTGTACTTGCAGACCACACGCTCTATGGCAGATGACAGCTATGAATTGGGCGTGGAAGCGGAGCTTATGGAGGATGAGGATACTTTACTCCGGGCGAAATATACCGCTAAGAGCGATGCGCTTCGGGATACTTTTGCGGTGAGCATGTCCTTGTGGAATGATGAGGAGGATGTGGAATTTACGATGGAGGGCGGACTGGACGATATTGTCAAGGGTCGAAGCCTGGAATTGGATGTGGAAAGTATGCAGTTCTATATGGACGGGGAGGAAGTATTTAAGATCACCGGCGATATCCTGCTGGAGCCGCTTGAAGAGGAAATCAGGAGTACCGTGAAGAAGGAGACGGCCTTCTTTAGGATGACGGAAAGAGACTGGATCGGTATTTTATACAAAATAGAGGATGCCTATGGCGGGCTGCTTGGTGCTTTATGGTAAGTTAAGGCAGGATATGTCCGGGATAGTCAGGCGGCGCAAGAATGGGGGATGAATATGGGTAATACAGAGAATAAGAACGGAGAGACTAGGTTGGAAGAAACCAAGAACGAAGATACCAGGAATGGCGAGAACAGTAATATGGGAGACGAGGCGATGATAGCGGAACTACTGCAGCATCTGGACACGGAGTTCTCACAGGGCGTCTATAGGATGAGCGTCGGATTTGACGAAGCGGAGGAGGAAGCCAAGCAGGTCTCACACAAATGCTGCAATATGTACGGCAGGCCGGCAACAGAGACGGTGGGGCTCCTGGATATGTACACGGATATCAGCGCAGGTGATCCTGACCGGCAGACGGAATGACCGGAGCAGGACAGTGCAGAGAACAGGTATGACTTCAAATATGACTTTAAATATGATCACTGGTATGATAAAGAGATTACGATATCTTTCTATGGAACTGAAGAAGACGGCTAAACTGCTCCCTGCTATGCTGGCACAGATCATCCTGCTTATAAGTGTTCTGGCGATGGTGGTCTTTGGCAGTGTCAAAAGCATGGGGTGGGAGGCGTTATCGGTCCATGCGGAAATTGCGGTCGTAGTGGGGGAAGACAGTACGCTGATGACCGGGATGCTGCTTCGGTATGTGGAGAATATGGAGAGTGTGTCCCAGTTTTGTGATTTCCGGCAGACAACGGAGCAGGAAGGGTTTGCACTTCTGGAAAAAGGTGAGGTGACGGCGCTCGTTGTGTTGCCGGAGGGGCTGCTGGAAGGAATCATGAACGGCACAAATCCCGTGGTAGAGATCTATTTCCCGAAACAGGCGGGGCTGGAAGCGCTGTTCTTCCGGGAGATGACGGAGGCCGGAGAAGGACTTCTGCGTGTGGCACAGGCACAGATCTATGGGGCCGGGGATATGGCGCGTGCGTTTGGACTGACAGAGCAGCTGTCACAGATAGAAGTTGAGATCGACAGTTATAATCTGGCTTTTGCATTGGACAGACTGGCACTGTATGACAGTGCAAAGGTTTCTGCTTTCGGTTCCGTGAATGCGGTGCAATTCTATCTGGCTTCCGGCAGTATCATGTTTCTCCTGCTGGCGGGCATGGCCATGTATCCTGTTGTGCGCAGGGAGCCGCCGGCATTGTGCAGACAGTTGGAAAGAGCAGGGATGGGGGAGATCTGGCAGAGTTTCTGCCAATGGCTCTGCGGTCTGCTGTGCATAAGCCTTTTTGCAGGGGTTTTGTGGACAGCGGTCAGATTGTTTGTGCGTTTCGGTCCACAGGAGACGGTGGAGCACCTTATGACAGACAGCGGATATCCGCTTTATATGGAAGCAGGGCTGACAGCGGTCATCCTTATGACGGTCACAACGCTGGTCTATCTGATACACAGCCTGGCAGGAAGCAGGACGGGAGGGATTCTGCTTGTTTTTCTGCTTTCGGTGGTGACGGTCTATCTTTCCGGCGGTCTGGTACCGGCAATGTTCTTACCGCAGCCGATGCGGACTTTAGGGGCATGGCTTCCGTCGGCCTGGCTGATCCGAGCTATGTGCGGCCTTTGGGCGGGGCGCGACGCGGCGGTGACAGGTGAGTGTGTGGTGGTGCTTTGCGGCTATACGGTATTGTGTGGCGGGCTGGTCTGCGCTCTGCGACAGGGCAGAGCGCGTCGAAGAACAGGGTGAGCGGTGATCCCGACATTGCTCCGGGATCCTGTAAGGCAGGAGACTGCAGGACAGTAAATACGCCTCGGAATGGAGAAGAGCATGATGGACAGGACGAATGAAGGAAAGCGGTTCCGCATCAAACAATATAGAGTCTGGATTGGGCTGCTTGCCAGGCGTCTGTGGAGACAACCGGTCTATGTCGGTCTGCTTCTATTGGTACCGCTGTTAGGATATGTCGCAGGATCTATGGAACGTGAGGAGCGAAGCGGCGCGGCAGTGGCGGTCTGCGTGGAAGAAGGCGTGTGGAAAGAAGAGATATTGACTATGCTGCAAGGACAGGAGGAGAACAGCGTACTGCGGTTTGTGTACCTGGAAGAAGGCAGTGAGGTGGAACGTATGGCGGCGGACGGAAAGGTCGAATGCGGGTTTGTCATCCCGTCTGATATCGCAAAGAAAGTACTTGACGGTGCGTGGGAGGAAAGCATTACCGCCTTTGCGATGGACACCGGCAGCGTGATCGGAATCGCGAAAGAACGGATTGCCGGTGTGATCTTCAGGCTGTATGCCGATGCATGTTACGAGGAGTATATGGGCCAGTTTTCCGAGGAGGCCGCCGTGTTTGCCAGGGAAGCATACGAGAATCGTCTTGTGGATGACAGCACCTTCGGATTTCAATATTTCTATGATGACTCTATAGGTCAAATTAGTTCTGACACATCTGCCGGAGATGACAGCAATGACAAATCAGGCGACAAGTCCGTCAGAAGAGAGACGGTGCAGAATGCCGGCAAACAGGATGACATGCCGGTTTTTCCAGTGAAAGGTATCTTTGGTGTCCTTATTTTTCTGGGCGGGCTGTGTGGGCTGCTGGAATATGAGAGGGACAGGAAGGAGAAAAGATTCATCCGCCTGGCACCGGATATATTGACTTGTTTGATCAATATATGGGTGTCGACGGTCTTTGTTTCGGCAGCGGTGCTGCTTAGTCAGTGGCTTTATGACGGCATACATTATTATGGCACTGCTCTTACTGCCAGCAGGATGGCGACCGTATGGAGTGGGGCGATGTGGGGCAGACAGATCCTTGCGCTGCTCATCTACCAGTGCGTTATCCTATTATATTGTGTCATACTCAAAGTGCTGCTGCGCAGACAGGAGACGATCGCGGCGGCAATTCCGATCCTGACGCTGGGCAGTCTGCTGTGTGCGCCGGTCTTTGTCAGGCTGGGAACTTACATGCCTGTTTTTACGGTACTGGAGAAGCTGTTCCCGGTAACTTACTATTTAATGCTTTGATGACCCGCCTCGATATTAGGATAAATATATACTGTGAAGTTTTATCAGATAGAATCCGGTCAGTACAATAGAGTATAAAAGAACAGGAGAAAAAAGATTGAAAATTAAAATTTTCAATCGCGAGATTTGTGTCTGCGCGTTGCTTGCCACAAACTCGTTTAATGCGACGTCGCAACATAGTTGAGACAAAAGCAGCGCAGAAATGGAGAAAACTATGAGTGAGGAAAAGAGAGAGAAGAGTATCATGGAGTACGAGACGGTGGAGTTGGATGACGAGAACAGCGCGCTGGTGATCCTGGATCAGACGAAACTGCCGGGAAGCGCCGAACTGATCAGCCTGCATACCGGAGAAGAGATATGGGAGGCCATCTACCTGCTGAAGGTGCGCGGAGCGCCGGCTATCGGCGTGGCGGCGGCATTCGGCATCTATCTGCTGGCGAAGCAGATCAGGACTGATGTGTATGATATTTTCTATGAAGAATTCTGCAGACAGAAAGAGTACCTGAATTCCGCACGGCCGACGGCGGTGAACCTGTCGTGGGCGTTGAACAGAATGGAGCAGGTGTGTATAGCAGGCAGGGAACTGCCGATGGCAGAGATCAAAGAGAGATTGAGGCAAGAAGCTCTGGCCATGAAGGAAGAGGATATCCGTGTGTGCAGGGCGATCGGGGAGTACGGGCTGACATTGGTGAAGCCGGGGGACGGCATACTGACACACTGCAATGCGGGACAACTGGCCACATGCAGATACGGCACTGCGACGGCACCGATCTATCTGGGACAGGAGAGGGGGTATCATTTCCGCGTGTTTGCGGATGAGACGAGACCCCTGCTGCAGGGAGCCAGACTGACGGCCTATGAACTGTATGCATCGGGCGTGGATGTGACATTGATCTGCGATAACATGTCGGCGGCGGTCATGCGCAACGGCTGGGTCAATGCGGTGTTTGTGGGTTGCGACCGCGTGGCGGCCAACGGGGATACGGCCAACAAGATCGGCACCTCGGTGGTGGCGGCAGTGGCACAGAGATACCATGTACCCGTATACGTCTGTGCACCGACCTCGACCATCGATATGAATACGCCTACCGGAGCGGATATCGTAATCGAACAGCGTCCGGCCCATGAGGTGACGGATATGTGGTATGAGAAACCGATGGCGCCTGCGGGTGTTAAAGTCTATAACCCGGCATTCGACGTGACGGACCATGATCTGATCGCGGGGATCGTTACGGAATACGGAATCGCCAGGGCGCCCTATACGGAATCACTGCGGGAGATCTTCAGAAACCGTACGGGAGTCTGAAGCAGTTCGGGGCGGTCAGCTTGAGATTAAGTGCGGCGCAGCCAATACCGGATAGGAGAGGATAAGGATACGGATATGGAACATTTATCAGAATATTTGACAAAAAAGCAGGCCAGAAAGGCTATTATCGATATCGGACAACGAATGTATATAAGAGGTTTTGTGGCGGCTAATGACGGGAACATATCAGTCAGAACGGGAGAGAACGAGGTGTGGGCGACGCCTACCGGTGTTTCCAAGGGATATATGAAGAAAAAGATGCTCGTCAAGGTGGATCTGGACGGTAATCTGTTGGAAGGAACTTACAGACCGTCTTCGGAATTGAAGATGCATCTGCGGGCCTACCGGGAGAATGATGCCATCCGTTCCGTGTGTCATGCGCACCCGCTGGTGTGCACCTGTTATGCCATAGCGGGGATACCGCTGGACGTGCCGGTTCTGGCAGAGGCGATCATCAGTCTGGGAGATGTGCCCGTAGCGCCCTATGCGGAACTGGGAAGCGAAGAAGTGCCGGAGACGATCGCGCCCTTCTGCCATACGCACAATGGAATCCTGCTGGCGAACCATGGCGTTGTGACCTGGGCGGCGGATCCTTACGCGGCATATTACCGACTGGAATCCATGGAACATTACGCCAGGATCCTGCTGATCACGGATAAGATTCTGGGGAAGCAGAATCTGCTCACGAAAGAACAGATCGATACACTTCTGGCTATGCGGGAGAAGTTCAAATAGTAACAGTTTAGCCATGAAATGTAACAGTTCAGCCCTCATCATTCATAAAAGTGTCTGCTGCGCAGCCGACGCCGCTTTGCGGCTCATATTTTATTCCCGCGAGCAACGAGCCAAGTGGCTGCTTGCAGACATTTGGCGACTGCCGCGAGGGTCAAATACCCCGCTGCTCTGCAGCGCTGCAAGTTTGATACCCCGTTGCTTGCAGCGGGGTCTTTGATTTCATGTGAGGGCGCTCTGCTCATAAAATACTCTGCAGCCTGTGTTCTGTGTGCAAGCACCCACACAGTCTGCAGAGTACTTTATGGCTGAACTGTTACCATGAAATAAGCGGAATTTACATTTTTTCTTCCTATTTGAAGCATGCTATGATACAATACGGATAGCTGGTGTATATCTATCTTCGATGGGGCATGAAGAACGGCGGCTTTATATCCGGGAGCAATGAGCCAGGCGGTGTGCTTTAAGCCGGTCCGGGGTTGTCCGTTTGCCACAGATTGCAGAATATGCCAGAGGAAAGAAAGAAGGCCAGTCGGTACTTAGAGGATCGGTTGGCCGCAGGGAGCAGCTATGAGTGAGAATGAGAAGAATATGACAGAACAGACAATGGAGAGAGAAGAGAAGGAAGTAGTATCCCGGAACTTTATCGAGCAGATCATCGATAAGGATCTGGCGGAAGGAACTTGTGATACCGTGCACACCAGATTTCCCCCCGAACCCAACGGATACCTGCATATCGGGCATGCGAAGAGCATTCTGCTGAATGCCGGGCTGGCGGGACAGTATGGCGGTAAGTTCAATCTTCGATTTGATGATACGAATCCGACGAAAGAGAAAAGTGAGTTCGTTGAGTCTATCAAGGCAGATGTGAAGTGGCTGGGAGCAGATTATGAAGACCGGCTTTTCTTTGCATCAGATTATTTTGAGCATATGTATGAAGGGGCAGTCAAGCTGATCAAGAAGGGTAAGGCCTATGTATCAGATCTGTCTGCCGAGCAGATGAGGGAGTACCGCGGTACCTTGACGGAGCCGGGTACCAATGATCCGAACAGAGACAGGAGTATAGAAGAGAATCTGCGGCTGTTTGAAGAGATGAAAGAAGGGAAGTACGCAGACGGGGAGAAGACGCTTCGCGCTAAGATCGATATGGCGTCACCCAACATTAATATGCGTGACCCAATCCTGTACCGCGTGGCACATCTGTCCCATCAGAATACGGGAGACAGATGGTGTATTTATCCGATGTATGATTATGCGCATCCGATCGAAGATGCCATAGAGGGTATTACGCATTCGATCTGTACGCTGGAATTTGAGGACCACAGACCGTTATATAACTGGGTGGTAGAAGAATTGGAATATCCGCATCCGCCGAAGCAGATCGAGTTTGCGAAGATGTATTTGACCAATGTAGTCACCGGCAAGAGATACATTAAGAAACTGGTGGAAGACGGCATTGTGGACGGTTGGGACGATCCCAGACTGGTATCCATCGCTGCGCTGAGAAGGAGAGGATTTACGCCAGAATCGATCAAACTTTTTGTGGATCTGTGCGGGGTGTCTAAGGCGAACTCCTCGGCAGAGTATTCCATGCTGGAGTACTGTATCCGGGAAGACCTGAAGATGAAACGGCCTCGTGTGATGGCGGCGCTGGATCCTGTGAAGCTGGTGATCGACAATTATCCGCAGGGACAGACAGAGATGCTGGAGATCGTGAATAATCCTGAGAATGAGGATTTAGGCAAGCGTAAGGTTCCCTTTTCCGGGGAATTGTATATTGACAGAGAGGATTTCATGGAGGAACCGCCGAAGAAGTATTTCAGACTCTTCCCGGGGAATGAAGTACGCCTGATGGGCGCTTACTTCGTGAAATGTATAAGTTTCGAGAAGGATGAGGACGGCAAGGTGACAGTAGTGCACTGCACTTATGATCCGGCTTCTAAGGGCGGTAACAGTCCGGACGGTCGTAAGGTGAAGGGAACTATCCACTGGGTATCTGCTGCAGATGCGGTGCAGGCGGAAGTCAGACTGTATGAGAATATCATCGATGAGGATAAGGGTGTTTATAATGATGACGGCAGCCTGAATCTTAATCCGAATTCGCTGGTCGTTCTGAAGGAGTGCTATATCGAGCCTTCTGTTCGGGAAGCCAAAGCGTATGACAGCTTCCAGTTTGTACGACAGGGATTCTTCTGCGTGGATTGTAAGGACTCTAAGCCGGATGCGCTGGTATTCAACAGGATCGTATCTTTGAAGAGCTCTTATGTACTTCCGAAGCAGTCGTAAGATAGATATGGATGGCCATGCGGCCTCAGCATCATGTCATGATACTGGGCCGTGATTCAGTATTATTAACTAAGACAGATGCGTCCGTAAGATAGCAGGCGCGGTGTACCGGTTTAACTAACTGACATTGGCTGTAATTATAGTAAACGACATAACAAATTTCTGTTTTCTAATGTCGTTTACTATAGCAACGAAATAATAATTCATGATCAGGAGGATGTACTATGGCAGGAATTTTGTCAGGATTAGCACGTTTTGGATTGGGGAAACTGGAGAATATGGAACTGTACGAGGCGCCGAAGAAAGAAGATGGCGGACAGGAAGGTAAACCGGCGCCGGCGGTGGTGCAGGAACAGGATTTTCTCTTTGATAAGTCATGTACCTGCCCGATCTGCGACAAGGAATTCAAGAACAGGACCGTGAAAGTGGGCAAGGCCAAATTATCCGGCAGCGATCTGGATCTTCGGCCGCGTTACGAGCAGATCGATCTGCTGAAATACGATATTATCATGTGTCCCTATTGCGGATACGCAGCACTGAGCAGATTCTTTAAATTCGTAACTTCACCACAGGCGAAGAATATCAAGAAGACGATCTCCGCTACTTTTGAACCGCAGAAGGAGACTAAGGAAGTCTATACTTACGATGAAGCGCTGGAGCGCTATAAGCTGGCGCTGGCAAATGCGATCGTGAAGCAGACGAAAGCCAGCGAGAAGGCGTACATATGCCTGAAGACGGCATGGCTGCTGCGCGGCAAGGCAGAACATCTTGACAAGAATCTGCCGGATTATGAGGAACAGAAGAAACAGTGCAAGGAAGAAGAGACGGAATTTCTGCACAACGCGCTGGACGGTTTCCTGGCTGCCAGACAGTCGGAGAGTTTCCCCATGTGCGGCATGGATGAACCCACTGTCGATTACCTGATCGCTGTGACTGCCATGAAATTCGAGCAGTATGATGTGAGCAGCAGACTGATCGCCGGAGTTCTGCAGTCGGCTTCTAATCCGCGGATGAAGGATAAAGCCCGTGATCTGAAGGAAATGGTGATGGCGAAGATGAAAGAGAAGAACAAGTAAATGAAAGAATTACCGATTCACATTCAGCTGCAGCCCGAGAGTGACAAGACGCTGTACGAGCAGATCTATGAGTCTATTCGGGAGGAGATCAGGCGGGGCGGCCTGCTGCAGAATGAGAAACTGCCGTCGGCGCGGTTTCTGGCAGAAGACCTGCAGGTATCAAGGACTACGGTCGATATGGCTTACGGACAGCTTGTGTCCGAAGGGTATCTGGAGGCAAGACCCAGGCAGGGATATTTCGTCTGTGCCGTAGAAGGGCTGTATGTGATCGATCCTCTTAAGCAGGGCGAGAAGCATGAAAGTGCTCAGAAGAGCAGTCGGAAGGCAGAGCAGTATGACTTTTCTCCGACTGCGATCGATATGCATTTCTTTCCGTATGCTACTTGGAAGAAGATCACGAAGAATATTCTTGTTGATGCCAACAGTGATATGTTTTCATTGGGAGAGTCGCAGGGAGATCTGGCGCTTCGGACGACGATCTGCCGTTATCTTCATGGGGCGCGGGGCGTTAATTGCGAACCAGAACAGATCATTATAGGAGCAGGGAACGATTACCTGCTCCTTTTGCTGGAAAAAATTCTTGGGCGGCATGTGCATGTGGCAATGGAGGACCCTACTTATGTCAAAGCATATCGGATCTTTCAATCCTGTGCCTATCCAGTCACCTTCATCCCTATGGATGAGAACGGCATCAGTGTGGAATGTCTCAGGCGTACCGATGCGCAGGTTGCGTATGTAATGCCTTCCCATCAATATCCGACGGGAATATCCATGCCCATCGGCAGAAGAATGGAGTTGCTTAAGTGGGCGGCAGAGAAAGAAGGACGTTATCTGATCGAGGATGACTATGACAGTGAGTTCCGCTATAAAGGAAAGCCGCTTCCGTCCCTGCAGGCCTCAGACAGTAACGGGAATGTGGTCTACATCGGGACCTTTTCCAAGGCCATCGCACCGGCGATCCGCATCAGTTATATGGTGCTTCCTTATCCGCTGCTTATGCGTTACCGACAGGAGTGCGGCTTCTATTCCTCTACCGTATCGCGGATCGACCAGACGATCCTCAACGAATTTATACAGGACGGCTATTTTGAGCGGTATCTGAACAAGATGCGGAAATGCTACCGTATGAAACACGATCTGCTCATGGGAGAACTCAAGGGGTTTAAGAAGACGTTCAGAATATCCGGGAGCAACGCAGGTCTGCATGTGCTCCTGACGGATCGGATGGGCCGCAGTGAAGAAGAACTGGCTCAAGCGGCTCAGGAGACTGGCGTCAAGGTCTATCGGATGCGAGATTTCAGAATGGAAGAGAAGAAGGAGGCGGCAGCGATGCTGATCTTGGGGTATGCATCGCTTTCGCCGGAAGAAATCTGTGAAGGAGTGGATCTGCTGAAAAAGGCTTGGCTGTGATAATAAGAAAAATTATACTAGCTTCTATAAGAGAGCTTCTTCATCATGCTGAAATAGGAGACAATCTCCTCATACAGCATCTCCGGTTGGAAGGAGGCTTCTCGGAAATGGGTGTTCATCAGTCCGCTGATCGTATAGTCCAGCATTGCATCCAGTTTCTCGAAGGAGACATCCGGCAGAAAGCGGCTGCGGTCAGCCTGATTCTTCAGGACAGCATAGATATCGGAGAGGACGCTACGCTGTTTCTCGGTGGCCACCAGGGCCTCGCTTACATTCTCGGCGGCACAGCTCTCCAGAAATCGCTGCATATACGGATAGTTCCGGAGCACCTGCATTTTGGCGAATTCCATCTGCTTGCGGATCTCGAAATAGTCATCGGCGGAAGAGAGAACTCCGGTAGTCAATTCCAGTTTCATAAAGCGTGTGCTGTAATCATATAGAAACGTATAGAGGCCGAGTTTGCTTCCGAAATAGTGAAAGAGGAGGCCTTTGCTGATACCGGCTTCCACCACGATATCATCTGTACTTGCATGTTTATAGCCTTTGATGGCAAATACCTTCAACGCCGCATTGATCATGCGGTCCTGTTTTTCTTTCTTTAAGTCAAAAAATTTCTCGTTCATTTCTTACTCCGTTTATCTGTCTGTCGTATAAAGTGTTGCTCGGTGATCGGCGGATCTCCGGTAGGTTCCGGAAATTGACTGTAGCAGTCGGATTCCGTTATGCCATAGGAACTGGTCTTATCAATTGATTTCCGGTACGGTCTGTCTGGGAATTGACCTTATCAGTCGAACTCCAATATAGCATAGAAATGGGCCGGATTCAATGTTATGGAAAAAACTAGTTTTCAGAAAATTTAAAGACACAAGATATTGTGGTGCAGCAGTTTAAAAAATTTTTATACATATTCCCTTTTCATTTTGGCAAAATAGTATTAATATAATGGTATA
>ERZ779637.916-NODE-916-length-15089-cov-11.759678_pt1 | contig 15089 bp, 12 predicted proteins | sample MGYA00514196_ERZ779637 | MGnify/ENA primary metagenome ERZ779637 (study PRJEB29562, sample SAMEA4376700) | mouse gut metagenome | isolation source: Cecum | study: EMG produced TPA metagenomics assembly of the A DSS colitis mouse model was used to assess the...
TGTTCCGCAAACAGATTATGTCCGGCGTGGCGAGAGGAGGTACCAAGGGTTGAATTAATTCTCTGAAGAGCAGTATCGTTCAACCGACTGAATATTCGCAGTCAGAATTTGTGCCGAAGCATCACAAATTCCCTTAATCACAGAGGAGAATCGGCGTATTCCTTCGGAAAACTCTTGGATTCTGCTCGCGGTTCCTGTGAGTATGCCTAACGGCAGACTCTGCATTGAATACTTCGGAATAGAGGAAGAAAAGTTGAAAAAGAATGATATCTTGAAAAAAAAACATATCCCATGGAAAAAGCTGCTGGCGGCATCCTTGATCGGCGCAGGTCTCCTCACACTCACCGGCTGTCACGGCTCCAAAGCGCTGCCGACGTTTACCGTGCCCGCAGAATTTGACACCTCAAAGAATTATGAGATCACCTTCTGGGCAAAGAACGACACCAACAAAAACCAGACGGACGTCTACAAAAAAGCCATCGCGGACTTTGAGTCGCTCTACCCTAACATCAAAGTCAACATGAAGCTCTACACCGACTACGGCAGGATCTTCAACGACGTGATCACCAACATCTCCACGGGCACCACGCCCAATGTGTGCATCACCTACCCGGATCACATCGCCACCTACATGACCGGGAAAAACACCGTGGTTCCTCTGGATGCGCTTTTTGCCGATGAAAAATACGGGCTCGGCGGCAGCGCGCTCCTTTACGACGGACCTACACAGAAGGAGATCGTTCCCCAGTTTCTCTCGGAATGCGTACTGGAAGATCAGCACTACGCCGTCCCCTATATGCGCTCCACCGAGTGCTGCTACATCAACAACGATTATGTGAAAAAACTGGGCTACACCCTCCCCGACGTGCTGACATGGGATTTTATCTGGGAAGTGTCGGAGGCAGCCACAGCCAAAAATGCGGACGGCACCTTTGCCTTAAACGGACAGAACGTGATGATTCCTTTCATCTATAAGTCCACGGACAACATGATGATCCAGTTTTTAAAGCAGCAGGGAGCGGATTATTCCACGCCCGAGGGTGATATCGGGCTTTTCAATGATACCACGGAGGCTTTTCTATACGAGATTGCGGATCATGTGGAAAGCGGCGCTTTTTCCACTTTCAAAATTTCCAGCTATCCCGCTAACTTCCTCAACGCGGGACAGTGTGTGTTCGCCATAGATTCCACGGCGGGCGCGACGTGGATGGGCGCAGATGCGCCTCTGTCCGACATCAGCGAGGACGCCTTCGTGGATTTCGAAACTGCGGTGCGGATGGTGCCCCAATATGACCCGGAACACCCACAGATGATTTCCCAAGGGCCATCCATCTGCGTGTTCAACAAAGCCGACCCGCAGGAGGTATTGGCATCATGGCTCTTTGCCCAATATCTTCTGACCGATGAAGTGCAGATCGGCTACGCGCAGACAGAAGGGTATCTGCCCGTCACCACGAAAGCGCAGGAATCCCCCGCCTATCAGGATTACCTTGCAAGAAGCGGTGAGGACAACAACATTCACTATTCCATAAAGCTGGATGCTGCCGAACTTCTTCTCTCCCATACGGAGGACACCTTTGTGACGCCCGTATTTAACGGCTCCGCCTCCCTTCGGAATGCGGCGGGACAGCTCATCGAAAATGTGGCAAACTCGGTGCGGCGGGGACAGACGGTGGACGATGCCTACATGAAACAGCTTACTGCGGATGTCACCACCCTCTACCGCTTAGACCAGAAAGACATCGCCACGGGCAGCAGACAGGAACTCGGTCCGCTGCCGCAGACTGCCGTGCTGCTCCTCGCCGCGCTGGCGCTTTCCTGGTGTCTGATTTTGCTCTATGTGCTGTCCGATTTTGTCAAAAAAAGAAAAAAGCATTGATTTATCCACTGAGTATGGTATAATCGTCGCTGTAGAAGCAAATAGAAAACGCTACTATTGAGGAGGATGATTATGAAAAAGACAATCGCATTGACACTGACACTTGCCCTCGCTCTGTCCCTTACCGCCTGCGGTAATGGCGGAAACGGCGGCGAAGACAAGAAATCCGAGGGCGTTATGACCCACGACGAGTACATGGCTGCCGCACTTGACAGCGAAGTGGTAATCGAGACATACGTGCAGGCGAAGCAGTCTTGGTGGGAGGATAAAGCTACCCTCTACACACAGGATAAGGACGGCGCATATTTCGTCTACAACGCAGTCTGCTCCGAGGCGGATTACGAAAAGCTCACCCCCGGCACGAAGATCAAAGTGACCGGCTACAAGACCGAGTGGTCCGGCGAAGTGGAAATCGCCGAGGGCGCAGCCATCGAGATTCAGGACGGCAGCTTCACCGCTTCCGCGACGGATGTAACCGATCTGCTCGCCAAGGAAGACGAACTGATCAAACACCAGAATGAGCTGGTATCTTTCAAGGGCATGACCGTTGAGACCTATGAGAAGGACGGACAGTCCTACGACTGTGCCGTTGTTTACAACGACGACAACTCCGGTTCCGCTGCCGACAATAACGATCTGTACTTCAACGTATCCAAAGACGGACAGACCTACACCTTCTGCGTGGAGTCTTATCTCTGCGACAGCAGCACAGATGTCTACAAAGCTGTGGAAAATCTGAAGGTTGGCGATACCGTTGACATGGAAGGTTATCTGTACTGGTACAACGGTGCGAACCCGCACATCACATCTGTTTCCGTAAAATAAGGGCAGAAAAGCATATAAGAAAAAGCATTTACAGGGAGCCGTCGGTTCACATACCGCCCGGCTCTCTTTTCCTTTCCTACTCGATGGCACAGGCCCGCATATGGAAAAAAGTTTGTTTAATGCCGCAAATATCATGCAGCGCCCGTTGTATCATATCCGGTTTTGTGCTATATTTTATCTATATGGGAGCTCTTATGCTTATTGACCGACCAGAAAATCCGCTTCCCTAAAAGGAGATATCAGATGCATAAAAGAATTGGAAGTCTTATCCTGACTGTCTGCTTATTGCTGGTACTGACACCGGAAACCGTGATGGCGGCTACCATGGAACGAGCGCCAATAAGATTCCAGAAAACATCCGCCCCGGCAGAACCGGTTGATCAGGCCGTTCCGGCAGAGCAGCCAAAAACGCCAAAAAAACAGCCGTCGGCAGCGGCTGTCTCTCCGGCTTTGGAAGGAAGCGGCACGACAGCGGATCCGTACCGCATCAAAGACGCGGGACAGCTTCGCCTGTTTGCCGACGCGGTAAACGGCGTGGGCGGCGCACCGAATACGGGAATCTGCGCGGTTCTGACGCAAAATATCAATTTGTCCGACGTCTGCGGCGCCGATTTCGGCTCCTGGACTCCCATCGGAACGAATACCAATCCCTACAAAGGAACCTTTGACGGCGGCTCCTTTTCCGTGAGCGGCTTATACTGCCACAAGCCAGGCGCTTCATATGTCGGACTCTTCGGCTCCAACGCAGGCATCATAAAAAATCTGGGCGTGGCAGGCGGCAGCGTGTCCGCAGGCAATTATGCCGGAGGTCTGTGCGGTATCAACAAAGGAACCATAACGGGTTGCTACAATACCGCGGCTGTCAGCGGAGACAAGTACACGGGCGGCATCTGCGGCTGCAATGACAGCGGCGCGACGGTCAGCGTCTGCTATAACACCAGCGCAATAAACGGCAGCAAATATGTGGGCGGCGTCTGCGGCTACAACAAAAACGCAACGTCCGACTGCTATAATACAGGAACAATAACCGGCAGCGGCACGAGCATAGGCGGTATTTGCGGTTATAATAAAAAGCTGCTTTCCGGCTGCTATAATACCGGCGAGGTCGGCGGCGGAACCAATTATGTGGGAAGCATATGCGGCTATAACCATTCCGGAAGTACGCTTGTAAACTGCTACTATCTGATCACAGGCACAGAAAAAGGCAATTACGGCATCGGTATGACGCAGCAGCAGTTTGCGTCGGGCGAAGTCTGCTATGCTTTGAATGAAGGAAACGGCGGCAGCGTTGCCTGGAAGCAGACCTGCGGAACCGGCCTTCCGACGTTTGGCGGGAAAACCGTATATCGGGCACAGACATACAAAGGCGACGGCAGCACAGTCATCGCCTACACCAACGACAGCAATAAAAAGGTGGCGGCCTATACCGCTCCTGCACCATATACCGCTCCGTCGGCAGGCAGCTCCGGTGGAAGCACGGACGATAACGCCGGCGAACATACGCATGTATATCAGGAGCCGAAATGGGAATGGAAAAAATACGAATCCGCCAAGGCTACACTTACCTGCCAGGACTGCGGGGAAGAATTTATACTGAAAGCATCCATCAAAAAGGAAGTGACAGAGCCTACCTGTACGGAGGATGGCGAGACCGTTTATACAGCTTCCGTCGAGCGGGACGGTATTACCTTTAAGGATAAAAGAGTCGTTGAAAAGGAGCGGGCAGGGCATACATTTCCGCTTGCACAAATTACGACGAATGCGACAGTGACATGTGAAAAACCGATTTATACAAGAGATTGCTACATGTGCTCGGCATGCAGGAAATATTTTGCGGATGAAAACGGTAAGAAAGAGCTTTCCAAGACAGATGTCGGGTACAAGCCGGCTTTGAAACATACTTATTCCAAAGATCCTGTATGGACGTGGCCCGCACATAATATTGCTACCGCGACTTTCACCTGCGATGTTTGTAAGACGCAAAAACCGGTGGCCGCGACAGTGAAACTTACAAAAACTACGTCGGAGCCAACTTGTGAAGCAACCGGTACATGTATTTATACAGCGACCGTGAACTTTCAGAACAAAAGGTATACGGTCGAAAATCCGAACGGAGTGGTTCCCGCGAAAGGCCATATCCTTAAACTTGATCCTGACGGTCTCCAATATAAATGTACCAGACCCGGATGTACTTATACCGTTCCCCTGAATGGAGGATCCGTCAAACCGACAGACCCTGCTCCCCCGGTATCCCCTTCCACCACGGAAAACGCCCCTGACAACAGCGCCAATGGCGAAACCCTTCCGGACGATGATGCCCCTTCTCTCCTGCCCGGCGCGGAAGACCCCCCGGAAACTCCCACCCCGTCTGAAGGACAGGACGGCTCAGGCGAAGCGGACACACCGGAGGCTCCTGACGGTTCTGACGGTATAGACACGCCGGAGCCCCCTGACAATTCCGGCGGACAGGACACAACGGATACGCCTGACAAACCCGACACTTCTGACGGGTCAGATATACCGAATGCGCCAGGCGATTCCGACGGATCAGGCACGCCAAATCCCCCGGACAAACCGGATATTTCCGGCAGTGCGGACATGCCAAATGCCCCGGGAGAATCAGACACTTCCGACGGGACAGACGTTCCACCTGTTTCGGACGCGCCGGGTACGGCAGACGATCCGAATGCGCCGGAAACAATTGAGAATATTATGGATATGCAGGAAAATGCAGTGTCCTATGGTTTGCTCTGTCCCGAGGAAGAAGGTGTCTTGATCGAGGGATCTGCAGCCAGTCTCGGATCCAATGCCGCAGTAAAAAGTATGACACAGCCTGCCGGAGAACAGCAGGAAATGTCTCTATGGGGTTCAGGCATTGTATTGATGCTGCTTGTCGGCATCGCTCTTCTCATAATACTGCAGAAGAAACATAATTGATACAGGGGGATTCACGCCGACTCCCCCTGTTATTTTCTGCCTCATATAGTTACTCTGCTTTCATTCTCTTTTGCCGATTACACGGTACAGCCGTTCCAGTTTCTCTTCACTAAGCTCCCTCGGTCCGCCAAGCTGCGTCGTCCGGTACAGAAGCTCCGCGTAAAATTCCACCGACTCCATCTTCATATAAGCCGTCTGCAAATCCTTCGCCCATGTGAGCGCGCCGTGGCTCTCCAAAAGGATCGCCTGATAGTCTGCAAGATACGGCTCAATGGCATCCGGAATTTCCGCCGTGGAGGGCGTACCGTAGGGGGCAAGGGGCACTTTTCCGAAATTGACGATCACCTCCGGCATGAGTGGTACGTCAAGCGCCCTGCCCATCACCGCAAAACCGGTAGCAAAAATGGGATGCGCGTGTACCACCGCCGTGATATCCGGGCGTTTCTGATACACCCGCAGATGCATTTTCACCTCGGAGGAAGGTCCGAACCCTTCCGACATTTCCAGCGCCTTCCCCGAAAGATCCAGTTTACAGAGCTGCTCCGGTTTCATAAAACCTTTAGAAACGCCCGTGGGCGTACAGATCATCTCATCCTCTGAAAGCCGCACCGAAATATTGCCGTCGTTTGCCGCCACCATGCGCCGCCCGTACATCCTTCTCCCGATCTCACATATCTCTTCCCGAACTATTTTTTCATCCCGCATGATTTTCCTCCGTTTGGTACCTCTATTTATTTCGTATGCTCTTTCCTGCTGCCACCGTATAAACCTATGTAAAATGCCTGTCAGTCCCGTTTGTCAAAAACATCGTCCGTACGCAATCTATTATACTGAAAGAGTGCCAGATGAACAAGTGCATATTACCACTTATGCCCCGTATGCAACCGATTATCAGAAAACAGTTGCAGGAAGTATCCCCTTTTCCTATAATGACATCACAGAAGGAAACTGAAAATAAGTCAGAAAGCTTTGTCTTGATGTCCACGTTTTAAAGATACAGCTTGTCCTGATATAGAAGAAGATCAAAGTAGCAAAACCTACTCTGACATGGAGGTGAACAAAATTGCAGGTTGAAATAAAAATAGACAGCTCCTATACCGAGCCGAAAATCATCATACACACCGCTTCCATAACGGAAGAAGTGAATGCCCTCATGCAAAGGCTGTCCGAAAATGTGCCGCCTATTCTCACCGGCAGTAAAGACGGTAAGATGGAAGTCATAGAGCCGGATGAACTGTTCCGCATTTATGCCGCGGGCGGTAAAGTCTTTGCGGTGACGAACAAGGGCGAATACCTTTTGCGGCTCAGGCTCTACGAAGTGGAGGAGCGATTAAATCCCTCCCGATTTGTCCGCATCTCCAACTCGGAAATCATTCACATAAAAAAAGTGAAAAACTTCGACTTGAGTTTCAGCGGCACGATCTATGTGGAACTGACGAACGGTACGACAACTTATGTTTCCAGACGTTATGTCTCAAAAATCAAAAAAATATTAGGAATGTGAGGTATAAGACATGTTAAAGAAAATCATTTCACGCGGACTATTCGGTTTTCCCATGGGACTTGCCATCGGCTACACCTTCACGATCATCACTTCCCTGATCTGGGCGGACGGTTACTACGCTCCCTGTATGCCGGCACTGGTGGAAATGGTGGGAAGTGAAATAGGCGCCGTTATCGTACAGGCGCTCCTGTGCGGTCTGTTGGGAGGCGGATGCGCCGGATGCTCCGTGGTCTGGGACGTGGAGACTTGGGGGCTAGCAAAACAGACCGGTATTTACTTTTTGCTTATCACCGTTTTGATGATGCCGATCGCCTATATCACTTACTGGACGGAGCACAGTCTGACGGGCATTGTAAAGTATTTTGGCATGTTCGCATGTAATTATGCCATCATATGGCTGATACAGTATGCCTTCATCAGACACAACATCAAGAAAATGAACGCGACCCTGCACCAGCAGCATGAAAGCGAATAAAAGAATCAGGCATTGCCATTCCAGAGACCTGATACCCGTCTCCAATGGCAATGCCTGCTTTTCTCCGCGCTCCTTCTTTTTCGCCATATCTTCTTACACCGCCGCGGTAGCCTCCCCGAGCCATACAAGCTCCTCCCCCGTAAAATGGGGCGCAAGCGTCTCGTAAACCTTTGTGTGGTAATCGTTTAAAAGATCAATTTCCCGCTTCGTCAACAGATTGACGTCGATGGCGTCCTTGTCAAAGGGCACCATGGTGAGCGGCTCCAGATACATAAACTGTCCGTAATTGGTCTTTTCTCCCTTTCTGACAAGCACTAGATTCTCATGCCGGATGCCGAACTGCCCCGTCAGATATAATCCCGGCTCATTGGAGATCACCATCCCCTCCTCCAAAGGTACACATGCCGACTCCCCGCCCATACGCCAGCGGAAATTCTGGGGCCCTTCATGCACGCTCAAAAGATACCCTACGCCGTGGCCCGTACCGTGATTATAGTCAAGCCCTTCCTCCCAGAGCGGCTGTCTCGCCAGCACATCCAGATTCTGCCCGCAGGCGCCTTCTATAAATTTCGCCGCGCCCAGACGCAGATGCCCCTTCAATACAAGCGTGTAAGCCCTCTTCTCCCTCGCCGTCAATTCCCCCATCGCAATCGTGCGGGTGATGTCCGTGGTACCCTCACTGTAATGTCCGCCCGTATCCGCAAGGCAGAAACTCTTCGGCTGCATCGCCGCGTCCGTCTCCGGAGTCGCCTCATAGTGTACGATAGCTCCGTGAGGCCCGTAAGCCATAATCGGATCAAAGCTTGGCCCCAGATACCCTTCCATCTGTGCCCGGAAATCCTCCAGCTTGGAAGCCGCACCGATCTCCGTGATCTCCTCCTTGCCCACATGGGATTTCAGCCAGTAAATAAACCGGGTTACCGCCACCCCGTCTTTCACATGCGCCGATCTTATATGGGTGATCTCCCGTTCCGTCTTCACCGCCTTTAGCATGACGATGGGGCTGGGTTTGTTGACCTTCTCCACCCCCTTGGCCACAGCCTGCAGCAGTCTGTAGCTGACCTTTTTTTCATCCGCAAGGATTCTCTGTCCCGCTGGCAGGGAAGCTGCCATATCCTCTATGCTCTCGTAGGGCAGAAGGGTCACTCCCGCTTTTGTCAACTCATTACGGATATGTTCGGAGAAAGCGCTTTTTTGCGCGCATAACAGAGCGCGTCTTTTCGTGATCAGCATATAGGCGAGAAAAACAGGCGTGTGCCTCACGTCATCGCCCCGCAGATTTAAGAGCCATGCCGTCTCATCCAGCGCCGTCACCAGAAGCGCATCCGCGCGCTCCTTCTCCATCTCCTGCCGCACCTTCGCTAACTTCTCCTCCCTGGAAAGTCCCGCATAAGATATCTCCAGTTCCCACACCGGTTCCGCTGACATAGGCGGCCTATCCTGCCAGATCCTGTCAACCAGATCCCTCTTCCCATAAAAAGTGACTTGTTTTTCCGCCGTCTTTTCCTTAAGTTCCTTCACGAACGCGCCCGTCACAGTCCGCCCGTCGAACCCGACTACCGCTCCCTTTCCTAGATGTTCTCCCAGAAACTCCGAAAGCGTGGGAACCTCCGGCTGCCCGCTCTTCATCAGCTCGATGCCGCTGTTCGAAAGCTGCTCCTCCGCCTGTAAAAAATATCTGCCGTCCGTCCACAAAAGCGCCCTCTCCCGCATCACCAGAAGCGTGCCCGCAGAACCCGTAAACCCGGACAGATACTCCCTCGCCTTAAAATAATCGCCCACATACTCGGAGCAATGAAAATCCTCTGTGGGAACAATATATGCCGAAAGGTTCTTTTTCCGCATCTCCCCCCGAAGCGCCTGTAATCTCTCCTTGACATCCATATCTCTATTCTCCTCCCCTGTTCAAAATGTCATACTAAATCTGTACGGAGAATGCCTGTACTTTGGGCATTCTCCTATGCGAAACTTAGTACTTTCTGGCGTCTCGTCCTATGGCGAGACATCTTTAGAAGTACTTTTCGCATTTTTCACACGACGACCGCGTAGAACTCGATCACTTCCCCGCTCTCATTGCACAGACTGTGGCTGTGTCCTTTCGGGCAGTAATGACAGCTCCCCGCAGGCAGGACTTTCTTTTCACCGTCACTGAGAACTACGCCCGTTCCCTTCAACATAAAAATAACTTCGCTGTCCGTCTCATGGGTATGTACGCCGATACTTGCTCCCGGCTCTAAGGACGCGCGCATGATCTTGCACGCCTCGTCGGTGTACATATGCGTCCGAAACACTTTCTCTCCGCCTTTAAAATTCGGGATTACCTGTTCCTCGATTGTGTCAAAGTTTAAAATCATAATCTATCATGTCCTCCTGTTCTTCCATCTTGCCTAACTTATACTGCAATAATACATTCCTCCCTATACCACGGAAGTAATGAATCGTGCGTGATTAACATCATATTTTCTACTGTAGCCTGTGATATCAGAATACAGCCGCTCATCATTCGTCAGCGCCCACAAAATATTTCCCTTTCCCCCATACTAATTCTAAACGGCATCGCGTTTTCCCGAACACTTTGTTTCGCAAATATTCTCACAGCTTCAGCAAATGAAGTGCCCAGCTTCTTAATATAATTCTTCTTCCTGTTCTTTTAAATCCGCATCCATCCGTACCTGCAAAGTTGCTTCTTTCATTACAGCCACCTCCTTGTAGTGCAATCGTACTACAATTTTGATATCGATGCAAGAAGAAAACGCGCATACACAATGCTATTGCAATTTCCTGTTTGACAACAAGCTTATGCCGTGCTAGAATGACTTTATCTTTTAAGAGAGAGGTGAAAGGATGAAGAAATAATCTACTTTTGATTGCATGAAGGTTATCGCTGTGCGGACATTTTGATCCGTACTGTTTTCGTGCCGCCAGAAGTGGATTATGTTCTCGTCGCCTCTCTTTTTGTGTGCGCTGTTTTTGATGTGTTTCATTGCGCCACATTTCCCATAGAGACGGTAACACATGTGAGAGAACTTTCCGGCGGCGGAGGGTTCTTTTTTTGTTGCCGGTTTATAGAAAATACCATAGCGTAAATCATTTAAGGAGAATGCCTTGCATTCTCTGAATCGCCGCTGTCTTGCGACGATATTGTGAAGGGAGAGATGTGTATGTCACAAATAAGTGTTATGAATCTGACATTTGCCTACGAAGGAAGCTTTGACGACATCTTTGAAAATGTTTCCTTTTCCATTGACACCGACTGGAAACTGGGGTTTATCGGCAGAAACGGGAAGGGCAAAACGACTTTCCTGCGTCTGCTGACAGGAGGGTATTCTTATGAGGGCTCCATCAGCGCGTCCACCGCCTTTGATTACTTCCCGTATGCCGTCACCGAGGTGCAGAAAAAACTTCCCGCCTCCGCCTTTCTGGAGGAATTAAAATCGGGATGCGCAGAGTGGCGGGTGATCTGTGAGCTGACACAGCTAAACGAGGACGCGGAGATCCTCTACCGCCCTTTTGAGACGTTAAGCTTCGGGGAACAGACAAAAATTCTGCTTGCCGTTCTGTTCTCCGGCGAAAATGATTTTCTGTTGATCGACGAGCCGACGAACCATCTGGATCAGGATGCCAGAGAGACCGTAAAAAACTATCTTTCCTCCAAGAAAGGCTTCATTCTCGTGTCCCATGACCGAGATCTTCTGGACGCCTGCATCGACCATGTCCTTGTGTTAAACAGGCAGACCATTGAAGTGCAGAGCGGCAATTTCAGCGTCTGGTGGGAAAACAAACAGCGGAAGGATCGGTTCGTGATCGCGGAGAATGAGAAACATCTGAAGGAGATCGGGAGATTGAAGAATGCCGCCAGACGCACTGCCGAGTGGGCCGACAAAAACGAACGCACAAAAATCGGTTTCAATCCCGTAAAGGAGCATGACAGATGTATTGCCACAAGAGCTTACATCGGCGCAAAAACAAAAAAGATGCAGAGCCGTGTCACCCAGATGTCCAAAAGAATTGACCGGGAGATCGAGGAGAAGGAAGGACTTTTGCAGGATCTGGAAAAGTCGGTGGATTTGAGGCTGACACCCCTCTCCCATCCCAAAGACAGGCTGGTGCATATCCGGGACTACCGCCTGCAGTATGCGGACACGCCGCATCCCGTTTTTACCGACGTTACCTTTGAAATACACAGAGGAGACCGGGTTGCCCTGCACGGGGAAAACGGATGCGGAAAATCAACTCTCATAAAAGTAATTCTGGAAAGAGCAGGATTTCAGCACTTTGGTATGACGTTCACAGAGGAAGGTGTCTGCAAAACCGCTTCCGGACTCGTGATCTCCTACGTCAGCCAGGACACCTCCGGCTTGACGGGCAACATTGCCGGTTTCTGTAACAAGCGGAATCTGAACCAGAGCCTGTTCTGTACCATCTTAAGGCAGCTTGACTTTGAACGGGTGCAGTTTGTGAAAAACATGGAAGACTACTCGGAAGGGCAGAAGAAAAAGGTACTGCTGGCGGCGAGCCTGCTGACCCCCGCTCACCTCTACATCTGGGATGAACCGCTTAACTATATCGACGTTTTCTCCCGGATGCAGATCGAGAAGCTGCTATTGGAATATGAGCCGACGCTTCTCTTTGTAGAGCACGACATGCGGTTTCGGGAGACGGTAGCAACAAAGGTTGTGGAATTGTAAGCACTGCCCATTTTTGATACAAGCTGCTCTGCTTACATGATTTCCTTACACCCGTCAAAACCTTTTCTCCCGATGCCAATCAGATAAATCAGTTTCGGCTCCTGTCCGGACAGATGCGCCACGGCATCCTGCAGCATATCATAGGGACGGCTCTCGCAAAACCGTCCCTTTTCATCCCTGTGATATGCGTTGTGGAGCACAAATTTTCCTTCCCGGTTTTTGGTGATGCAGACGGTGTGAATCTGTGCCATAATGTCATTTTTGTCGTTATAAGCTGTAGCGATCATTACGTTATGGTTTCGCGCAATCTCCGCCACCGCTCTCTCATCCGCCCCGTCCGCCGTCTCCGCCCTAAAACCGTTCTTCTTAAAATACGCTGCAATCATTGTGGGGGCTGTGCCGAATGCACCCCAGAGCGCCGCGCCCCGCGTCTCATAAGCGTCAATCAATTCCGCCATAAACTTTTTTGACACCGGTGCGCCCAACGCCTTTCTGGCATTGTACGTGGCAATAATCTCACAGCCGGCATATGCCATGCTTTGATGCCTTCCCACCCCGAACCGGATGTTCTCCCACTCGCTCTGGTTCTCGATACAGTCGTCCGGCACATGCCGGAAATCCCAGTCTGCCTGCTCCAGCCGGATACGGTTTTCCCGCAGATGACTTCTTCTTATGAATCGTGGTACGCCAAAAGTTGCCAGAAGCCGATAGACTATAAGCAAAGTACGATTACTCACATGCCTCGGAATCAGCGCGGCTATCATAGTCTCACGTCAAACGGCATATATCCCTCGGGTATTCCCGCCGCATTCGCTGCTTCCTGCTCCGCCGCCTCTGCCGCGGCAGCTGACTCCGCAACCTCTTCCGCGGAAAGCTCTGCGTTCTCAGGCAGCGCTTCCGCCAGATCCTCGGTCATCTCTTCCGTCAATTCCTCAGTCAGCTCCTCGACGACTTCCTCGAGTTCTTCCATAGCCTCCTCGATTTCGCCGCCGTCTTCGATGCCAAGCGCTTCCTCGACCATCTCTTCCAGACGCTCCTCCGGTGTCTTAGGTTCCATGTTGTCAACCGCTTCCGCGATCTTCTCGCCCTGCTCCGTGGACTCATCCAGAATGTGGAACATCTGCTCCTGATTGTAGGCCGCCTTAATCGAAGAAATCTGATCCTCATAAGACTGGTACGTTTTCAGCTTTTCGGCAATCTCCTCCACGCTCCCACAGGCTACATTTTTCAGATTTTCCTTCTGCTTCTCATAAAAATCCACCTGCTTCTGTGTCTCTTCCTGCCGCTCCAGCCTGTCCTGCGTGCTCTTTAACATGCCAGCCGTGTTCATTCTGCGCAAAATACTGCTGGTCTGATCCCATGAAATATTCATATACGATAACCGCCTTTCTGTCTGAAATATGACTGCGTCTCTACTTTTCTCTGTTACACTTTATTTCGGTATGCAAGTCACATTTCTAAAGCTCTTCCGTCATTAACAGACGAATTTTTGTCATGGATGGAAAAGACAAACCTAAATTCTTCCAATCAGCGGTCTTCCAATCAGCCAACGGTTTGTATACAAAATCCGCCATCTGGTGTACGATTAGAAAAATAGTATGTCACAAAAGTTCTGCAGCGTTGTCTAATTTTATAGGAGGTAAAATTCATGGACAAAAATACAGAAGCATTATTTACTTTGGTGGAAAAAGCCACCGCCGGAGACCGGGAGGCTCTGGAAACCGTTATTTTAAGCGTACAGGATCTGGTTTTTAACCTGTCCCTGCGTATGCTTGGCGCCTTTGCCGACGCGGAGGACGCGACACAGGATATCCTGTTAAAAGTCATCACCCACCTTTCTTCCTTCAAAAAGGAAAGCGCCTTTTCCACTTGGGTATTCCGCATTGCGGTGAACCATCTGAAAAACTACAAAAAGCACATGTTCGCCCAGCATCCGCTCAGTTTTGAATTTTACGGCGAGGACATCAAAAACGGTAATATCCACGACGTGCCGGATCTGACGCAGAATGTGGAAAAGGCTGTTCTGGCGGAAGAACTGAAACTGTCCTGCACCAATGTGATGCTGCAATGTCTCGACACGGACAGCCGCCTGATTTTTGTGCTTGGAACCATGTTTCGGACAGACAGCCGCATAGCCGGGGAAATTCTGGAGATTTCGCCGGAAGCATACCGTAAACGTCTCTCCCGTGTCCGCCAAAAGATGGCGGATTTCCTGAGTGAATACTGCGGCGAGTACGGAGAAGGGACATGCCGGTGCGCCAATCGGATCAACTACGCGATTCAAAACCACAGGATCAATCCGTCCCATCAGGACTACACTGCGGCAGAGGAGATCGCAAGACAAACCACGCTTGACGTGAAGGAAGCTATGGAAGAGATCGACGATCTGGCGCAGCATTTTTCGTTTGCCAGACTCTATGCGACCCCGGAGCAGACCAGACAATTTATGAGAAATTTTCTGAACTCCACTTCTCTTTCGGTCGTAAAAAATGCGTAGCATAAAAACAACACACATAAAAAAATCGGAGGAAATCATGAACACAGAACCAATCTTTAAATACTTATCCGAATTAAAGGAAAACAACACCAGGGAATGGTATCATCAACACAAGGCGGAATATAAGGAGGCAAACGCACAGTTTGAAGCGCTGGTACAGGAACTGATTCTGGCAATCGGAAAAACAGACGGCAGCATCCTCCAGAATGTACCGAAAGACCTTACCTTTAAGCTGGTGCGGGACACCCGTTTCAGCCACGACAAATCACCCTACAATCCCGCCT
>ERZ779637.920-NODE-920-length-14984-cov-6.789939_pt1 | contig 14984 bp, 12 predicted proteins | sample MGYA00514196_ERZ779637 | MGnify/ENA primary metagenome ERZ779637 (study PRJEB29562, sample SAMEA4376700) | mouse gut metagenome | isolation source: Cecum | study: EMG produced TPA metagenomics assembly of the A DSS colitis mouse model was used to assess the...
CGCGCAAGATTACAGAGACTTGGTGTAAATGTACCTGACCCGGTTGACCCTGATCTGGAAGATACGTATGACATTAACGCAGTTTATGTAAAAGGCGATGTTGTTATTTATAACGGACAGACGTATGTTTGTAAGTGGTGGACCAAGGGTGAAATTCCCGGAAGCAGCGAATGGGGACCTTGGCAGCTTCAGTAAATAATTGAAAAAAGTGGCTATAATCAGACACTTCAGGTTGTAAAAGGATTATATATATATAACTGTCCGGAAGTCATAAGCGCTTCCGGGCAGTTTTTGTGTTATTTGTTTTTTTAAGGAATTCTGATATAATGGGGTAGAACAAAGAGGTGTGAGGAGGGGGAAATCATTCGGAACTATAAAAAGGGAAAGAAATATAAGCAAAGATATATGCTCCGGTTTATGATGATATTCTGGGAGGTTTTGCTGGCCGGACTGATAATCGGCGGCCTGAGTGTTTATCTGATGTATAAAAGCCCTGTTTTGACAAGAGGGGATGATGCGGGAGGCGAAACGGGAACCGCGGGAATTCAGTGGGAACCGATTGAAAAAGAGTCTCATGGATATTCGGAAGAGGAAGGCCGGGAACCGCAGGAAGACGCAGACGACATGCAAAAGGAGCAGAATAAGTCTGCGGAAAGAGAAGAGGGACAAGCGGAGGGAGTTATTTATAAAGAAACAAGAGTGCCGGGCGAGACCACTTTGGTTTTTGCCGGCGATGTTTTGCTGGATGATCATTATAGTCCAATGATTTCGATGAAACAGCGGGAGGACGGCGTTAAAGATTCGTTTTCCGAAGATTTGTTAAAGGAAATGACGGATGCGGATATATTTATGCTGAATAATGAATTTACATTTACGGACAGAGGGGAGCCCACGCCGGATAAAAGTTATACATTCCGGTCGGAGACAGGAAACGTAAAATATCTTTTCGACATGGGCGCGGATCTGGTGTCTCTTGCCAATAACCATACGTTTGATTTCGGCGAAATTTCGCTGCTGGATACCCTGGATACATTGGAAGCGGCGGGAATGCCGCAGGTTGGAGCAGGCAGGAATATCAAAGAAGCGTCCGCTCCGGTATACTTTGATACGGGAGATATGCGGATCGGTTTTCTGGCGGCCACACAGATTGAGAGAATTGCGTCTCCGCCTACACGGGGAGCAACGGAAAACGAATCGGGTGTTTTCCGGTGTCTGAATCCTGACATACTTTACAAAGCGGTTAGGGAAGCCAAAGAAAATTGTGATTATCTGGTAGTTTTTATCCATTGGGGAACGGAAAAAACTGACCAGCCGGATTGGGCCCAGCTGGAACAGGGAGCGGGGCTTGCCTCCGCCGGCGCGGATCTGATTATCGGTGCGCATCCGCATGTGCTGCAGGGACTGGAAAGCGTGGGAGGCGTACCGGTGGTCTACAGCCTTGGGAATTTCTGGTTTAACTCTTTTACGCTGGATACCTGCATTGTAAAGGTTACGCTGGATACACAGGGGATGAAATCCTTTCAATTCCTGCCGGCATTGCAGCATGGGTGCAGGACTTCCCTGATGCAGGGGGAGGAAAAACGGAGGGTACTTGATTATATCCGGTCGCTTTCACCGAATGTTATGATCGATGAGGAAGGATACGTGACATTTTTATAAACAAGGGCCTTGACAATAAGGTGGAAGTATGATATCGTACAAAAGGTTGTTATGACCATGCCGAAGACAGTAGGTGCCGGGAATAAGTCCAAGCGGAGATATTCCGGGCGTAAGCGTATCGCCTACCGAGGAAAAGAGTTTGATGAATCTTTAAGCCTCTCTGTCTTCAGGGAGGCTTTTATAATGAAGCTATACAGGATTCGACGCGTTATCAGAATACGCCGGAACTCCTTTCGGCAATGGGAATATCCCATAAAATCTATAAGGAGGTAGGAAAATGGCAAAAGTTGAACTGAAACAGCCGATCGTAGAAGAAATTTCAGAATGCATCAAAGATGCGCAGTCTGTTGTTCTTGTAGATTACCGTGGACTTACTGTTGAGCAGGACACGAATCTTCGAAGAGAACTTCGCAACGCCGGGGTTACTTATAAAGTATATAAGAATACCCTGATGAATTTCGCGTTTAAGGGAACAGAATGTGAACCGCTTATGTCTTATCTGGAAGGTCCCAGCGCAATTGCGGTTTCTACCACGGACGCTACGGCGCCGGCCAGAATTGTTGCAAAGTTTGCAAAGACTGCCAATAAGCTGGAGATCAAGGGCGGAATCGTAGAAGGCATTGCATATGATGCGAGTGGTATTGCGAATATCGCGAATATTCCTTCAAGGGAAGAGCTGCTCTCCAAGCTGCTTGGAAGCATGCAGTCACCGATTACCAACTTTGCACGTGTTATGAATCAGCTTGCTGAAAAAGGCGGCGCCGCTGCATGCGAAGCAGGAGAAAAAGCAGAAGCGCCGGCAGAGGCGGCTGACGAGACGCCTGCAGCGGAATAATCCGGCTGCGGCAAAACGAGACTATAAACATATTTATGGAGGTAATGAATAATGGCTAAATTAACAGCTCAGGAAATTATTGACGCTATCAAAGAGTTAACCGTATTAGAATTAAATGATTTGGTAAAAGCCTGCGAAGAAGAATTCGGAGTATCCGCAGCAGCAGGTGTTGTAGTTGCAGCAGCGGCAGATACGGGCGCAGCAGTTGAAGAGAAGACGGAATTTGACGTTGAGTTGACCGAAGTAGGTTCCGAAAAGGTTAAAGTTATCAAAGTAGTTCGTGAAGTAACCGGACTTGGCTTAAAGGAAGCAAAAGATCTTGTTGACGGCGCTCCTAAAGTAGTAAAGGAAGCAGCTGCAAAAGAAGAAGCAGAAGAGATCAAGAAGAAATTAGAAGAAGTTGGCGCAAAGGTAACTTTGAAATAATTGATTTGATTTCATGTATTATACCGGAACTTCCATGCGGAGGTTCCGGTATTTTTCTTTGGGAAGAAGATTCTTTTGTTTAAATATTTCTTAAATTTTCCTCAATTTAGAAAATTTTCATTGACTTGCCAGTAGATTTGTAGTAACATGGATGGTGCACTATTGTGGTGTGGTATGCTTTATTGGCGCATAATACCGACAAAATCATAAAGAACGGGGTGAAATGTCAATGGAAAAGAACAGAATACGTCCTATTGTCTCTGGAAAGAGCATGCGTATGAGTTATTCACGGCAGAAAGAGGTTTTGGAGATGCCTAACCTGATAGAAGTTCAAAAGAATTCCTATCAGTGGTTTTTGAAAGAGGGGCTTAAGGAAGTATTTGACGACATCTCTCCAATTGCGGACTATAGCGGACATTTAAGTCTTGAGTTTGTGGATTTCGAGTTGTGTGAAGATGATGTGAAATATTCAATTGAAGAATGTAAGGAAAGAGACGCCACCTATGCGGCGCCCTTAAAGGTCAGAGTTCGCCTTAACAATAAGGAAAAAGAAGAAATCAGCGAACATGAGATTTTTATGGGAGACCTGCCGCTTATGACGGCAACGGGTACTTTCGTAATTAACGGTGCGGAGCGTGTTATCGTAAGCCAGCTGGTACGTTCCCCGGGTATCTATTACGCAATCGGTCATGACAAGATCGGAAAAAGGCTGTTTTCCTGTACGGTAATCCCCAACCGCGGAGCATGGCTGGAATATGAGACAGATTCCAATGACATTTTTTATGTACGTGTTGACAGAACCAGAAAAGTGCCGATTACTGTTTTAATCCGCGCGCTTGGCGTGGGAACCAATGACGAGATCCGTGAACTGTTTGGTGATGAACCCAAGATTGAAGCGAGTTTTCAAAAAGACACTGCTGAGAATTATCAGGAGGGTCTGTTAGAGTTATACAAAAAGATCCGTCCCGGTGAACCCCTCAGTGTTGAAAGTGCGGAAAGTCTTATCAACGCTATGTTCTTTGACCCCAGAAGATATGATTTGGCAAAAGTCGGAAGATATAAATTCAACAAGAAACTGATGTTCCGTAACCGTATCCGTCATCAGATTCTCTCAGAGGATGTCGTAGACGCTCTGACAGGCGAGATACTGGCGGAAAAAGGAACAAAAGTAACCGCACAGCTGGCTGATACGATTCAGAATGCTGCGGTTCCCTTTGTGTACATTCAGACAGAGGAAAGAAATGTGAAGGTTCTTTCCAATATGATGGTGAATATTACCCATTTTGTAGACTGCAATCCCAAAGAACTGGGCGTTACGGAACTGGTATATTATCCTGTTTTGGCGCAGCTTCTGGAAGAATATGCGGAAGATGCCGAAGCGCTTGCGGATGCAATTAAGAAGAATATCCATGAGCTGATTCCCAAGCACATTACGAAGGAAGATATTATTGCTTCCATTAATTATAATATGCATTTGGAGTACGGTCTTGGCAATGATGACGATATTGATCATCTTGGCAACCGCCGTATCCGTGCGGTGGGCGAACTGCTGCAGAACCAGTACCGGATTGGTCTTTCCAGAATGGAAAGAGTGGTCAGAGAACGTATGACCACGCATGACGAGGATAATATTTCGCCGCAGGCTCTGATTAATATTAAACCGGTTACGGCGGCGGTGAAGGAATTCTTCGGTTCTTCCCAGCTTTCCCAGTTTATGGACCAGAATAATCCGTTAGGCGAATTAACGCATAAGAGACGTTTGTCGGCGTTAGGCCCCGGCGGTTTGTCGAGAGACCGTGCCGGATTCGAAGTTCGTGACGTACATTATTCCCACTATGGAAGAATGTGCCCTATTGAGACTCCCGAAGGTCCCAACATCGGTTTGATTAACTCATTGGCAAGTTACGCGAGAATCAATGAATATGGTTTTGTGGAAGCTCCTTACCGCAAAATTGATAAGTCCGACGCGGCTAATCCAAGGGTAACCGAGGATGTCGTATATATGACGGCGGATGAAGAGGATAATTATCATGTAGCCCAGGCAAACGAGGCATTGGATGCGGAAGGACACTTTGTGCGTAACAGTGTTTCCGGACGTTATAAAGATGAGACTCAGGAATACCCCAAAGCTATGTTTGATTACATGGATGTATCGCCGAAGATGGTATTTTCGGTGGCGACGGCATTGATTCCGTTCCTGGAGAATGATGATGCAAACCGTGCGCTGATGGGATCTAACATGCAGCGTCAGGCCGTACCTCTTTTGATGACGGAAGCGCCTGTAGTGGGAACCGGTATGGAACCGAAAGCGGCCGTTGACTCAGGCGTATGTATTATTGCCAAAAAGGCGGGAACCATCGATTATGTATCTTCCAATCTGATCCGTATGACATATGAAGACGGAGAAAAGGAAGAATTCCATTTAACGAAATTTACAAGAAGTAACCAGAGCAACTGTTATAATCAGAAACCAATCGTATTTAAGGGAGACCATGTAGAGAAAGGCCAGGTGATTGCGGACGGTCCTTCGACTTCCAACGGAGAGCTTGCGCTTGGCAAGAACCCTCTGATCGGTTTTATGACATGGGAAGGTTACAATTACGAGGACGCAGTACTGCTGAGTGAAAGACTGGTGCAGGAAGACGTTTATACATCCGTTCATATCGAGGAATATGAAGCGGAAGCAAGGGATACCAAGCTGGGGCCTGAAGAAATTACAAGAGATGTTCCCGGCGTGGGAGACGATGCATTAAAGGATCTGGACGACAGAGGAATTATCCGGATCGGTGCGGAAGTCCGTGCCGGAGATATTCTGGTAGGAAAGGTTACGCCGAAAGGAGAGACGGAACTGACGGCGGAAGAACGTCTGCTTCGTGCAATTTTCGGTGAAAAAGCCAGAGAAGTAAGGGATACTTCCCTGAAAGTTCCCCACGGAGAATACGGTATCGTGGTAGATGCAAAAGTATTTACCAGAGAAAACAGCGATGAATTATCGCCCGGTGTTAATCAGGCGGTGCGAATCTATATTGCGCAAAAGAGAAAAATTTCCGTTGGAGATAAAATGGCAGGACGCCATGGAAACAAGGGTGTTGTTTCCCGTGTTCTTCCGGTAGAAGATATGCCCTATCTGCCAAACGGGCGGCCGCTTGACATTGTGTTGAATCCTTTGGGCGTGCCTTCCCGTATGAACATTGGACAGGTACTGGAGATCCACTTGTCCCTGGCTGCCAAGGCGTTGGGCTTTAATATTGCGACGCCGGTCTTTGACGGTGCGGATGAGATTGATATTATGGATACCCTGGAACTGGCCGATGATTATGTAAACCTTTCATGGGGAGACTTTGAAGAAAAGCATAAAGAAGAACTGCTTCCGGAAGTGTATCAGTATTTGTCGGATAACAGAGAGCACAGAAAGTTATGGAAAGGCGTTCCCATTTCCAGAGATGGTAAGGCAAGACTGCGCGACGGCCGTACCGGAGAATATTTTGACAGTCCTGTAACCATTGGACACATGCACTACTTAAAGCTTCATCATCTGGTAGACGATAAGATTCACGCACGTTCTACCGGTCCGTACTCCTTAGTTACGCAGCAGCCTTTAGGCGGTAAAGCGCAGTTTGGCGGCCAGCGTTTTGGAGAAATGGAAGTATGGGCGCTGGAAGCATACGGCGCGTCCTATACCCTGCAGGAAATCCTTACGGTAAAATCGGATGATGTAATCGGCCGTGTCAAAACTTATGAGGCGATAATTAAGGGTGACAATATTCCGGAGCCGGGAATTCCTGAATCCTTCAAGGTATTGTTAAAGGAGCTGCAGGCGCTGGGTCTGGATGTAAGGGTTCTGCGCGATGATAACACGGAAGTGGAGATTATGGAGACCATCGATTACGGTGATACGGATTATCGGTATGAGATGGAAGGCGACTCCCAAAAAGTAGATGATTCCGAGAGAGGATCTCTGGGTGAGCTTGGCTATCAGACGCAGGAATTTGATGAAGACGGAGAGCTGGTAAGCGCCGACGAGGAAGAAGAGTTCGCTGAAGAAGAGATGGCAATGGACGTAGATTTTGACGAGTAAACAAAATATTGGAAGGAGTGCCAAAATGTCAGAAACAAAAAATGAAGTGTATCAGCCGATGACATTTGATGCCATTAAGATAGGTTTAGCATCACCGGAAAAGATCAGGGAATGGTCAAGGGGCGAAGTTACAAAGCCTGAGACGATTAACTACAGAACTTTAAAGCCGGAACGCGACGGTCTGTTCTGCGAAAAGATTTTTGGTCCCAGCAAAGATTGGGAATGTCACTGCGGAAAATATAAAAAAATCAGATATAAAGGCGTTGTCTGCGACCGCTGCGGCGTGGAGGTAACAAAGGCCAGTGTGCGCAGGGAGCGTATGGGTCATATTGAACTGGCAGCTCCGGTTTCCCATATCTGGTATTTTAAGGGAATTCCCAGCCGTATGGGTTTGATTTTGGATCTTTCTCCGAGAGTTTTTGAGAATGTATTGTATTTTGCTTCCTATTTTGTTTTGGATGCGGGACAGTCCAGCCTGGAATACTAGCTGGTTCTTTCCGAAAGTGAGTATCAGGACGCAAGAGAAACCTGGGGCAATAAGTTCCGGGTAGGTATGGGAGCGGAGGCGATCAAAGAGCTTTTACAGGCTATTGATCTGGATAGAGAATCCGAAGAATTAAAAAGCGGTTTAAAGGATTCCAGCGGACAGAAACGCGCCAGAATTATCAAAAGACTGGAAGTTGTGGAAGCTTTTCTGGGATCGGGCAATCAGCCGGAATGGATGATTATGGATGTAGTGCCTGTCATTCCTCCGGATCTGCGTCCTATGGTTCAGCTTGACGGCGGACGTTTTGCGACGTCTGATTTGAATGACTTATACAGAAGGATTATTAATCGTAACAACCGACTGAAACGTCTGTTGGAGTTAGGCGCTCCGGATATTATTGTCCGCAATGAAAAAAGAATGTTGCAGGAGGCTGTAGACGCGTTGATCGATAACGGCAGGCGCGGCCGTCCGGTAACCGGGCCGGGTAATCGTGCTCTGAAGTCCCTGTCCGATATGTTAAAAGGTAAATCAGGACGTTTCCGCCAGAATCTGCTGGGAAAACGTGTGGACTATTCCGGCCGTTCCGTTATCGTTGTAGGACCGGAGCTGAAAATTTACCAGTGCGGTCTTCCGAAGGAAATGGCCATTGAGCTTTTCAAGCCTTTTGTTATGAAAGAGCTGGTTGCAAAGGGAATCAGCCAGAATATTAAAAATGCTAAAAAGCTGGTTGAAAAATTAGACTCCCAGGTATGGGATGTACTGGAAGAGGTTATCAAAGAGCATCCGGTTATGTTAAACCGTGCGCCTACTCTGCACAGGCTTGGTATTCAGGCTTTTGAGCCTATTCTTGTAGAGGGTAAGGCAATTAAGCTCCACCCGCTTGTTTGTACTGCGTTTAATGCCGACTTCGACGGGGATCAGATGGCGGTTCATCTTCCCTTGTCCGTGGAAGCGCAGGCGGAGTGTCGTTTCCTGCTTTTATCGCCCAACAATTTACTGAAACCTTCCGACGGCGGTCCTGTTGCGGTTCCTTCTCAGGATATGGTTCTCGGTATATATTATCTGACCCAGGAGCGCCCCGGCGTGATTGGCGAAGGCAAATTCTTCAAAAATGTAAATGAAGCAATTCTTGCGTATGAGAATGGATTTTGTACGCTTCACTCCAGAATTAAAGTCCGCGTAACGAAAAAGACGCCGGAGGGAGAGGAAGTCAGCGGAATCGTAGAGTCTACTCTGGGCCGGTTTATTTTCAATGAAATTCTTCCCCAGGATCTGGGTTTTGTTGACAGGACCAAAGCGGAAGATTTCTTGAAGCTGGAAGTGGATTTTCATGTGGGCAAAAAGGGATTAAAGCAGATCCTTGAAAAAGTAATTAATACGCACGGAGCTTCCAAAACAGCGGAAGTGCTCGATTCCATTAAGGCTACCGGCTACAAGTATTCCACAAGGGCCGCCATGACGGTATCCATTTCGGATATGACGGTTCCCGCTCAGAAGCAGGAAATGCTGGAGGATGCGCAGAAGACGGTAGATAAGATTTCCCAGAATTTCCGCCGTGGCCTGATTACGGAAGAAGAGCGCTACAGAGCGGTTGTAGAAACCTGGAATGAGACGGATAAGGAGTTAACGGAAGTGCTTCTTGCCGGACTTGATAAATATAATAACATCTTTATGATGGCCGATTCCGGCGCCCGCGGTTCCAACCAGCAGATTAAACAGCTGGCAGGTATGCGTGGACTGATGGCGGATACAACAGGTAGAACGATTGAGCTGCCTATTAAGTCTAATTTCCGTGAGGGTCTTGATGTATTGGAATACTTTATGTCAGCCCACGGTGCGCGGAAAGGTTTGTCCGATACGGCGCTGCGTACGGCCGATTCCGGCTATCTGACCAGGCGAATGGTAGACGTTTCGCAGGAGCTGATTATCCGTGAAGTGGACTGTGCGGAAGGAAGAGACGAGATTCCGGGTATGTATGTGAAAGCATTCATGGACGGAAAAGAGACGATAGAAGGACTTAAGGACAGAATCACAGGAAGATATTCCTGTGAGGAAATCAAAGACAAGGACGGAAACGTAATCGTAAAACCCAATCATATGATTACACCCGGCCGTGCAGCCAAGATATTGAGCGTAGGCGTGGATGCAAACGGTGAACCGATTGAGAACGTCAAAATTCGTACCATTTTAGGATGCCGTTCCCACGTGGGAATCTGTGCAAAATGCTATGGAGCCAATATGGCTACCGGTGAGGCGGTTCAGGTCGGAGAGGCTGTCGGAATTATAGCGGCGCAGTCCATTGGCGAGCCGGGTACACAGTTAACCATGCGTACTTTCCATACCGGCGGCGTGGCGGGCGACGATATTACACAGGGTCTTCCCCGTGTTGAGGAGCTATTTGAAGCGAGAAAGCCGAAAGGACTTGCAATAATTGCCGAGTTTGCCGGAACGGTGGCGATCCGGGATACGAAGAAAAAGCGTGAAGTCGTTATAACGAATGATGAAACCGGTGAGTCGAAGGCATATTTGATTCCTTACGGTTCCAGAATCAAGGTGATCGACGGCCAGGTGCTTGAGGCCGGCGATGAGTTGACAGAGGGAAGCGTTAACCCGCACGATCTGTTGAAAATTAAGGGAATCCGTGCCGTTCAGGATTACATGCTGCGCGAAGTACAGCGTGTATACCGTCTGCAGGGTGTAGATATTTCCGATAAGCATATTGAAGTGATTGTCCGTCAGATGCTTAAAAAAGTGCGGATTGAGAATAACGGCGATACGGAATTTCTGCCGGGTACGCTGATTGATGTTCTGGATTTTGAAGATATCAATGAGCAGCTTGAGGCGGAAGGCAAAGAACCGGCGGAGGGCAAGCGGGTAATGCTGGGTATTACGAAGGCGGCGCTTGCTACCAATTCTTTCCTGTCGGCGGCGTCTTTCCAGGAGACAACGAAAGTATTAACCGAGGCGGCTATTAAGGGCAAGGTAGATCCCCTGATCGGTCTGAAAGAGAACGTTATTATCGGTAAGTTAATTCCTGCCGGTACGGGTATGAAGCGTTACCGCAATACAAAGCTGAATACAGACGATATGCTGGGACAAAACCTGGAGCCGGATGATGAAATTTCATTTGATGATTGTGGTTATGAAGATGAACTGCTTTCTGAAATCGAAGAGATTGAAGATTTGGATATGGAAGATGAAGAAGATGAAATTTCCGAAGAAATGCAGATTATAGAATAAGACAGAAGAACAGCCGTTTCACGGGATAACAACTGTGAAGCGGCTGTTTTTTTATTGAAACACCGGTAAAGTATTATCATATTCAATATGATCTGAATTGATGACCTGCCAGCTTTTGATCCGATAACAGGAATCGCCCGTTTGTCTGGGATAAAGAATCTCGATTTCAATACTTAGATTTTGAAGATCGGAAATCGGAATCAGATACGATTTCTCCCGTCCTGCCGCGGCAAAATATTCCGTTTCATCCAAAGCTCCATCATAGATTTCCCACAGCGTCCGGTCGATCGCGGCAATAGATTTTTCGGCCTGGTTGCAGGCGTCATAATAGGCGGAGGTTCTTTTCAGAATTTTCTGCCCCAGTTTATAATCCGCATTGGCGCTTACAATACTCAGCGCAGCAAAACAAACCAGACAGAGTATTACAAAAATAAGCAAAATAGAGGAGGAGCCCACATTGACTCCCAAAGCTTTTTTACGTTTCATTTATTTCATCCTTTCGGGGATATGTCGGCATATGTTTAAATGATATATTTCCTGCAGACTGTGATTCTGGGAATCCCTTGCGCTTCCGGTTTTAAAAACAAAGGAAGAACCGTAAGAAAGGCCGGAATCCGGTGCGTTCCCATGCTGCAAAAACAGAACCTGATAAGTACTGTTTTCAAAAGAGCAGTTATTCCAGTCCGCATCAAAGCAAAACAGAAAAGCAAACTGGCCTCCGGAGGGAAATGTTTCTTCCGGAAGGAAGCTGAAAAAACTTTCAGGAAGTATTTCCAAAAGGTTTATGGTAGTGTCTGCTTCATTTATAAAAAGCTTTTCCAAGAGGCCGTTTTCGTATTCCACGTGAGGCTCCAGGGGACTTTGCAAATCAGGGTCGCCTTTTATAACAGAGAGAAAAATTTCTTTTGCGTTTTCCCTATCAGGATTACATTGCGGTAAGATTCCCTGATAGATTTCGGAAAGATTCTGGCACAAAAGAAGCGCGCGGCTATCATCGGATGCGGCGCTGCTTAGTAAGTGCGATTTGACAAACAGCTGGATGCATACTGCGCTGGCCAGGGAAAAAAACAAAATGGCTATAATTAATTCCATAAGAAACATGCTGGATTTGGAGGTTTTCATTCATCCACCTCCCGTATATCGCTTTGCGTACTGATATACAGCGAAAGAGACTTGCGGTCTTTCGTTGTTAATCGGAAACGGTACAGAGAACTGCCGGCTTCAGACAGTTCAAACTGCTCCAGGCGGATTAAAGGGCGTCCTGCTTTTAGCAGATTCCCACCCAGATCCAGGCCGGGCCGGGTTAAAAGCTCGGTCAAATAGCCGTCGTATTCGTAGAGATAAGTATGAAAGATTTCGCCTTCTACTTCCTGAGACAAAATAATGGAGGGAACATCGTCTAAAGTCCCTATGGAAACTGCGGAGGACGTATCATTTTGTCTTATTTTTTCCGTTATATAGGAAAATGCGGTACGGCTGTTATAATTACCGTCCATATCGTTGACTGTTTTCTGGTAAATATTGGCTCCGATACTTACAAGGAGCAGTACGGAAACCGCAAAGACACAAAACAGGGCAAGTACAAACAGAATATCCACAATGTGGCGGTTTTCTTGTTTTTGATTCATGAAAATACCTACTTTCTGAGGATGGTAACGTCCGGAAAAATATTGGCTCCATAGACCTGATAATCAATAAAGAAAAGATCCTTGTCGTAGGTAAGTCCATAATGTTCTTCCAGATAGGTAAGGCTTGGAGGGTATGTCCCCTCTACCGCATAACACTGGATGATGCTTCGGTCAACGGCTGTCCGGAGGCTTTCGGCCTGCTTTTCGAGAGTGGTATCGGCAACCGAATCGACGCCCTGCAGAAACAGAAAAAGCAACAGAATAAACGCCAGCGCCGGCAGTGATATAAGCCTTATTTTATGAAAATGTTTACCGGATTCAAATCGATTCATAAACGCTCCTTAACCAATCGTTGACATAATTCCCATTAAAGGTAGAATTACAGATAAAAGAATGAGTCCCACAATGAAAGAAAGTATAATTACAAGGGTGGGTTCCAACACCGAAATCATGGATTGCAGTTTTTTATCCGTTTCTTTTTCATAGTTTTCCGATATTTTTCCCATAACCGTATCGATGGAGCCGGCTTTAAAACCGACGGCCACCATGCGGGAATACAGATTAGAGAAAATGGAAGATTTTACAAGTGCTTCCGAAAGGTTGTCGCCGTCTTTCAGGCGCTTTTTGCAGACGGCAATTTTTTCTTCCATCGTCCGGTTTTCAACAAGGGCGGAAACCATATCCAGGCTGTTGTATGTATCCAGTCCGCTGCTTAAGGTCATTGCCAGTCCGCTGGCAAAACGACCAGCGGCAACTTTTTCATAAAACTTTCTGGTGGGCGGAAAAACCGATAGAAATTTGCGGCTGAGCTGTTTTCCCATTTTGGTTTTGGACGCCAGAAGGTAAAGACAGACGCCCGCCAGAAGAACGATTAAAAAAGTTAAAGAATAGCGGTTCAGAGAAGTTCCCAGTGAAAGAAGGGTGGCGGATATACCGGTCATTTCACTTCCTAACTGCAGGAATACCTGATTGAAAATGGGAAGGACTCTTGTAAGAAGTATAAAAATAACTAAAAGCATCATACCGATCATGACAAGGGGATAACGTACTGCGCCGCGGATGTTTTCGGCAATCGTGTCTTCGCGCTCATAATAAACGCTAAGGGATTTCATAACGTTGTCCAGATTTCCCGATTCCTCGCCAAGCTCCGCCAGGTGCAGCACATAACCGGGAAAAACGCCGGTTGCGGCCAGCGCTTTACTGAAGCTTTCACCCTGTCTGCAGGCTGTAAGCGCTTTTTCAATGATTTCCCTGCCTTTGGGGTCTTTCGTATCCGAGAGAAGAATATTCATTCCTTCGGAGGGGGTAATTCCGGCGTTTAAAATCATAGAGGTCTGGCTGCAGAAGGATGCAATTTCGGAATTAGACAGTAATTTCTGGTTTTTCATAATGGAACTCCCTTATTATAAGATTCTTAATAAACATATTTTACGGTGTAGTTGGAGCCGTCACCGATAAATTTCTTCAGAGCGCTTTCACTGGAATTCGCGGCAAAGGTAGGATCAATTAAAGACCAGTTTTCACCGTCGAAATGAATGATGCCGTTAATCCAGCCGACATCTTGAATATAAGTGCTGATCCAGGCGTGATAAACGTCGCCGGCATAACCTACTTCCAGGTGCGTCGGAATTCCCTGGCTTCTTAGCATGCTGGCCATGACGGCCGCATAGTCCAGACAAATACCGGACTGCTTCTGTAAGATGGTGTCAATATCACAGACATAACCGCTTTCAATACCGGCAGCCTTATCATAATCATAGGAAATGGAACTGACCACGAAATTATAAACGGACGATACGACGTCCAGATCGCTGGAAGCGGCTTCGGCAAGCTCCGCCGCTTTTTTTACCGTCAGGCTGTCCTGTGTAAAATTTACATATTGGTTCGGGTAAAGAAACGGGGAGTAAGGATCTGTAATCGTAACCGTAATATCTTCATACAGACAGGTCGAATAGGTAGTTCCCGAAATGTTTTCGTGGATTCCTACGGAATAAGTTCCGCTCCCTGAGGTGAGCGGAAAGATTTCGTAACCGCCGCTTTTAAGATCATATTTATAAGTGGTATCGCTGCCGTTAAAGTTTATCTGCAGTTTTACCTTGGGGCAGCTTCCGGTATATTTTGCGCAAATATATCCGTCTTTGGCATTGGAAACGTCGATGGCGGCAAGCTCGTTGGAATAAACGACCGTTCCGGCAGCCTGCGGAACCAGACACACGGACGTATTATCGCGGCTTCCTTTGGCGTCTACGGAAGGAGAAGCGGCGACGGGAGTGTCCGGGATAATTTCTTCGTCTGCCGAGGGAACGGAAGATTCGTTTTTCTCTCCTGAAGGTGTGCCGTCACAGCCGGTAAGCGCAAAAAGACAAATACAGAATATATAAAGAATCCATATGCATTTTTTTTCAGAAAGATGTTTTCTTTGCATGGAATGTCTCCGTATATAAATGGCTTATTACTTAATTATATAGGAAGATATTCAAAAAAAAAAGTAGAAATATAAATTATTTGTAATAGTATTGTAATGGAAAATGAGAAAGGATGAAAAAGTCGGGCTGAAAATTCGAAAAGTTATTGACAATCCTGTTTTTGACAGTTGAGAAAGGGTAAAAACCTCACAGCCAGCATAAATAC
>ERZ779637.922-NODE-922-length-14971-cov-7.368530_pt1 | contig 14971 bp, 11 predicted proteins | sample MGYA00514196_ERZ779637 | MGnify/ENA primary metagenome ERZ779637 (study PRJEB29562, sample SAMEA4376700) | mouse gut metagenome | isolation source: Cecum | study: EMG produced TPA metagenomics assembly of the A DSS colitis mouse model was used to assess the...
TCTATTTGCAGAATCGGTATGGGGCTACTAATTACAAGAGGAAGATTGCTTCATTTGCTGAGGGCACTGCCATTGTTTTAGATGGCAGAAAACTTCCTGTTGTTTCACTAGCTGAGGAATTGAGGACTAATACGGATCTTAAAATAGAAAAATATTATGATGAGAATCCTGCCAGGATTCCTCATCATAAAAATGATAAAAACTCACCAAAACCTATTATATATAATAATAGGGATTTTGGTGAAAAATTATTACGGCTGAATTACGTGATTAACTTTCAAGAGGATGTTGGACAAGAGGAAACTCAACAGTCAATGGCAGTCAGGAAGTACCATATTCATCAGCCATACAGATCAAGTGTTATTAAATCTATCGGTTTCAGCTGTGAACTCTATCATGAATTTGAATCGAACGATAATAGAAGATGCCTGTCGGATAAAGAACTGTTCGGCCTCGCTACAAACCTTGCCCTTGTTGAATCAGGAGAAAAAATATTTAAGGATATCCTTAAATCAAAATTCTCTGACCGGGATAACGGATTGACATTTAGCAACTGGGATTATTACTTCTATTATATCAAGCGAAGGAATCCATACCCATGCAGCAGTTTTTGTCCTTATCACAGAACCTGCACTCATGGACAGAACATTCTGTCCACATGCAGTATACGGCCGCATCAAATCGAGAGGGTCAGCAATAACGAAGAACAGTTGGTAAGCTTGGATGAAGCCAGTGAAGATTTTAAGAAAAAATTCAATAGAGCAGTTGAATCAAGTGAAAAAGCTTGGCATGTTATCAAATCGCAGACCGCTTTGGGCAAGACACAAACGGTTTTGCAGTTGCTGAAGGAGCATCCGGAAATGAAGGTGTTGATAGTAGTGCCAACTAACAAACTGAAACGCGAAATTGCAGAACGTGCAAAAGCAATGGGTATCCACTTAGATGTATCACCCTCGCTGCATGAAATAGGAGATTTACTTCCTGTGGAAGTCTGGGATGATATTGAGACCCTGCTTGATTCAGGGAAATCGCCAATTCCACGTATTATCAAGGCTATCAAAAAAGAAAAAAAGTGCGATGCAAAAATATTGAAACAATATCTATCGGAACGTGATAAATTTTATGGTTCTACTGGCTGTGCTATTACCACTCACAGGCGCTTATCCAGTGTGGATTTGCAAAAATATGATCTTGTTATAATTGATGAAGATTACATATTCAGCACAGTCCTCGCAGATCGGATAACGGTTTCACCTTCAGAACTGAAACGATTGAAGAAAAAGCTGCCAACCCGTGACTCACTCTGCGCCAAAATAAAAAAGATTCTGAAAAAAAGTGAGTTTTATGGACTATTCACTGTGACTAAAATAGCATTTGATAAATCATATGCTGATATAGACACGGAAATAAATATTCAGGCATTGTGCGAGGGGACGCATTTTTGTTGCCGTGAAGAAGGTGGAGGTGGCTGTAACAGCATTATCTTTACAAAAAAACCGAATCTGCCTGACGGTGTTAAATACATTATGCTTTCAGCAACGGCAAATAAGGATGTCTGTAAATATTGTTTTGGAGATGAGAATGTCAGATTTTATGATTGCAAAAAGGCCATGTTGGCGGGGACGCTTTATCAATACTATGAACGGCCCATGAGCCGCGCATACCTGGACGGTCATCCTAAAGTAATGGAGCATATCAAAAAATGGACAGGATGTGAACATACGATTACATTCAAAAAATATGCGGATTACTGCACAGATGACATGTACTATGGTAATTGTGTTGGGTGTGATGTGTTGAAGGGGCAGGATATAGATGTCATTGGAACACCGCACCAGCCAGACTGGATATATAAGCTGTTCGCATTTATGCTTGGATTTGATACAGATGCCAATTTAAATCCGTGTGCCATTGTTACTTATAATGGATACCGATTTCGTTTTACCACTTTTGACGATGAAATATTGAGGACGATTCAGTTCTATATTATTGAAACGGATTTGGAGCAGGCTGTTGGACGTGCAAGGCTGCTTCGGTGTGATGCTACTGTTAAACTGTTTTCTAATTTCCCGCTTCGGCAGGCGGTCTTAATGGAATCAGAATATGATCAAAAAGAGTATACATGATAATGACACATAAAAAACCAATTTTCTTTTGTCAAATATAAATCACATAACCAGTGGGATTTACTGGGAATGGATTGCACTGTATCTACACAACTATGGCGCAATATAAAGTTCAAATTCCGCCAACTATTTTGTAAAAAATATTTGTAATAGGGAGGCAATATTATGAACTTAAATCAGGTATTTGAGCTGTCTGCGGTATTGGATAATGAACATTTTCAAAAGGTTTTTGCCAGGTCGTATGATGGGGAAGATTATATAGATGGGGATAGTGGAGAATATATTGATCGTTCTCTAAGCGGTAAAGGAATAACTGTCATCTACCGTGACAGCCAGTACAAAAAGAAGATTCGTCTGATTATCAACACGTACCTGCTGGGAGATGATACGTCTGATATAGACAGGCTAATTCGAAAGCTGGATAAAAGGATTATTGAATATTTCAATGGGAAATACCGGATAGAAGATTTTGTTCTGTCAGGGATGAATTTTGTTGCGGATATGGATGTGGGCACCCGGGCAAATGCCCTGGCATACCTGAAAGTTCTCAAGAGGATTGGCAGGGTGAAAGGATTCTCACCGGCTAGTTATGAATACTTTGATGATAATGCCAGCTTTTGCCTGAGCGGAAACAGCAATGACATTGAGTTCCTGCTTTATGACTTAGAAAGGGCATTTATGCGTCAGCATAAAAGTGCCAATGCAGATTGGAAGAAACTGAAGCCTATAAAGGGGATTCTTCGGGCAGAGGTGCGGCTGATGAAGCCAAAGGCAGTCCGGGCTTATACCGATGCTGATGATGTGTCTGGGCAGATTGCAGACCTGTTGAAAAACAGCAGGAATATTTTTTTGGATACCTTCACACAGATTATTCCTTTCGGGGATTTTTATAAAAAGGATAAAGCCGTGGAGATTATCCGTAAAGAGATTGCTGACAGTATTATGAGAAGGAGGATGCTGCGGCTGTTGGTTCTAATTCCGGAGAAGAAATCGCTCCGTCTCGCACAGAAAGCCATGAACTGCCGGAATATAGAGAAAATAATGGATTCATTTGCCAAAATGAACCTGTCGCCTGTTACGATAAGCAAACGGCATGATGTGAAATATCTGGAATGCCTCTATGCATACCTTTTGGATGGAGATGAAGAGTGACCTGGCGTAAAAATCTTTATGGAAATCAGTTATCGGATATGGTATACTATTCATAAAGGAGATTATAAGATTTAAGGGAGATGATGCCATGCGGAAACTTGAATATACGTTTAAGACAGATACATTGTTTAAAATGCTGTTTGTACAGTATCCGGAGCTTTTAAAGAAGCTGGTGGCAGATCTGCTTGGAATACCATTGGAGGGTATCGGGCAGTTTGTGATACGGAACCCGGAGATGCCGCCTGAGAATCTGGGGGACAAATTCTGCAGGCTGGATATCAATATGACTGTGAATGGACAGCGTGTGGATCTGGAAGTACAGGTCTGCAATGAGGGGGATTACCCGGAGAGGGTCATGTACTATTGGGCGAGGGAGTTTTCATCAGCGCTGCTTACCGGACAGAGCTATTCAACACTACCGCGCACAATAGTTATCAGTATTATAGATTTTCTGTTGTTTGAATGTGAAGAATATCATTCTTTCTTCCAGCCGCTGGAGGTCACACGCCATACGCTGCTGTCGGATAAAATGGGATTCCATTTCTTTGAACTTCCCAAATTGCCGTCAGATGTGGGTGAGGATGATATGTTACTGCTGTGGCTTTTGCTGTTCAAGGCGGAAACCGAAGAGGAACTGGAGAAGATTAAAGAGATGGAGGTGCCAGTTATGAGCCAAGCGATCAATGCTTATTATACGATTACAGCTTCATCAGAATTCCGTGAGAAGGAAAGGCTCCGTGCGAAAGCAAGACATGATGAGGCACAGGCATTGTATAATGCGGATCGGAATGCCAAGATAGGAATTGCTCGAAATATGATAGAAGATGGTGAATCTATAGAAAAGATTGTGAGATATACCGGTCTTACGAAGGAGAGCATAGAGAAATTGAAAGTTTGACCGAATACAGACTATGAACAAGGCGGATATCGTAGACAATGGGGCACCCGTTTTTTGCGGTACATCTGGTAGCGCCCATTCTTAACCGATGTATGAACGAGTAGAAAGAGATTGTGCTAGTATAAGTAGAAACGGTATGACGCATTTATTGGTTGTTCATACAGGGGCAGATGCCCTATGCCATTGCAAAACATCTGATGGACAGGATATTCCGACATCAACGAGGAAGGAGATCTAGCGGCATAGGAAGATTGGGAATACCTTTTCAAATGAAAAGTATAAAGGAGATGCCCGTCTGTAGAAGTGCTACACGGTGGATTCCCTTTCTAAGAGGCGCAAGGCGAATGAAGAGGAATGCGATAGTATTATTGTAGAGTGTAGTTATGGTGCCATCATTGATTCTGCAAAGTGGCAGCTCGTGCAGGTGGAGATACAGCGGAGAAAGAATCTGGAACGGAGCTATAACTGCCACAATCCACGCACGGCAAAGTTGAAATGCGATTTTGGTGAATACTTTGGCTCCAAGGTCAGGCAGTTCAACAGCAAGTATAAACGGACGATATGGCAGTGCAACGCCAAGTTCAAGGGAGAGAGTAGGTGTGCCACGCTTCATCTGTACGAGTAGCGGATAAAGGAACTGTTCCTGGAGGTGATCGGCATTCTGATGGAGAAAAGGGGGGGAGATCAATGTGGTGCAGAGCGGTCATGGAAGCCTTGGCAGACTGCGGTTCCATTGACACAGAGATGGAATCGGTCAGCAGAGAGATAAAGGTGACTGCAAGGTCGATTCGGAAACTAGCTGATGAGAACGCTACCCAGAAACTTGACCAGCACGAATACTGTAAAAAGTATGGCGAGTATGCCAGCCGGTACACCACTTTGGAGAGATAGATGGACAGTCTGGAAATAGAGCAAGAGAGGGAAGAAATCCAGTACGATTTTTTCAAATATTTCCTTGTAGGACTAACTTTGACTTTTGTCGGATTGTTTGAAATTTCGCTAAAAGCTTGCGAAAATTGTAGATTTATGTCGATAAAATTTATGGATAATGTATCGACATAATTTGTTAAATATGTTATATTTTAGTAAAATGATGTTAGGGTCAAAAAGGCGTCTGAACTAAAATTGGTTTAATTTTGATGGTATTAGTACTTAAAGAGGTCTGTACTCAGAAGGGCGTATTTACTAACAGTATAAATTATGTGTGTCTAGATTGCAAATTAAAGACATCACCGCTCTTTCGAATTAAAACCAATTTGAAATCTATACGGAAGTAGTGTTATGATATGAAAATATTTATAATTGGTAATTTTGTCGATTTCACAATTTGTAGAATAAAAAGTCCTATAAGATGGGGTGGATCATATATTGCTTCTGAAATAAAATCTACTATTGGCAACGACGCAGCGATAATTGCAATAGTATTAGCAAAATTAGGGTATCCAATTGTTTATGGATTGTTGAATCCGATAACAGAAGTTTTAGCAGATAAAATAAGCTCTTGGAGAATTCAAATACAGAATTTAGAAATTAATAATTCGGCGGGGAAAACCTTTTTAATAGAAGACACTTTGGGAAATAGGACATTTATTTCCGCATATGGAAAAATGAATAATTTATATACTATAACATATTATCTTCGATCTATTTATTTTGATTTGTATGATGAAAATATCGAAAATTTAGAATATCTTATGTTTCAATTAAGGGGAAGAAAAGATGTTTGCCTTTTTTTAAATCTTAGTGCAAGTGCTATAAGGGATAAGTGTTGCCTTTTGAATAAATATGATATAGGTACCATTTATATTCAATTTAGTTGTGATAAAAAATTGGCTGAATCTATGATTAAGACGGTGTTAGAAATTTTACCAGAAGCCATTTTAATTGTAACATGTGGAGATCGGGGGTCGTATCTGGCCTATTTTGGTTATTTGGAATATATACCGATAAACGCAAGAAAAAATGATAGTTTTTTAGGGGCAGGTGCTTTTTTTTCTGCATTTTTTTTAAACGCAATTTTTCATAAACAGTCCTTGCTTAGTGCACAGAAATACGCATCAAAGAATGTAGGCGTTTTATGTGAGAAGGGGGAAGATACTATTCTTCTTAATATGATTAATTATCTAAATAAGGAGTGCATGTCTTTTGAATAAATATGTGGGATTGTTGGAATTGAAGCACATTGGGATTCCTTGTATTGAATGGCAAGAATATTCAAATGACATTTTCTTGGATTCGAATTGTAAATGGACTGTGAGAGTGGCTAATAGATACGGGAAAGATACATCATTGCCTCACAAAATAGGTGTGTCTGCTTCAGATGCTCATATAACTGCAAGGATTTGGAAAAATAAATATGACCTCGTTATTATTAGCGAATTTTTTAAAGCAAAAATTAGTGGGAATTTGTTAATAAGCTATAATTCAGTTGTTGTAGAATGGGTATATGGAAATTCTACAGATTTAACACGCAAAGGTTTATTAGAAGAAAATATACAGCTTACATTTAGTGAAGATATACAAAGCAAAAATACATTATTAGGGAAAAGCGTCTTTTCAAAATTAATGCAATATGCTGTTTATATTAAAAATAAATATATGGAAAATTTACTTGATGGAAGAGCAGTAATTCTTGAATGGAGTATAACAGAATACGATAGAGGCGTAGTAAAATGTAATTATAAGGAGGACGAACTCATTTTTTATGATTTTCGTATTGTATAAAATTGAAAGGTGGTAAGTATATGTCCGAAAAAAAATATCAGGAAGTTGAAATGAAATTTAAGGTTAGGAATAGTAAGGAAATTGAGGAAATACTAGGAAATCTGGGTGCAGAAAAATTAGTAGATCAAGAATATCAATGTGATACATATTTTGTTCCTTCTCATAGAAATTTTTTTGAGGAAGATATTATATCGGAATGGCTTAGGTTAAGAAAGACTACTACTAAAGAGCAGATTAATTATAAAAGATGGCTACCTATTGGTGAAAAAATCCAAACACATTGTGAAGAATATGAAACTGATGTGACAGATGGATATGCATTAAGAAAGATTCTCGAATATATGGACTTTCGAGAGATTATTAATGTAGAGAAAAAGCGTAGCTGCTGGAAATATGGAGATGTATTGATTTGTATTGATGAAGTAAAAGAATTGGGAACTTTTATAGAATTAGAATATGGTAAACAAGTAGAGGAAGAGAGGGTTGAGGAAGTTTCTAAATATATGGAAGATTTACTTTATAATACTCTTTATGCTGTTGTAGAGCCAAGAGACAGAAGAGGTTATCCGTATCAAATGTTAGCAATAAAAGGTATTATTTAGATTGGGAAATAGAAGGAAAATCATAAATGATTAGTAGAAAAGAAGCAGCATATTTGAAACTACACTTGCTATCAGAGGGTTTGCAATTTTCAGATGGATTTTTGGAGCAATTTGTAAAAGATGACATGTATATGGAAAAACGAAAAGTTTATAATAATCCAGATGAAAGTTATGATAGAATTATTTACAGAATTCCACAGGAATTATTAATACATGATATTATTGTTGCTGTAAATTTTAAGAAAAAATCTCCATGGCTGTTAGATTTTGATAAGTCATTAGGGTATATTGTAAAAAATAATGGAAAAGTTATTACCACTGTGTCTTTTCCTAGGCGACCTCATTTTTTGTCCGCACATCTGAAAGATGGAACAGAGTGTGGCTATATTGCCAATTTGTATGGTGGGATGGATTTGGCCTTTTTTACGCCGGCATCATGTTTTTATAACATGTCCGATTTGGGATGCTTATTTTGTTCGTTGAAAAGTAATCGAAAGAATGGGGATTCCTATGCGGGTTGGATTACTGAAGAAATGGTGGAAGAAATAACACATATTGCTTTAGATATTGATAGAGATATTGTAAAAGGTGTAATGGTAGTTGGAGGGAATATAAAAGACGAAAATGAAAATTTTCACAATTTTTTGAGTTTAACCTCAGCAATTGAACGAGCGCAACTAAATCAAATCGGGAGAGTCGTATGGGAAACACATATAGCTACTATGCCACCAGATGATTTTAATTTATTTGAATCTGTTAAATTATACAATTTGCGAATTACTATGAATATGGAAGTGTTTGATGATAGATTATTTTCTCAATACTGTCCAGGAAAATTTAAATTGTATGGAAGAGATAAATTGAAAGATGCCCTTAAAGCGGCAGCCGCTGTTGTTGATTATGGAAAAGTTCATTCGATACTTATAGCAGGTCTTGAATCGACAAAATCTACAATTGAAGGTATTCATTTTTTGGCTGAACATGGGGTTTGCCCAATTATTAATGTTTTTCATAATGATTTTGGTACACCAATGCAAAATTATAAACGTCCTTCAGTAGAAGAACTTTTGGAAGTTGGAAAAGAATTACAAGCCATTTATTCGAAATATGGATTTACTCCTTATTGGGATGGTTGCGGAAGAAATTCCTTGGATTATGAGGCAAAGGAAGGATTATTTACTTAGAAAAAAGCATATTAAGGAACTGTTAATTATCTTTACAGTTTCTTAGTATGCTTTTTTAGAAGGGGATATTATGGATAAAAAAGTAGTTGATGTGATTAGACAAAATGAATTAAATATCCAGTCGTTATTATTGAAAGGAATAGAATTATACAAAGTTGAAGAAGAACTATCTAATATATTATTTCAAGGAAAAGTTCAAATTCATGTTTGTAATGACAATAAATTACTTTATTTTGTAATTGACAATCAGTTGTTCATATATAGCAAAAAAGAATTATCAGAAGGCTTTGTTTCTGAATTGAAAAATAAATATAGATATACATTTTTGGATTTTTTGGAATTTGGAGTAATTATTAAAATCCCATTAAATGATGAACTGAACGAACGATTGAAACTTCCGCACATTTTGTTGATTAATTTACATATAATTGAAAAGTATCCATCATATAGGATGGCTTTGGGTGTTGCAGATATTGCAGGATATCTTAGAAAGTATAATTTGGCAAAAGTAGATATTGTGGATATGCAATTCAATAATCTTGAAGATACCTGTAAGAGAATAAAGGCAAGGAAGTATGATTATATTGGATTATCGGCTAATTTTGGCCATTTTAAACTTATGAATAAATTAATTGAATATATAGAAAATGTGTGCGATAAAATACGAATAATAGTTGGGAATTATTTGGCAGCAACGGAATATATGGAGCTGCTAAGTTTGCATAAGAATATATTGGTATGTAGTAATGAAGGGGAGTTAACATTTTCAAAATTATGTTGGAATTATATAAATAAAAAACAAACGTTTAGAGATATCCCTAATTTATATTTTTACGATGGGAACGCAATCTGCTTTACTTATTCGGAATTTATCAATATGGATGATCTTTCTCTTCCTGCTATTGACACAGTTGAAATTATTTTTTCAAATGAGGGAGTAATTACTTTAGAATATAGTAGAGGTTGCAATTACGGTAAATGTAGTTTCTGTCCAAGAAAGTTCAAAGGTAACAAATGGCGGGGTATGTCTGAGAGAAAAATGTTTGAATTATGGCAATATTATTATTTGATTTTTGCTCAATATAATAAAAAGCCATACGTATATTTTGCAGATGAAGAATTTCTAGGAAATTGCCATATTAAAGAAAACTTTCTCAGAATTAAAAATTTTTTTGATATTATAGATAGAGAAAATATAAAAATGAATTTTGATATTTCCTGTAGAGTAGATCAATTAGTAGACAATACAAGAAATATGTCATGGACAATGCAACAGATCGAGCTATTTGCTTTAGCAAAAAAAATAGGATTGAAAAGAATTTTTTTGGGCCTTGAATCTGGCTCTACAGAACAAATGAAGCGTTATAATAAAGGAATAAATATTTCTCAGGCGGTTGCGTCACTGAGAATATTAAGTTTAATGGGTTTTAGTTTAAGGTTAGGTTTCATTACGTTCGATCCGTTAATGACAAAAAAAGATTTATCAGATAATATAAAGATGTTGAAAAGAGATGATATTATTTTATTGAATGCAGTTACAACACCTGAATTGATATCAAACATATTAGCGGATGATCTTTTTATGATGAAGTCCTATAAATATTTGTATGAATGTATTTCCTATCCAGTTTCACCGTTAGAGTTATTAAGAAATTGTTCTTATGTTGAAAATATTAGCCGGAATTATAATTTTCTTGCCAAAAACATAGAAAATGTTGATAATTTTGGTCGTTTTCAATGCGAATATTTAGATAAAGACATCAAAGAAATTTGTGATTATTGTCAAAAATGGATTAACTATAATTTTCCGCTTATTTATACATTAAAAGGACTTTCCAAACGACACGATGAAAATGAAGAGAAATATATTTTGTTAATTTCAACCTATAGAAAGATAACTTTTTATATGTTTGTAACGCTGTGTGCTTATAAAAATGTTATAGACATGAATGAATTAGAAAAAATTATAGGCTTAGATATGAGTAAACTTGTAATAGATTCCAGGGGCGAATGCATTACTATAGAAAAAACTATGATGTTTTATGAAGTATTGTTTAAAGAGAAAATTGATAAGATAATACACAAGTTAATTGATTATACCGGAAATTCTAACATTTTATTTCGTGTATATTATGAATGGAAAATGCAAAATGTCTTAGAAACTTCAATAGTTAGGACATTATAGTATTAACAGATGTGAAGTCTTGGAGAAGGTTTTCTGATATAAATGTATATTCCGCATGAACAATAAACTACAAGATAGTGAAAATGAGAACTTGAAGGTGATAGCCCTGACGCTTAACGGTGTCTCAGTTCCTGATGGATGAGATTGCGGAAAGCCCACAAAGTCCGTAAAGGCGTTTGTGGTAAATGTAAAGGATAACATTTAAGAAATATTTGTATCAATCGGGACATGCGATATGTGTAAGAAGACGAGAGTTAGTCATTGTTTTCTGCTTGATTGGAATAACGTATTTACTGGCATTTTTTGTAATGTATAAGGTGTAGTAACAGGCACCCCCATATCGAACAGCATGGTTGAATTATATACAATAATGCGTTATCTGCAGCATGACCTTTTACAGAGGCTGGGGCTGGGGCATTTCGACGCATGGGCGGCGGCATTCGGGGAGACGGTCACCGGGATCGAGCTTTCCCCGGAAGGGACGGGCTACCGGGCAAAGACGCGTTTCGCCCGGTTCTACAACCTGCCGGAATTGATGTCGCTGTTTAAGGAATGTGCGGATATCCAGACTGCCGACCTTCTGGATTTGCCGGTGCCGGAGGCAGAATATGTCAATGAAGTGTTAAAGCCAAGCCCGGAGCAGCAGGAAATGGTGAAGGCCTTTGCACAGCGGGCGGAAGCTGTACGGGCAGGGGGCGTTGACCCGGCAGAGGATAACATGCGTGAGCGATACGTTACAGCTACAAACCACGAGGAAAACGTGACAAAAGCTGTGACTGGTGTGCAGTAGTTAAAAGCACATCAGGATAACTGATAATCTGAGAAGTGGAATGACAGGGTAACGCCTTGAAACGCTTCCCTTAATACCCCGTTGGGCGAGTGGATAAAGTTCACGGCTCACAGCACGGAGAGGACGGCTGAAGTATACCCAAACAGGCAGAGCTGTGGAAAGGCCGGCAGAGGTGCCGGCTGTATATGACAGGTCGGAGGTCTATATATAGTCATGGTTAGAATGTCTGAAAAGACTGACATATCTGCGAACGTACAAGTCTATATGTCGCATAGATAGAAATGTCTATTCCACGGGCGTGGAGCCAGTGAGGTAAAGTAAAAGTGCATGTTATGAAATACCTTATGCCGTTACAGGCGGCATCAAGCTGGCAGGCTTAAAGCAGAACCTAAAACTATATTGAAATCCTTGAAGTTTTTTTTCAGGGATTGGGATAAGATTATCGGAACGTAGTAAGTTACCCGACACCTGCCCATTTGCAGGTGGTGATGACGAATCATATAAGCGTCTTTGCGGGTGATGAAAGTGGAGGCACAGTACTGATGATACACGCAATAATAAGGCGTGAGGAGGGATAGCCTCCAGTCAGTAGTCAGATTTGCAATAGGAATTATCACCATAGGTTCGAGCAAGACAAAAAGTTTGCTCCGAAAGGAGTGATGTTCTATGACAAAGAAACTGAAAAACAAGAAGCTAAGGCACAACGAATACTACGATATGCAGGATATTTATGACGGGCTGTACCAAAAGAGCAAAGACGGCGGGAAATTCAGGAACCTAATGCAGTATATCACTTGTGAAAACAATATAAAACTTGCGTATAGGAACATCAAAGACAATGCCGGGAGTAAAACGTATGGTACAGACGATATGAATATCAAAGATATTGAGCGAATCGAAGTAAGCGAGTTCGTGCAGATTATCCAGCGTAAATTTAAGGATTACCAGCCAAAAGCAGTAAAAAGGGTAGAAATCCCAAAAGAAGGGAGCGACAAAACAAGGCCGCTTGGAATCCCCACAATGTATGACCGCCTGATACAGCAATGTATCTTGCAGGTTTTGGAGCCAATCTGTGAAGCAAAGTTTTATGAACACAGCTATGGGTTCCGCCCAAACCGGAGCGTGGAACATGCTATCGCCCAGACGCACAGGAATATGCAGTTATCCAACCTGCATTACTGTGTGGATATAGACATACAGGGATTTTTCGATAACGTCAACCACTCAAAGCTGTTAAAACAGATTTGGACAATGGGAATACAGGACAGGCAGTTATTAGTGATTATAAGGAAGATGTTAAAAGCCCCGGTCAAAATGCCGGACAAGACCGTCTGTTATCCAACGAAAGGAACACCACAGGGCGGTATTTTGTCGCCGCTGCTGTCCAATATTGTGCTGAATGAGCTGGACTGGTGGGTCAGCAGCAACTGGGAAAACATGCCGACAAGGTATGAATACTACACAACCACCACCAAAAACGGCACGGTCAGCAGGAGCGGCGCAATGGAAGCATTAAAGAAAACCAATGTAAAGGAAATGCGGATTGTGCGGTATGCGGATGACTTCAAAATCTTTTGCAGGAGTTATGACGCCGCCGTCAGGACATTCCATGCGGTGAAAGGCTGGCTGAAAGAACGGCTGAAACTGGACATCTCACCCGAAAAATCAAAGATAGTAAACTTGCGGAAGCACTATTCGGACTTTCTTGGATTTAAGTTAAAGGTTCATCGGAAAAGGAATAAATACACTGTTGTCAGCAGTATGAGCGACAAAGCTGTAAAAAAGGCGGCAAAGAAGCTGGTGGAGCAGATAAAGCGCATACAGAAGCCGGACAGTGGCAAAGAGCAGTATAAGATGATACAAAACTACAATTCAAAAGTCATGGGTATACACAATTATTATAAAATAGCTACCCGGATATGCCTTGACTGCCGAAAGATAGCATTCCAGGCAACGGCTGTATTCAAAAACCGTATGAGGAAAAATTTTAAATCCGTTAAGTATTATAAAAAGCGGAAAAAGAGAGTGCCGAACATATCAAAAGCTGTGAAAATGAACTATGGGAAAAGCGAGCAAATCCGATTTATAAGCGGCTATGCAGTAGCCCCGGTTGGGTATGTACAGAACAAAATCCCTAAGTGTAAGAAAAAGTCTGTCAATAAATACACAGCCGAAGGGCGTGCTGAAATCCACAATAATTTAGGGATAGACACCTTTACGCTGTTGAAACTCATGCAGAACCCTGTCAGCAACAGGAGCATACAGTATGCGGACAACAGGATTTCACTTTATGCCGGGCAGTATGGGAAATGTGCAGTAACAGGGATAAAACTGGAATACAGCGACATCCACTGCCACCATAAAACCCCACGCTGTCAAGGCGGTACAGATGAATATAGAAATCTGGTAATCGTGCATGAGGACATCCACAGGCTAATCCATGCGACAAAGCAGTACACAATATCACAGTATATTTCCGAATACAAAGACACCATAGATTTGCGCAAACTGAATGAGTTGAGAAACTTAGCTGGAAACACAGAAATAAGTTCTTTGGATAATACTATTGAAATCTAATTATTGATGGAGCGCCGTGTGATGGGAAACTGTCATGCACGGTGCGAACCGGGGGAAAGCGGCGAGAACTGTAAAGCCAGTTCAGACCGTTACCTATCGGTATTGCAGATCACCAACGATGGGAGGAAATGCGCACTGGACCAGCGGCTCTTAAATGACATGCTGCCGGACGCGGAGGGGAGCAAGGCGAACCGCTGCGTGGAAAATACTTTTGAAATATGGAAAAATACCATGCAGGATAAATCCGCACAGATCCTTTTTTGCGACCTGTCCACGCCGAAAGCGGGCGGTGTTTTCAATGTATATGATGACGTGCGGGAGAAGCTTGTGGCAATGGGGATACCAAGGGAGCAGATTGCTTTTATCCATGAAGCGGCCACGGAGACAAAAAAGGCGGAGCTGTTTGCGAAGGTCCGCTCCGGGCAGGTACGCATCCTCATGGGCTCCACGCCCAAGCTGGGCGCCGGGACCAACGTGCAGGACAGGCTCATCGCCCTGCACCACCTGGACTGCCCATGGAAGCCTGCGGAACTGGAACAGCAGGAAGGGCGTATCCTGCGTCAGGGGAACCGGAATAAGAAGGTGTGGATTTACCGGTACGTGACGGAATCAACATTTGACGCGTACCTCTGGCAGATTCTGGAGAACAAGCAGAAGTTCATCAGCCAGATCATGACCAGCAAATCCCCGGTGCGCTCCTGCGAGGACGTGGACGATACCGCCCTGTCCTATG
>ERZ779637.923-NODE-923-length-14936-cov-3.804785_pt1 | contig 14936 bp, 14 predicted proteins | sample MGYA00514196_ERZ779637 | MGnify/ENA primary metagenome ERZ779637 (study PRJEB29562, sample SAMEA4376700) | mouse gut metagenome | isolation source: Cecum | study: EMG produced TPA metagenomics assembly of the A DSS colitis mouse model was used to assess the...
AGTCTTTTTTGTGGGCGGTCTGAACCATGATTTTGACAGCGAGGGATTTGACAGAAGCGATATGAAGCTTCCTTATGAACAGGACATGCTGATCGAGGAACTGCTGAAGGTAAGAAAAGATGCGGTCATTACGCTGATCGGCGGTTCGCCCGTGGAGATGCCCTGGAGAGATAAGGCAGAGACAATTCTCTGGAGTTATTATGCGGGCATGGAAACGGGGAAGGCTTTTGCGAAGATTATTTTCGGAGATGTGAATCCTTCCGGTAAGCTGGCGGAGAGTGTTCCTGCCAGATACGAAGACTGTGCTACTGCAAAAAACGGACAGTCGGGTATTCGGGGAAGTATCAGTCTGACCGAAGGATTATATTTTGGCTACCGTTATTATGACAGAGAAAGAACCGCTCCGGCCTTTTGTTTTGGGCATGGTCTTTCCTATACGAAATTTGTTTACAGCAATTTGAGTTTAAAACAGGAAAAAGAAGGAAATAAGGGAATCAGAGTAAATTTCAGCGTGAAAAATACAGGAAAACGGGAAGGCGCGGAAGTTGTTCAGGTATATATAGCGCCAATCGCGCCGAAAATCGACCGTCCGGCCAAAGAGTTAAAGGCTTTTGCGAAAGTGAAGCTGCAGCCGGGAAGAACCGGAAAAATAACCCTGATTCTGAACCGCCAGGATTTTTCCTATTTTGATACCGACAGTCATGCATTTGTTGCGGACGCCGGTGACTACGAGATTCTCGTAGCCGCTTCCTGTGAGGATATCCGACTGAGAGGAATCTGTACGCTGACGTAGCCGGTTTCGGAGCTTTTGTCAGGTCCTGTGTAAAAGAATAATTTATTCCTTTCTGTATATTCTAATTTCTGTATCAGCCCGGTTTGAGCATATTAGATATGCCATGCAGGCCGGGAAGTCAAAATACGGAAAGGAAGGAAATACGATGGACTTTAATCAAATGCCTCTGGAGGTCGGTTATGCCATGGCGGCGGAAAGACTGGCAAAAAATGAATTTTCCAATATGTCGGATGACGACAAAAAAGAATATATTGAAAGAAACAGAAGTATTTTATCCGATAAGGAACTGGAGAGGATGACAGCTTCTCTGAAAGAGGAAGAGGAGGAGGTTCATTTTAAAGATCCGACATCTCTGTTTCGGGGTCCCGGTATCGGATAAGGAAGAAAGGCTTGGCTGTTATGGTGCGGATATGGTTACCCCGGAAAGTAGAAGATATAATTGACAGGATTCAGGCAGCAGGGTATGAAGCCTATGCGGTCGGCGGATGTGTCAGAGATTCCCTTCTGGGAAAGGAACCTGACGACTGGGATATTACGACGTCCGCGAAGCCGGAAGATATAAAGAGGCTTTTTGCCAGAACGATCGATACCGGCATTATGCATGGAACCGTCACTGTAATGGTCCAAAAAGAAGGCTTTGAAGTGACAACGTATCGCATTGATGGAAAATATGAGGACAGCCGCCACCCGAAGGATGTGACTTTTACGGCGGATTTGCGGGAGGACCTGCGGCGCCGCGATTTTACCATCAATGCGATGGCTTATAATCCCAAAGATGGTCTGATCGATCTGTATGAAGGCATGCAGGATATGGAACGCGGTCTGATCCGTTGTGTCGGTAATGCGAAAGAACGTTTTACGGAGGATGCTCTGCGTATGATGCGCGCAGTGCGTTTTTCCGCACAGCTTGGCTATGTTATAGAAGAAAATACGAAGGCGGCAGTCAGGGAGCTTGCTCCCACGATACGGAATATCAGTGCGGAACGGATACAGACGGAGCTTGTGAAACTGATGGTTTCGGAACATCCGGACTATATTCGAACCGCATATGAGACGGGTATTACCGCGCAGATTTTTCCGGAATTTGATGTCTGTATGGAAACCGGACAGAACAATCCTCATCACTGCTACAGTGTGGGGGAGCATATTCTTCATACGCTTTCTTATGTGGAGCCCGATAAAACGCTTCGTTTATCTCTGCTTTTTCACGATATCGGTAAACCGGAAACACTGACGGTTGATGAGCAGGGCATTACACATAATCACGGACATGCGGCCGTCGGAGAGGAAATGGCAGTCAATATTTTAAAAAGGCTGAAGTTCGATAACGATACCATCGATAAGGTCAGAAAAATTGTCAGGTATCATGATCGGAAAATAGAGAGTAACGCAAAAAGTGTCAGGCGGGCGGTAAATTATATTGGGGAAGATATTTTCCCGTTGTTATTTCCCGTTAAATACGCCGATATTATGGCACAAAGTGAATTTCAGAGAGAGGAAAAGCTGAGGGAACTTGAGACGCTGAGAGGAATTTATGATAAAATCATTGCGGATAAGGATTGTCTTTCTCTGAAAGATCTGGCAGTAACGTGCAGTGATCTGATCGCTGTCGGTATGAAGCCCGGCCGGGAGATCGGGTGCACGCTTCATAAACTGCTGGAGGTCGTTCTGGAGAATCCTGAACGGAACAGAAAAGAGGAGCTGCTCCGGCTTTTGCCGCTGCAAGATTAACCGACAAAAAAATCATACTTTTCCATGCTTTCTCATAAGATAGGATAGATGAGGAACATGGGAGGTATTTTCGTGAATGACAGAGCGGTCGGGCTATTTGATAATTATGAGATAGAAGTTAACCGTACCTGGAAAGGGAGGGGAGCGATTCTTTGCGAGTCGGATAAGGGGCTTCTTATCTTAAAGGAATATAATGGCCCCATGAATAAGATTTTTTTTCAGGATACGTTGTTAAAACATATTAAGGAGGCGGGATTTCCGCTTGCGGAATCTATTTTAAGATCGAAGGAAGATGAGCTGATTGTTTTCGATCAGGATAGAGTTCCATATGTTGTAAAAAGTTATTTTGAAGGCAGGGAATGTAATAACAGAGAAATCGAAGAATGTCGTCAGGCAGTCCGTATGCTTGCCGGACTACATAACTGTGCCGATCTGTCGGGATGGGAAAATCTGGCTTCTCAGCCGGTTTTTCATATTGAGAAGGAATATGAAAAGCATAATAAGGAATTGAAAAAGGTTCGCCGTTTTCTGCGGGAAAAGAGCCAGAAAACTGCATTTGAAATATATTTAATCGAGCATTATGATTATTTTTTTGACCGTGCTTTACAGGTTGCGGAGGAAATGCGCTGTTATATGAAAGCGGGAAAAAATGAAAATTTGGAGAAATTTCCTATTGTATGTCACGGCGATTATCAGTATCATAATATTATACAGACATCGGACGGCATGGCACTGATCAATTTTGAGAAATGCATACGGGATAATCCGGTCAGAGATCTCTATCTTTTTATGCGGAAGCTGTTGGAAAAAAATAACTGGTCACAGGCGCTTGGCGATATTCTTCTGTGTTCCTATAATGAAGAGAGAACTTTGTCCGAAGAAGATTATATGCAGCTGTATTATCGTTTTGCTTATCCGGAAAAATTCTGGAAGATCGTTAATTTCTATTATAATTCCGGAAAAGCATGGATTCCCGGCCGTAATATGGAGAAATTAGAGAGACTTCTTGCACAGGAAAGAGAGAAGCATGATTTTCTGAAAACAATTTTTCGGAAACAGATATAAATATTCATGACTGCATGAGGGAAAGATTGGAAAGGTAAGGGATTTAGAATGTACAAGAGATTATCAGCATTTGTGACCGCCATTATGATACTGGCGCTCGTCATTACCGGTTGTACTTCCCAGGCAAGCAATATCGGCCTTGCCAGGGAAAACGACCAGGACGTGATCGGAACGGATTTCGTTGTGGCGGAAGCGGGCAGTTATGATTCGGCGGATACGGCGGTCGTACTTTCTACGGATCAGGAAGGCAGAAGCATAACCTTTATGAATATTGAAACGGGAAAACAGTATACGCTTACCTTTGATGGGACAACCTATGTGATGGACCGTTTTGAAAGTCCGATGACGATGTCTCAGATAAAACAGGGCGATATTGTGGATATTACTTTTTTGCGGAGCAAAAAGAGACTCGCCAGCGTTCAGCTGTCTCCGCAGTCATGGGTCTATGATAATATAGAAAATTATGATCTGGGCGGTGTAAACAGGACTGCGGTAATCGGCTCCGGGACCTATTTTCTGCCGGATCAGGCAGTGGTTCTTTCGGATGGCAGACGGGTTGAAGTAATGGATATTGTCAATAAGGATGTATTGACGATCAGCGGTATTGATCATGAGATCTACAGCATTAATGTACAGAAGGGTCATGGTTATCTGCGTCTTTCCAACGATCAGGCGCTGATCGGCGGATGGATAGAGGTCGGGAATACGGTGATCAGGCAGATATCTGAGAATATGCTTCTGGCGGTGCCTGAAGGAAGCTATCAGGTAGTGCTCTCCAACGGGAACGCAAGATGTCTGAAAGAAGTTACGATAGAAAGAGACCGGGAAGTGATTCTGGATGTGGGAGATCTTGAAATCATGGAAGATAAGGCCGGAAAAATTCTCTTTACAGTAGATCCTTCGGAAGCGACGGTAGCGATTGATAACGAAGCGGTCGATATCAGTCAGGAAGTGGAGCTTACATACGGAATCCATAAAATTCGTCTGGAGGCGGAAGGCTATCGGACACTGACGAAATATATTCAGGTTGGTTCCGAATATGCAAGTATCAGTTTTACATTGGAAGAGGCGGAGGAACAGGAGGAAGATGAAACAGACAGTCCTGAAAGTGATGCTTCCGATACCGAAACAGACGTTGAAAACGCTGATGTGGAGAATGCGACAACGGGAAACAGAGTCTATATCGATGCTCCACAGGATGTAGAAGTTTATCTTGACGGTAATTATATCGGAATTTCACCGGTTAACTTTAAGAAAGTGACAGGGAACCATACAATTACCCTGAGAAAATCCGGATATCAGGCTAAAAGCTATACGATTTATCTGTACGATGACGGACAGGATATTACCTACTCCTTTACCGATCTGGAGCCGGAAAATCATAGTACCGTCAGCGGAAACAGCAGCTCTTCCAACAAAGATAAGAACAAAAATCCTTCCTCCGGATCATCCTCTACGGTCAGCGGAAATACGGTCAGCGGCAACACTGTCAGTGGAAACGGAGCGGTAAATTAAAAAAGCTATTTACATAATATGGCCAATAATACAATTTTGCAAAAAACCATGCAAAAACGCCATAAAAAGGCATTTATAGCTTGACAACAAGCTAGAAAACGTATATAAATAGACATAGATGTTTCAAGAGAGAGACTTCTAACTACAATGTAAACTCATATAAAGAGGAGGAACCAAAATGAACAAAACAGAGTTAGTTGCAGCTATGGCTGATCAGGCAGGATTATCCAAAAAGGATACAGAAAAGGCATTAAAAGCTTTCACAGATGTTGTTGCTGAGGAATTAAAGAAAGGCGGCAAAGTGCAGTTAGTTGGCTTTGGTACTTTCGAAGTAAGCGAAAGAGCAGCAAGAGAAGGAAGAAATCCTCAGAGTGGCGCCGTTATGAAAATTCCTGCATCCAAGGCTCCTAAGTTCAAAGCAGGTAAGGCTTTAAAAGATTCTCTTAATTAATGTATATTATATACATGTATTTGGAAAACTGACGATGAAAAGAATGACCTGTATATGCCTGGCATAGTACAGGTCTTTTTCATAATGGAAGTTCATATGGCATTCATTGTTTTTTGAGGAGGCAGAAGATGAGATTAGATAAATATTTGAAAGTTTCCCGCCTGATTAAAAGACGGACTGTGGCAAATGAAGCATGCGATGCGGGAAGAGTCCTGATCAATGATAAACCGGCAAAAGCATCGACAAATGTGAAGGCAGGAGATAAAATTACCATTCAGTTCGGAAACAAAGAGGTTCGGGTAGAGGTGCTCGATGTACAGGAAACGGTCAGGAAGGAAGAAGCAAAAGAGTTATTCCGTTATCTGACATAAACAGGAAAGTTGCCGCATACACTTAACTGGAAGAGATTTTCAGGGAGGTATGTATGGAGGATTTAAACAATATCAATAAAAGATCCCATAAGCTGATGCTTACCAATAGAAGGACATGTACTATCAGCGGTGTAAATGATGTGCTGTCATTTGACGTTAACGAGATTTTATTGGAAACGGAACAGGGAATGTTGATGATAAAAGGGAATGAACTTCATGTCAGCAGATTGTCTCTGGACAAAGGAGAAGTGGATATAGATGGCAGAATCGACAGTCTGACGTATTCGGAAACTGCCGGATATAGCGCCAAAGGGGAATCTCTGCTGGCAAGACTGTTTAAGTAGGTGATATATGAGTCAGGATATCATACAGGAAGTTACCTTTTTCCTACATTCCGTTATTATGGGCGTTGTAATTACCTTTGTCTATGATTGGTTTCTGATTTTAAGAAGGCTGATAAAGCATAACATATTCTGGATATCGTTTGAGGACTTTTTTTTCTGGGCGGCCTGTGGTCTGGGCGTTTTTTATATGCTTTACCGGGAGAATAATGGCGTATTAAGATGGTTTACGGTACTGGGCGCTATGATCGGGATGATCTTTTATAAATTATTGATTAGTAGTATATTTATACATATTATGTCGACATGTATATACAAGATCATGTGGTTCATCTTTCGAATTATACAAATTATTGTAAAACCACTGAAATTGCTGTTTTCTTTGCTTAAAAAATTCGCAATATTTTTGAAAAATAAATTAAGAAAATGTCAAAATTTCATAAAAAATAAGTTGACGGGATTTATAAAAACACTTAAAATGGTTTTATGTAAACATTAGGGGGAATGTTTTCAGTTACAGAGAAAGGCAAGAGTTGATGGCAAGAAAGATAGCTTATCGTAAGAAGCGTCAGAACAGAACCGGAATGCTTCTGGTTACGACAGTCGTATTAATGATGCTTCTCGTCGTGACAATAAAGAGTGTGGAACTTCGTGGAAAGAGGGAAATCTACGAACAGCAGGAAGCGGCTTTACAGGCAGAAATTGAAGCGGAAATGTTACGGACCGAAGAAATAGAGGAATATGGAAAATATACACAGACCAAAAAGTATGTGGAGGAGCTGGCAAAGGATAAGCTGGGTCTTGTGTATGATGGCGAAATCATTTTTAAAGACAAAAAATAAACAGATTTGGGACGCTGTCCGGAATCTGTTTTTTATATAACAGGAAATTCCGGCGCAGAATAGATATTTTTTATGAATCAGCGTGAATAATACGGACATGCTTCACATATATTGTTTAAATAGATGGCAGAAAAAGGGAGGCGTGTTGTCGGTATGAGAAGACAGGCGGAAATAAAGGACGATAATATTGTTACGATAATACCTGAATATGGCAGACAAAAGCTGCTTGGTTATGCGGAATCCTTCAGAGATCTTGCACAGCTTTTTGAAGGGGAAGAACCGGATGCTGTTCCGGAAGACAGGGACAGGCAGGAATATCTCTGGCAGAAGAAGCTGTATGAAAGCAGAGGGCTGCTTGCGGATCATTTAAAAGAAATGGCACATATTATGGCAGATGTGGCGCAGGAGAGTTATCAATACCATCCGGTTGGAGAGCGCAAATACCGGCAGACAGCGCATTATCTGAAAGAGGCCGGAATTTTGCTTAAAAATTTTATGATTCTGGAAAATGAAGACGGACACCTTACGATGAGTCTGATGATGAAAACGCAGACACAGGAAAGCATAACGACGGAGGATGCGGCCGGGTTGATTTCCATGGCGGCGGGTGTTCGGGTCCGGGCGGCCGGAAATACGCCTTTATTTATGACAGAAGAGTGGAATGTCTATCATTTTCTGGAAGAACCGTCATATCATGTTTTGACGGGTTTTGCGAAGGCGACGAAGGAAACGGAGAAAATTTCCGGTGACAATTATTCATTCTGTGAGATGGAACAGGGAAAGATGCTGGCGATTCTTTCGGATGGTATGGGTTCCGGCGAAAAAGCATGCAGGGAATCCGGCAGAGTCATAGAAATGATGGAACGGCTGATTGAGGCGGGATTCCGGAAAGAAGCGGCGATCCAGATCATTAACGGGGCGCTGGCGGCAGGAGAGCAGGAGCAGAATATGTCCACATTGGATCTTTGTGAACTGAATCTGTATAATGGTTCCTGTGAATTCATTAAGGTGGGTGCAGCCTGTACTTATATCAAGAGAGAGCATCTGGTGGACAGGCTTTCGGCAAGAAATCTGCCGCTCGGCGTTTTCCAGCAGATTGAACCGGAAATAATCCGAAGACAGCTGCAGGACGGGGATTACGTCATTATGCTTTCCGACGGGGTACTGGATGCCATGGAACAGGGAATCGGAGAAGAGATTCTGCCGGAGCTGATCGGTAAAATAACCCATGCCAATCCGGGAGAAATCGCAGGGCAGATTCTGAATTATTGTCTTCACCAGAGCAGGGGACAGGTCCGGGACGATATGACGGTGTTAGTCATCGGAATGTGGAGCTATAATTAATACATCGGAAACGATGTATCGGGCACTGACCGGCCGGCATACCGGGGAACAGAGAAGAAAGCGGATAAAACGGACGTGCCAGCCCGTAAAGTATATGATATAATAATTTACATGGACAATTTATATCGAAAGGTGAAGAATTATATTGTAAAGCATCAGATGATTTCGGAAGGGGATATCGTGGCAGCAGGAGTATCCGGGGGAGCGGATTCCGTCTGTATGTTGTATCTGCTTCATGAGCTGTCTGCGGAACTGCATTTTCGTCTGCTTGTGGTACATGTTCACCATGGTATCCGCGAGGATGCCTGGAAGGATGCCGAATATGTGAAGGAACTGTGTGAAAAGCTTCAGGTTCCCTTTTTTCTGAAAAAAGTGGATATGAAAGATTATGCGGCAAAACATGGACTTTCCACCGAGGAAGCGGGAAGAATACTGAGGTATCAGGCATTTGAGGATGTGCTGGCAGAAGCCGGGATCATGATACCGGGCGATGAGATGGAGAAGAAGTCTTTCCGGGATAATGCGGGTAAGATTGCAGTGGCTCATAATCGCAATGACAGAGCGGAGACGATGCTGTTTCATCTGTTTCGGGGAAGTGGTCTTACGGGACTTGGCAGTATCCGGCCGGTACGGGGACAGATCATCAGGCCGCTTCTGTGTCTCGACAGAGCGGAAATAGAGGCATATTTATCAAACAGAGAAGTTTCTTTCTGTCTGGACAGCACCAATCAGGAAGATCTTTATACAAGAAATAAAATCCGGCATCATATACTTCCCTATGTGGAGGAAAATATCTGCCAAAACGCGGCGGCACATATCGGACAGGCGGCCGAAATGCTTGCGGAGACAGATGATTATCTGCGAAGACAGACGGCATTGGCACTGAAAAGATGTCTGATCTGTCAGGAGGAAAAGGTAATATCACTGAATTTGAATTTTTTTCGTGCCGAAGAGCCTTTTTTACAGAAAATGATTCTGCTGCAGTGTATGGAATACCTGACCCCGCACAGAAAGGATATCATGAAGGTGCATATTGACGCGATGATGCACATTATCGATCAGGGGGGCAGCAGGGAAGTCATTCTGCCGTATGGGCTGCGTGCATATAAGGAATATGACAGACTTCTGATCGGAGAAGGAAAAAAGCAGGGAGATTTTCCGGGGGAAAAGAATATGCGGGAACAGGAGAGTCTGCCGATTCCGGTTTCGATTCCCGGTGAAGTTCCGGTTCCCGGACTTGGGACGCTTGCATTTGAATGTATGGATATGGGAGCAGGGGGGGATTTTTATAAAAAAGGGCAAAATATTCCGGAAAAGACATATACGAAATGGTTTGATTATGATAAAATAACTACGGTTTTAGTGCTGAGAACAAGGGAAAAGGGTGACTATTTGACAATCGACAAAGCCCTGCGGAAAAAAACCATAAAAGAATATATGGTGAACGAGAAAATTCCGGAGATACGGCGGAAGAGCATTTACTTACTGGCTGACGGATCGCATATCGTATGGATACCCGGTTATCGTATCAGTCAGTATTATAAAGTAGATGAAAATACGAAACGTATTTTACAGGTACGGTTGAAGGAGGAAAAAGATGGCTGAACGGATTGAAGTTTTATTGTCTGAGGAAGAGGTCAATGCAAGAATTCGAGAGATGGGAGAGCAGATCAGCAAAGATTACGCAGGAAAAAACATACACCTGATATGTATTTTAAAAGGGGCCAGTTTCTTTATGTGCGAGCTTGCCAAAAGAATTGATATTCCCGTATCCATTGATTTTATGTCTGTTTCCAGCTATGGAGAATCGACGGAGTCTTCCGGAGAGATTAAGATCAAGAAGGATCTGGAGGAGCCGCTTGAAGGAAAGCATGTTCTGATCGTGGAGGATATTGTAGACACCGGGAAAACGCTGCAGTATCTGATGGGACTGATGAAAGAAAGAGGCGCGGAGGATGTGAAACTGTGTGCGCTGCTTGACAAACCCGACAGACGGCTTGTTGATGTGAAGGCGGACTATACCGGATTTCAGATTCCGGATGAGTTTGTGGTAGGGTATGGTCTGGATTATGCACAGCGGCACAGAAATCTGCCTTATATCGGTGTTGTAAAATTTGATTAGAATACGTCGTCTGACGGCGGCATTCTAACCGGAAAAGAGGTTTGCTTTGAATAAGAACAGCAGAAATTTTTATTTGTATTTTGTGATTATTATCGGACTCCTTCTTTTTACCGTCTGGATCGGAACATTGAGGGTACAGGGCAGCGGTTATACAAAAGGAGAATTTGAGGCACAGTTGAAAAACGGCGATGTGGCGATGGTCAATATCTGTCCGAATAAGGAAACACCTACCGGTTCTCTGGAGATCACGTTAAAGAGCGGGGAAGAAAAGCTTCTTTATGTTACGGATACCACAGAGGCGGAAAACATGATCAGAGAATTCGGACTGGACCCCACTGTGGAGAATGTGCCGGAAGAAAGCTGGTTTTTAAATAGTGTATTTCCCGTATTGCTTGTAACGATTGTCTGTGTCTTTTTCTTTGTCATGATGAATTCCCAGAATGCGGGAGGCGGCAGCGGCGGCAAGATGATGAATTTCGGGAAGAGCCGCGCAAAGCTTTCTATCGGTGATAACAGGATTACCCTGAATGAAGTTGCGGGACTGAAAGAAGAAAAAGAGGAATTAGAGGAAATTGTGGAATTTTTAAAGGAACCGGGCAAGTTTACCAGGGTCGGCGCCAGAATTCCCAAGGGTGTTTTGCTGGAGGGTGCGCCCGGTACAGGAAAGACATTGCTTGCCAAAGCGATTGCGGGAGAGGCCAATGTACCCTTTTTCAGCATATCGGGTTCCGATTTCGTGGAAATGTTTGTCGGGGTCGGTGCGTCCCGCGTCCGGGATATGTTTGCTGAGGCAAAAAGGCACGCGCCCTGTATTATTTTTATCGATGAGATCGATGCGGTAGCGAGACGGCGTGGTACCGGCATGGGCGGCGGCCACGATGAAAGAGAACAGACGCTGAATCAGCTGTTAGTAGAGATGGACGGTTTTGGAATCAATGAAGGAATCATTGTGATGGCGGCCACCAACCGGGTGGATATTCTGGACCCGGCTATTTTAAGACCAGGACGTTTTGACAGAAAGATCAGTGTTAACAGGCCGGATATCGGAGGAAGAAAAGATATTCTGAATGTTCATGCGAAAAATAAACCGCTTGCAGAGGATGTGGATCTGGAACAGATCGCACAGACGACCGCCGGATTTACGGGGGCGGATCTGGAAAATCTTCTGAATGAAGCGGCAATTAATGCGGCGATGGATAAGAGGGCATTCATAAAGCAGGAAGATATCAAAGGGGCCTTTATCAAAGTGGGTATCGGGTCGGAGAAGAAGAGCCGTGTCATTTCCGAAAAGGAAAAGAAAATTACGGCTTATCATGAAGCGGGACATGCGATATTATTCCATGTGCTGCCGGATGTGGGGCCTGTTTATACGGTATCCATCATACCGACCGGAATCGGAGCAGCCGGTTATACGATGCCGCTTCCCGAAAAGGATGAGATGTTTTCAACAAAGAGCGAGATGAAGGAAGACATCATGGTTTCCCTCGGCGGACGTATTGCCGAAGAGATTATTTTCAATGATATCACGACCGGGGCATACAGTGACATTAAGAAAGCGACCAAAAAGGCCCGCAGCATGGTAACCAGATACGGTATGTCCGACAATATCGGCGTGATTAATTATGATAACGATGATGACGAAGTATTTATCGGAAGAGATCTGGCACATGCCAAGAGCCATAGTGAAAGTGTTTCCGGTGAGATTGACAGGGAAGTGAAAGCAATCATTGATGAATGCTATGCGAAGGCAAAAGAGATTATCCTGTCACATGAAAAGGTATTGCATAACTGCGCGAAGCTGCTTCTGGAAAAGGAAAAAATAGGAAGAGCGGAGTTTGAATCACTGTTTGACAGAGATTATCCACAACCGGATTGTGCAATTTAAACAAAAAATGAAGAGAGAAATTGTAATATTTGTGAATCCTATGGATTGTAGCTTTTATAAGGGTATGCTATTATACACTTGTAACCCCCAATACATTATATAGTTTTTTGCTATACCCCATAAGAAGAAATACCTTCTCTAAAAAGGACAGCGATTCCAAAGCTGTCTTTTTTACTTTACAGAATAACATTGCAGATACTTCCTTAGCTGACAATAATAATCATCGATGACGGAGGCTTGCTTATATGGATTTTACCCGGTTTTTTAAGGCAGAACAGAACTACCAGTACATTTCGTCGATGCGTCCCGTTTTTAACAGAAAGGCTTTGTTTAGCGATACAACGGGAAATTATATTACACCGGCGGAGCCGAGCGCATATGGAGAGGTAACGATTCGCTTTCGGGCTGCAAAAAACAATATTGACAGAGTTTTTTTTGTCAGTAAAGATGAAAAGCATCTGATGTTAAAATCTGAATCGGATGAATATTTTGATTATTATGCACATACGGAGCAGCTGGAAAATGAAAAGCTGGTTTATTACTTTGAAGTTACGGCAGGTATGATTTCCTGTATTTATGATGTGAGAGGAGTCGTGCGGGATGTTAACGAGCATTATCATTTTCAGATCGTGCCCGGCTTTAAAACGCCTGACTGGGCAAAAGGAGCAGTTTTTTATCAGATCTATGTAGATCGTTTTTATAACGGCGATCCGTCGAATGATGTCCTGACCGATGAGTATTGTTATATTGGTGAAGGAACCGTAAAGGTGGATGACTGGAACAAATATCCCGCACAGATGGGTGTAAGGGAATTTTATGGCGGTGATCTGCAGGGCGTTCTGGATAAAATGGATTATCTGCAGGATTTGGGAATCGATGCGATTTATTTTAATCCGCTTTTTGTTTCGCCCTCCAATCATAAGTACGATATTCAGGACTATGATCATATTGATCCTCATTTTGGAAGGATCATCAACGATTCCGGGGATGTTTTACAGCCGGGCCAGCAGGAGAACCGGTTTGCGACGAAATATATTAACAGGGTATCCAATCGGGAAAATCTGGAAGCGAGTAACGCTCTTTTCGCAGAGGTGGTTAAGGAAGCGCACAGAAGAGGCATTAAGGTAATTCTGGACGGTGTTTTCAATCATTGCGGTTCTTTCAATAAATGGATGGACAGGGAACGAATCTATGAAAACGCGGAAGGTTATGAAAAGGGAGCTTTTGTTTCAAAAGAAAGTCCATATCATAATTATTTCTGCTTTCGAGACGATTATCAATGGCCTTATAATGAGACCTATGACGGCTGGTGGGGACACAATACGATTCCGAAGTTAAATTATGAAAATTCCCGGGAGCTGTTCAATTACGTGCTGCACATTGCAAAAAAGTGGGTTTCCCCACCCTATAATGCCGATGGATGGAGATTGGATGTGGCGGCCGATCTGGGTTACAGCCCGGAAATGAATCACAGATTCTGGCGGGAGTTCCGTCAGGCAGTCAAGACGGCTAACCCTGATGCGGTCATTCTTGCCGAGCACTATGGGAGTCCGAAAGAATGGCTGCAGGGCGGAGAGTGGGATACCGTCATGAACTATGACGCGTTTATGGAGCCTGTTACCTGGTTTCTGACCGGCATGCAGAAGCACAGCGATGACTATCGGGCGGATCTGTACGGTAACGCCAAAAGCTTCTGGGATGCCATGAAGCATCATTCCGCGGATTTCCCCATGCAGTCGCTGCAGACAGCGATGAATGAACTGTCAAATCACGATCATTCCCGGTTTCTGACAAGAACGAATCATAAAGTCGGCAGAACCAATACATTAGGCCCGGAAGCGGCAAATGAAGGTGTGAACAAAGCTGTATTCCGGGAAGCGGTTATCATTCAGATGACCTGGCCGGGCGCTCCTACGGTTTATTACGGAGACGAAGCCGGTGTCTGCGGCTTTACGGATCCTGATAACAGACGTACTTATCCATGGGGACAGGAAGATCAGGAGTTAATCAGATTTCATAAAGAAATCATCCGGATACACAGACAGAATCAGGAATTTCTGACGGGCTCGTTAAAACATCTGGCGGAAGGTTATCAGATAATCGGCTATGGGCGTTTTACAAAAGATGCGCAGTCGGTGATTCTGATCAATAATAATGATCATGAGGTGACTCAGGACCTGGTGGTATGGTATCTCGGCATGCCGAAGGAATGTATTCTGAAACAGCTGATTATTACGACGGCTGAGGGTTTTTCTACGGAGCGGAAGGAATACCCCGTAATCGCAGGAAAAGTAGACATTACACTGCCGCCGACTTCTGCGGTCGTGTTACAACATGTTTCCGACAGGCCGTAGAAGAAAAATTTCTTGCAATTTGTACAATGATGTGATATAAATGTTAGTTGTGAGATAAAACTCAGAAAATGGATGGATTCCCGAGTGGCCAAAGGGGACAGACTGTAAATCTGCTGCAAATT
>ERZ779637.925-NODE-925-length-14864-cov-19.172598_pt1 | contig 14864 bp, 10 predicted proteins | sample MGYA00514196_ERZ779637 | MGnify/ENA primary metagenome ERZ779637 (study PRJEB29562, sample SAMEA4376700) | mouse gut metagenome | isolation source: Cecum | study: EMG produced TPA metagenomics assembly of the A DSS colitis mouse model was used to assess the...
TTGTGGAGACATTTCCGGACGGGGACAGAGACTTTTCCTTTTACAGAAATCCCGGTGCGGACATGATGCTCCGGGAGGACGAAGTAAACGAGGACATTTTGCGGGACACGAAGATATTTCATTTTGGCACCTTGTCTATGACCCACGAGGAAGTCAGACAGGCGACGAAGAAGGCGGTGGAGACGGCAAAGGCAGCAGGGGCAGTTCTCTCCTTTGACCCGAATCTGCGGGAGCCTTTGTGGAACTCTCTGGATGAGGCGAAAGAGCAGACGGCTTACGGACTTTCCAAGTGTGATTTCCTGAAAATTTCCGACAACGAGATTCGATGGTTCACCGGGGAAGAGGACTTCGACATCGGTATTCGCAAACTGCGGGAGCAGTATGACATTCCGCTGATTGTACTGTCTATGGGAAAGGACGGGAGCCGCGCTTACTACAAAGATTTGCGCGTGGAAGTCGCGCCGTTTTTACAGGAAAATACGATAGAGACGACAGGGGCGGGGGACACCTTCGGCGCCTGCTGTCTGTACTATGTGTTACAGTGTGGTCTGGATGGATTTGATGAGGACAGTCTACGGGAAATGCTGGTTTTCGCCAATGCGGCGGCGTCCATTATCACGACCCGCAAGGGGGCGCTCCGGGTGATGCCGACTATGAACGAGGTACAGGAGCTAATAAAGAAATTCAAGTAAATTATATTTTTCTTTTTTGCGGGCGGGGAGATTCAATCCCCGCTCCGTAAGATCACATTGGCTGTAAATACACCGTCCCCATAGTGGAACCGGACATACCCGCCGTTCTTTTCTGCGGTATGGCGGACGGCCTGCAAGCCTACACCTTCCCCCGGACGCTTGGATGAAAGAAATACACCGTTCTTTTCCCGGATTTTTCCGTCATAAGCATTTTCCACGGACAACAGTACCATATGATCGCAATGGAGATATGCCTGCACTTTGATCTGTCGCCTTTCGGGTGCGGTTTTTACGCCGGCTTCTATTGCATTTTCTAAGAGGTTGGACAGTACGGAACACAGATCGCTTTCCGGCACTGGAAGCTGCAGGGGCAGATTGAGCGCAAAGGTAACCGGAATGCCGCATTCTTTGCAGCGTATGGAAAAATAGCCCGCCACATTGTCTACGGCGGTATTTTCACACAGCCCTAAATCTCCACTCGGGATGCTGCCCTGTACTTCGTCAAGGTATGCGGCGAGAGCATTCCAGTTCTCTTGTGCGGCAAAGCCCTGTAGGACATGAAAATGGTGGCGCAGATCGTGTCTGGCCTGCCGGATCTGTCTGGTAGTGGTAAGGAGACTGTCATACCGTGCCTGCTGCATGGACAGGAACTGGTTCTCCAGCCGCAGGCGGTCAATGCGGTTTAAGCTGGAAGCCATATGGTAGAAAAACAGATAGGCTAAAAGGAGCAGGACAAGGAACGCAAAGCTGATAAAAATGTAGATTCGCCGGAGCCGCCCCTGCTCTAAAATGCCCGGATTTCTCGGCATGATGAAAAGGTTCAGGCTGATAAATATGGCAGGCAGTATCCAGAACACATACCATGTCGGCGCAAAGGCATCGTCCTCCAGAAGCTGTCTTGCGGCATGGGTAGCGGAATGCCATGCTGCGGCCGAGAAGGCACAGCACATCAAAAACCAGAGGGCAGCTGTGCGCGGAGAAAACGGTGGCGTGGTCTCGCCGCTTAATCCGACGGCGGCATTTCCGAGGCAGGAGAAAACACCGCATATAGCGAAGAAAACACTGACGGACTTCCAGCGTGTAATCTTGAGTGTATGTACATAGAAGCAGCAAATGACGGCGGCGGCAGGAAAAAACAGCCAGAGGATATTCATATGGAAATAACGGCGTACAGTTTCCCCAGTAAGGCACAAAAGAAGGATAAGAGGGACTGTTATAGCTGCCAGTTTGGCAGGACGCAGCCGCAGATATTGTTTTACGGGGAAATAGGCAAGCAGCATACCCGGCAGGAAAACCATAAGCTCCATGTCAATGCCTCCTTTCGGAATATTTGAAATCTTTGAACAAATAATCACCGAAGGCGGTATGTGCGGCTTTGGCAAGGCTGCGGCTGACCGGAACCTTTTTCCCGCCTTTCAGGATGAAATCCATGCCGTCCAAATCCTCCGCATGTTCCATGTTGACAAGAACGCCCCGGCTGCACAGAAAAAAACGTCCGTCCGTAAGAGTGTCCGTAAATTCCCGAAACGTCCGGCGCGTTACATACTTCTTCCCGTCTGCGCCGTAAATATAAATCTGGTGTTTGTAATGCTCCGCATACAGAATATCCTGAAAGCGGAGCCGGTGAACACCGCCTGTGGTATTTATCTCGATATACTTATCCGTTATGGAAAAGCGTTTTACAATCTCATCAAACAGTGCAGTAAGGTCTGTTTTCTGATACGGCTTCACCAGATAGTGCAGCGCCCGGACGCGAAAACCTTCCAGCGCATGGTCGCGGGATGTGGTGGTAAATACAAGCAGACAGTCTGGGTCGAAGCATCGCAGATGTTCTGCCGTATCTATACCGTTTTCCTTTCCCATATAAATGTCAAGGAACACAAGGTCAAACCGCTCCTTTTCGGCGGCACAGAGAAAGTCCGTGCCACAGCAAAAAGAGGAAATTGTGGCGTCAAGAGAGAGGCGGGCAAGCTGGGCATCCAGCTCCGTTTTTAGCATATTCCGTTCTGAAGCAATATCATCTACAATAGCGATTCGCATGGAAGTCCCTCTTTATTCTGAAAAATATCTACGCAACATCATAGCATAAAACAACGGGAAAAGCGAGAGCTGCAATTCAGGACGGATTTTAACAATTCGTGCCAATGCTATAGAAAAAGGCGGGCAAATCTGTAGACTGAAATTATATGTTCACAGAGACGAGTGTCTGAACGAAAGCTGTAATGAGTAAGGAGAACACAATGAACGATTGGATTTTGGTAGTTGACGATGACACGTCGAATTTAAAGATGGCGAGCTATATATTGGGCGGGGTGCAGATGCGCGTGAGCTGTCTGAAAGCGGGCGGCGATGCCGTGCAGTTTCTGCGGGAGAACAGACCGGATCTGATCCTTTTGGATGTACATATGCCCGGAATGGATGGATTTCAGACTATGCAGGCGATTCGGGAAAACGGGGAGGCGGCGGACATTCCGGTTATCTTTCTGACGGCGGACGACGACAGCAATACCGAAAAGAGGGGCTTGGAGCTGGGGGCGCAGGATTTTATCAAAAAACCTTTTGTGCCGGAGGTGCTTTTGCTGCGCGTGCGGCACACCATAGATTTGAGCCGCTTACAGGCGGATTTGGAGCGCGAGGTACTAAAAAAGACGCAGGAGATTGCGGCGCAGCATGAAAAGCTGGAGCGGATATCCATGCAGATCGTGAAAGCGCTGTCCGGTGCGGTGGATGCGAAGGACACTTACACAAACGGGCATTCCCTGCGGGTGGCGGAATATTCCAGAGAGATTGCGCGCCGTGCGGGGCTTTCTGGAGAATCGCAGAATGACATTTATATGATGGGGCTTTTGCATGACGTGGGAAAAATCGGAGTGCCCGATGCCATTATCAACAAACCGGCGCACTTGACGGAGGAGGAGTATTCGGTGATCAAAAACCACCCGGTCATGGGTGCAAGGATACTGAAAAACATCAAGGATTTTCCCAAGCTGATCACTGGCGCCAGATGGCATCACGAGCGCTATGACGGCAAGGGATATCCGGATGGCATTGCGGGGGAAGAGATTCCGTTAGAAGCCCGGATCATTGCGGTGGCGGATGCCTATGACGCCATGAGCTCGCGGAGAAGTTATCGCGACGTATTGCCACAGGAAGTTGTCCGCGGGGAGATTGAGAAGGGGAGGGGAACGCAGTTTGACCCCATGATGACAGAGATCGCGCTTGGCATGATTGATGACGATAAGGAATATCAGATGCGGGAAAGATAAAAATAGAGGAGAGAAAATGGATAATCAGGAAAAACAGAGAGCGGCGCAGCTTTTGATACTGCTTTGTTATACCATCTTATCGTGCGTGCTGATCGGGGAATCCCTGCTTTTGGGGTGGGAGACGTGGGCGGTTGTACTTTTGCCGATCGGTGTGATCGCAGGTTGGGCATTACATATCAGAGACAGGCTGCCGATGGCTGTCAGATTAGATATCTACACGATCCTGATGATGCTTGTATTTTTCTTTTATGGGATTCATGAGACCAGTATGTTTGATCTGGCGCCGGTCATGATAACGCTGATGGTGCTGTATTCCTTCACAGAGAAGTACAGCACCGTCAAAATATGTATGTTTACTTATTATTTGACGATGGCTTACGATTTTTTCTTTGTGACGGATGGTTTTGCGGAAGATACGCCGCTCTTTGTCACAAGGCTGCTTCTTCATCTCATGCTCGTGTATATGGCGGGATGGCTGTTAAAGATTATGGTGCAAAGACAGGTTCGTGAGAGAAAGACGACGGAGGACATGATTGCCCGGCTGGAGGAAATCAACAAGAGGACGGAAGACTTTCTCGCAAATGTGTCCCATGAGCTGCGCACGCCGATCAACGCGGTGACGGGAATCTCGTCGGTTATGCTGAAGAATGAGGAGGATGCGGAAAAAAAGAAAGATATTTTTACGATACAGATGGCGGGGCAGAGACTGTTTGGTCAGATTGAAGATATTTTGGATTATACGGAGATCAACAATGAGAAGATCACTGTCAGCGGGGAGGCTTATATGATATCCTCCATTGTCAATGATGTGATCAGCGAAAATCAGATGCAGGAGAGGGAGTATATGCCGGAGCTGGTTTTTGATCTGGATGCGGCGATGCCAGCCGTTCTTCTCGGGGACGGAAAAAAGGTGAAGAAGATTCTCAGACATCTGGTAAACAATGCCCTCAAGTTTACTTCAAAGGGCGGCGTCTGTGTCAGAATCCATGCGCTGCCGAAAGACTACGGCGTAAATTTATGCATTACCGTCAGCGATACCGGGGAGGGTATCTCCGGTGAAGATCTTGAAAAAATTACGGAAGGCTTCTATCAAAAAGAAGCCGGGAGAAACCGAAGGGCGGGAGGTCTGGGGTTAGGGCTTCCGATTGTGGCGGGACTGGTCTCCTACATGGAGGGCTTTATGCAGATTTCCAGTGAGGAGGGCGTCGGCACCCGTGTGTTCGTGAGCATTCCGCAAAAGATAGCGGACAATAGACCGCTGATCGCTTTGGAAAACCGGGAGCGGCTATGTCTGGCGTGCTTTTTGAAGCCGGAGAAGTATGAGGTTCCCGAGGTGAGAAACTATTATAATGAAATGATTACCCATATGATCGAGGGTATGGATGTTTCCATACACAGGGTATTTCGTCTGGACGAATTGAAGTCGCTGGCAGGTGTGTACCAGATTACCCATCTGTTTATCGGTGCGGAGGAGTATGGGGAGAGCAGTGCATTTTTTGAGGATCTGGCTGAGAGAATGACAGTGATCGTGGCGGCGGATTCGCATTTTGTCCTGCCTGTACATACGAGGACAAAGCTTCTTCGGAAACCGTTTTATTGCTTGCCGATTGCAAATATGCTGAATGTGGAGACGGTGCGGGATGAATTGTTTTTTGCACAAAAACGAATGCTCTGTCCGGATGTAAAGGTGCTTGTAGTGGATGACGAGCCGATGAATCTGATGGTTGCGGAGGGGATTTTTAAGGAATATGAAATGCAGGTAAAGACGGTGCACAGCGGAATGGAGGCGCTTGCACTCAGTGAGAGGGAGGATTTTGATCTGATTTTTCTCGATCATATGATGCCGGAGATGGACGGCGTGGAGACGTTAAAGCGGCTGCGCAGACTGCTGGCGGACTCTGAGAAAACGGCGACAATCGTTGCCTTTACCGCTAATGCCGTCAGCGGCGCAAGAGAGATGTTTTTCGAGGAAGGTTTTGACGAATTTGTCTCGAAGCCGATTGAGATGGTGGAGCTTGAGCGCGTTCTCAGAAATGTGCTGCCGAAGTCGGCGATCCGGTATGTGGATAAAGATTACCGGGCGGGGCAGAACAAAGAACCTTTGGAGGGCGAACCGCATAGCGGGCAGCAGGAACAGGCAGCATCTGACCGAGAGAGGGCAGATCTCTTGGAGGAGGCGGGGATACATACAAAAAACGGTCTGCAGTATTGCATGAACAATACGGCGTTTTATGATGAGCTGTTACTGAAATTTGCAGCAGACGCGGACAAAAAACAGGAGGAAATTGATAGATTTTTCGGACAGAAGGATTGGGAGAACTATTGTATTTTGGTGCATGCATTGAAGAGCACGGCGCGCATGACAGGAGCGGACGCCCTTTCCGATCTGGCGAAAGGTCTGGAGGATGCGGCGAAAAAAGCGGACGCGGCATATATCGAAACGCATCATGAAAGGCTGCTGACAGCATATCGGGAGACGGTGCGGCGCATACGGGATATTTTCGGTGAGGAGGACGAAGAAGGAGCACAGAAAGAATATCAGGAAATCTCTGCGTCTGCGTTTCGAGAGAGGCTTAATGAAATACAAAACAGTCTGAATACGTTCGAGGCGGAGAAGGCAAAGAACCTGATAGAGGCGTTGAGCGGCTTTGTATATGGTGGAGAACCTGTCACCGGACTTCTGGAGGAAGCCGGGCGGGATATCGACGATTTTGAGATAACAGCGGCGTTGGAAAAAGTAAAAACGCTGCTGTGCAATGTGGGGGATGGTGAAGCATGATCAATATTAAGAAGATAATCGATCCCATAAGAGATTCCGGTGTTTCACTGCAGGAGCGGCTGTTTCGCCTGCTGACGTTAGTCGGGCTGATCGGCATGGGGATCACCGTTGTTCTGACAGTTGCGCTTGGAGAGGGCGCGGTCAATTACATCGGCATGATACTGGGCTTTATCATTCTGTTTGGTATTACTTATTTTTCCATCCATTATCGCAAGATACAGGTGGGAGCCGTCATCATCGGCGGACTTCTCGTGTATTTGGTGATGCCCTATAACTATCTGACCACGGGCGGGCTTTACGGGGGCGGTTCCAGCTGGTTTCTGCTCGCCTTTGTATTCGTGGCGCTGATTGTTGAGAAAAAAGCCAAATATGTACTGCTGGTCACCGGATTGATTGTAAGCTGGGGGTGTTACCTGCTGTCGTATCTTTATCCTTCCCTGCCCGCCGCGCATACCGTTGAGATGGCATATACGGACGTGGTGCTGTCCCTGACAATGGTCTCGGCGATTACCTGTGGCATGATCCTGTTTCAGAATGCCATTTACCGTTCTGCGAACAGGACGGCGCAGCAGCAGAAGCGGGAAATTGAGGAACTGAATCAAGCGCAAAACCGATTTTTTTCCAGTATGAGCCATGAGATACGAACCCCGATCAATACGATCATCGGGCTAAATGAAATGATCCTGCGGGAGGCCACGTCGGATGAGATCGCTTCGGACGCAAGGGACATCCAGACAGCCGGCAATATGCTACTCGCACTGATCAACGACATTTTGGACATGTCAAAGATAGAATCGGGGAAAATGGACATCGTGCCTGTCAGCTATGACGTGGGCGCCATGCTGTCTGACATCGTCAATATGATCTGGGTGCGGGCGAAGGAGAAGGGGCTGGAATTTCATATCGATGTCGATCGGAAAATACCTGCACAGCTTCTGGGTGATGAGGTGCGGATCAAGCAGGTATTGATCAACGTGCTGAACAACGCGGTGAAGTATACCGCGGAGGGCGCCATTACCCTCTCCATTCAGTGCCGGAGGCAGGAGCACGGGCGCGTGCAGATCGTCTATTCGGTAGCGGACACGGGGATGGGCATTAAAAAGGAGAATATGCCTTATCTGTTCAGTGCCTTCAAGAGAGTGGATGTGGAAAAAAACCGTCATATCGAGGGGACGGGACTCGGACTTTCCATTGTGAAACAGCTGGTAGACCTTATGGGCGGCGATATTTCGGTAAACAGCGTCTACATGAAAGGGACGACCTTTGTCATTACGCTGCCGCAGGAAATCGTTTCCGAGGAGGAACTCGGGGACATCGACATCGAAGCGCGTCATGCGCTGAACGCGAGAAAACTCTATAAAAAAAGCTTCGAGGCGCCCAGAGCCCGTGTTTTGATCGTGGACGATAACGAGACGAATCTGATGGTTGCCGAAAAGCTTTTGCGGGATACGAAGGTGCAGACGGAGACCGCAGTCAGCGGAGCGGAATGTCTGCGGAAAACGCTGCAGAACCGGTACGACGTTATCCTGATGGATCATCTGATGCCGGAGATGGATGGGATTGCCTGTCTGCATGAGATCCGCACGCAGGCGGGCGGGCTGAATCCGGAGACGCCGGTGGTCGTTCTGACGGCGAACGCGGGCGGGGAAAACCGGAGGCTGTATAAGAGGGAAGGTTTCGACGGTTATCTGACAAAGCCGGTGACCGGCGGGCAGCTTGAGGCGGAGCTGTTAAAGCATCTGCCGCGAGAACTTGTGACGATGGCGGAGGGGAGGGAGTCTTTTGGCGTGGTGCAGGCGCCTTTTGTGGAGCACGCGAAAAAGAAGAAGTTTCTGCTGATCTCTACGGACAGCGTTTCCGATCTGCCGGGTGAAATGACAGACAATGCGAGAGTTGCCGTTATGCCGTACCGGGTCGTGACGGAGGGCGGCGAGTTTATAGACGGACAGGAGACGGGAACGGACGGCGTGCTCTCCTATATCAGAAACGGCAGGCGCGCGCACTCGGAAGCGCCGGGCATCGCCGAGTACGAGGCATTTTTTGCGGAGCAGCTGACGAAAGCCCAGTGTGTGATTCATCTGACCATGTCGGGAAAGGTCAGCAAGGGCTATGAGAATGCGCTGGAGGCATCGAAAAGCTTTGACAATGTGGAAGTGATCGACACCGGACATCTGTCAAGCGGCATGGGTTTTATCGTTTTGCAGGCGGCGGCGTACGCGGCGGACGGCATGTCAAAGGAGGCTGTGATCGAGGGGATACAGCAGATGCGCTCCCATGTCAGAACAAGCTTTATTGTGGATGATACCGAGTATCTGCTGCGCGCGGGAAGAATTTCTCCGCGGATCAACAGGATATGCAGGGCGTTCATGGTGCATCCCGTGCTGGTTTTGAAAAACAGTAAAATGACGGTGGGAGCCGTCATGATCGGGACGCAGAAAACGGTGTGGAAAAAGTACATTGCGTCGGCGCTTCAAAATGCGGGCAGAATAGATAAAAGGCTTTTGTTTATCACGTACGCCGGGCTGTCTTATGAGGAGCTGCAGGAAATTGAGAATATGGTCAGGAAGAAGATTGCATTTGAGCGGGTTATTTATCAGAAGGCATCGCCCGCTATTTCCATCAACTGCGGGGCGGGTGCGTTCGGGCTGTTGTTCAAGCTGTATAAGGGAAAATGAAAAGGAATAGAAGGGTGAGAGCTTCATGAGAAGAAAAGGGAAGAATATCGCATGGCTGGCGATGGTGTCGCTGCTGCTGACTGCCGGATGCGGCGAAAAGCAGGAGAGCGTAAGTCTCGAATTAGAAGAAGGAGGATCCGATCTTTCGTATGTACAGTCAAAGGGAACGCTTGTGGCGGGTATCACGGATTTTGCGCCGATGGATTACCGTGACGGGGATGCATGGACGGGTTTTGACGCCGAGCTGGCGAAAGCTTTTGCCGAGCGGATCGGCGTCACACTGGAACTGGAGGAAATTGACTGGGACGATAAGACCGAATTGTTGGAACAAGGGGAAATCGACTGTATCTGGAACGGCATGACAATGACGACTGAGTTACAGGAAATCATTTCCTGCTCATGCCCCTATTTATCCAACGCTCAAGTGGTGGTGATGTATGGGGAAAATCTCGGGCAGTATCAGTCCATAGAGGAATGCCAGCATCTGCTCTTTGCCGTGGAGGCGGGATCCACGGGGGAGGCGCTTTTGAAAGAGACAAGATACCGCTATACCACATGGGCGACGCAGAAGGAAGCATTGCAGGGCGTTCTGGACAAAAAGGCGGACGCGGCGGTCATCGACATCATCATGGCGGCGTATAACACCGGCGCGGGGCAGGCGTATGATCAGCTGGGATTTTCCATTGCCGTCAACGACGAAAAAATCTGCGTGGGTTTCCGCAAGGGTTCCGATCTGACAAAGGAGGCGGATGCCTTTATTCGGTCGGCGTATGAGGATGGGAGTATACACGCGCTGGCGGAAAAGTATGGGATTGGGAATGCGGTGTTGGAATAAACGCAGGTCGTCACCACAATATTTGTGGAAAATTTTAGATCGTTTTGAAGCTGTTATAGGCAGTCGAAACGGTTATTTGTAACATCACCCGCAGCACACAGCACTTCTCCTGCTCATAAACTTCCCTGCAGATTTCGATATCGCCCAGATACTTTCGCGCCGCGTGGCGGATGGAGCTGAGACCGAAGCCGTGCCCCTCCCCTTCCTTTGTGGTGACGGGAAGTCCGCTCTGTTCGTCCGCTGCCAGTTCGCCCGTAAAGCTGTTGGCGATTTCGATGATATACATATTTTTCCTGCGGTAGGAGGAGAGGAAAATGCGCGGCGTGGGGGTGTTTTCCCGCTCGGTCGCCTCAATGGCGTTGGAAAGCCCGTTGTTTAATATAATACTGATATCAAAGGCATTGATTTCACTGTCGGCAGGGTAATGAAAGCTGCAGGTAAAAGCAATGCCTTTTTCTTCCATCTCTTTTTTGCGGTCGGCGAGAATCACATCCGTCACGGGATTGCCGCTTGTGATTCCGAAAGATGCCGCCTGCATCTGGTCCTGCAGAGTTGCCGCGTACGCTTCCGCTTCCTCAGATTCTCTCTGTGCATAGAGCTGTTTGAGGGTCATCAGGTGATTGCCCATGTCGTGGCGCAGGGCGCGTATGTCCTTGTAGAGACGTTCCGCCTCTGTAATGTGGGATTTCAGGTCCTGCATTTGTCTGGAAAATATTTCTTTCTGCCTGTCTTCCTCCTGCTCGGTTTTCCACTGACGGAAGAGCCAGACGATGGCGAGGGTTGTCGCATAGCAGATGAGGGCATAGAGCAGAATCAGCATTTCATAACCAAGTTTTACAGACAACGACGCCTGTTCGAGTGCGCTTGTGTACGCATTGTAATAGAAAAGAATCATTGTGTAAGCGCAAATGCCGGACAAGGAGGGAATGAGCAGAATTAAAAGCTCGCGCATTTTCATATGCTCCTGCTTTTTACCATAAATTCTCAGCAAGAACCGTACGCCGCCGTACAAAAGTAGAAAACCTGTCAGTGCATCCCTCACGCATTCTGCGACAAAAAGCCAAAAAAAGAATATTTCATCCCTATCGGCAAAGATGCGATAACAGAGCGGCGACCAGATCAGTCCCAACTCGCCTACCATACGCCATGCCTGCCAGCGCAGACTGAAAAAGGTCACGGAGAGAAAGAGTTTCTGGCTGATACACACACGGTCAAGTAAGCACATGACAAGAAATGCGCCGGAAATGCCGATGCCGTAGGCGAGTATGACATTGATGTAGTACGGCATATAGTGAAGAAACTGCATAGTACAGGCGTAGGTTGCAGCGATCAGCCACACCCGCGATTTTTGCAGCCGGCAGGATGATTCATCCGAGAGGAACGGTTTGACCAGAGAAGCATAACAGTAGGTGGTCAACAGTGTTGTTGTGAGAGAGTAAATATGGCTTGAAATTTCGTAGTATTGTTCCAACTCGTTCATTTGTCCGCCCCTCTGCCGTTCGTGCGGCTGATATACTGCATATACTGCCGCACAAACCCGGCAAACTGTTTTTTGGAGACGGGAACGGTGTCCGTTTCCAGCCAGATCGTTTCGGCACTGTATTTTTCCACATATTTCAGATTCACCAGATAAGCGCGGTGGGTGCGGTAAAAATCCGCCCCGGTCTGCTCAGATAGTTCCGTCAGCTTTCCGTAGTATTCAATATCGCCGTTTACCGTGTGTAGCAGAACCTTGCGGTTGAAGACTTCCGCGTAAATAATGTCTGCGAGCAGCACCTTTGTGGAGAGACCGCCTCTTTTTACGAGAATCGCGCGCGGAGTGGTCAGGTTATTTTTGCTGCCTGTGTTCGCTGCCGCACCTGCCGAACTGTGTTGGGACGATGTCCTTTTTACGGTATCTTGCGGGTTGGAGCTTTTCGCCTGCCTTGTATATTGCCGCAGGGCGTTGTCGAGAACCTCGTATAATTTTTCGTCGTCAAAAGGTTTTACTAAGTAGTGAAAGGCGTTTACGTCAAAGGCTTCGTAGACATATTCCGACAATGCTGTCACAAATATGAGAATGATATCCCGCTTTTTCTGCCGCAGTTCTCGGGCGGTCTGCATCCCGTTTTTGCCGGGCATTTGGATATCCAGAAAGAGCACGTCCGGAACGCTTTCCGCAGGGAGCGCAAGCAGACTTTCCCCCGAATCAAAGTCGGAAATCTGACAAGTAATTTCGGCGTTTTGACAATGTTTTTCTATTTTTCGCCGCAGCGTTTCCCGCAGGGCGGTTTCGTCGTCACATATCGCAATTTTCACTGTTTTCATCTGCTTTTCCCCGTTTATCATAAGATAAGTATACATGATAATCTGTAAAATGCCCTTTCTTTTCAGAAAAAATGTTGTGAATGACCAAATTTTTGGTGTGGATGACTGAAAATATATGGTACACTGAAATTATACTAAAAATGGAGTTTTGCGAAAAACGGCATCAGAAAATTAGATTGTGTAAAGGGTGAGAAAAATGACAGAGATGGATGACGGAAAAGTAATTTTAAAGAAGGTAATCATTGCGGATGAGGAGGAGCCGGGTACGGCGGCACAGGAAAAAGTGTCGTCAGCAGTTTCAAAGAAAGTGATTATAGCAGATACGGAATTTCAAGAAGAAACGGCGGCGCCGGTTCTCTCGGACGATATCAAGATGCTTGTGACAAGCATGATTCATAAAGAGGGAAAAGCTTTCGCAAGGGTTTCCTTTCTGCGTGACAGTGACTGGGCGGAAGGAATCGTGCCGGGCGGTAAGATTGAGAAAGCGGAAGGTTTCAGCGAGGAGGAGATCGAGAAATTGGAAGCATATCTTGCCGGAGAGCAGGAGATGATTTTGCAGGAGGCGAAGGGGGTTAACCCGATCAAGAATCTGTTTGGTATGCCGTAGGATTTTGAAAGAAAATTAGGAATTCATTTTGGGGGTATTTAATGTTCGATTTATCCAAATTTAATGAATACAGAGAAGATAATCGATGTGAAATTAAAAAAGCAAGGGAGGGTTTGCCGGATTCATTATGGAGTACGTATTCGGCGTTTGCAAATTGCTATGGTGGGGTGATAATCCTTGGCGTCAGTGAAAATAAAGATGGAAGTTGGCAAACAACAGGATTACAAAGCGTAGACAAGCTGCGTAAAGATTTTTGGAATACTATCAATAATTTACAAAAAGTAAATAAAAATCTTTTGACAGATAAAGACGTGCAACTTTATCAGATAGATAAAGATGTTATCATGGTTATCTATGTTCCGGCGGCGAAGAGAGAGGAAAAACCAATATATGTTGGCACAGATATGTTCAAGGGAACTTATAGGAGAAATTGGGAGGGCGATTATCACTGTACATCTGGCGAAATAAAAGCAATGCTTCGCGATCAAACAGAAGATTCTATGGATATGAAGGTTCTTGGTGATATGCAGATGGACGTATTTAATCAGGAAACAGTGCATTCTTATCGAAATCGTCATATGGCATATCGTAGGGAACATGTTTGGCAGCAATTAGGAGACGAAGATTACTTGGAAAGAGTCGGGGCTGCGAGAATGTCTTATTTGGATGGTAAGATGCATCCTACAGCCGCAGGTTTGTTAATGTTTGGGGATGAATATAAAATTGTCTATGAGTATCCGGAGTATTTTTTAGATTTTAGAGAATTGTTGGATCCGTCAATACGTTGGACAGATCGTTTACAGTCGGGTTCTGGTGACTGGACGGGTAATTTGTTTGATTTCTTTTTTCGAGTATATGGAAAATTAGTAAAGGATGTTAAGATTCCCTTTAAATTGGAAGGCGCTGTCAGGGTAGATGACACACCTGTACATAAAGCAATAAGAGAAGCGTTGGCAAATTGCCTTGTGAATACAGACTTTTATTTACCGAGAGGCGTTGTTATAAAGAAAGAATCGGATGGTATTGTAATGGAAAATCCGGGGAGTATACGAACCGGGAAAAAACAGATGTTGAAAGGTGGTATATCCGATCCGAGAAATAAAGCGCTTATGAAAATGTTTAATATGATTGGTATCGGTGAACGCGCGGGTAGCGGTGTACCAGATATTTATGCTGTTTGGGAAAGCCAAGGATGGATTATGCCGCAGGTGATAGAGGAATATGCACCAGATAGAACTATATTAAGATTATCCTTTTTGACAAAAACGGAAGAAAAAAAAGCGATAAAAAAAAGCGACAGAAAAAAAGTGACAGAAAAAAGTGACAGAAAAAAAGTGACAGAAAAGACAAGAAAGCAATTGCAGGTTGTTTTGAATAACATGCAACCAGAAAAAGAATATAAAGTGGAGGAAGTAGCAGATTGGCTAGATGTTGGAAGGTCAAGAGCGAGAACATTATTGAAGATGTTGGTTGATGATAATAAAGTGGTTGAAACAGGAATAACAAAGATGAAACGGTATCGCATTAACAGATAGAAAATTCTTTATAGTATGCGGAGGTACATATGATATTCGGAGATTTTTCGGAGTGGACGACACAAAATCTTATCATACGAATCATAGCGTCCATGATTCTCGGCGGCATTATCGGTCTGGACCGCGGCATGAAACACCGGGGCGCGGGCACAAAGACGATGACGGTGG